>Ga0070734_10000232_pt1 | contig 148420 bp, 136 predicted proteins | sample Coa_R1_8_FD_66444 | JGI IMG/M metagenome (GOLD analysis project Ga0070734, IMG submission 66444) | Surface soil microbial communities from Centralia Pennsylvania, which are recovering from an underground coalmine fire - Coalmine... | ecosystem: Environmental > Terrestrial > Soil >... | reverse complement strand
ATGGATCACGGCATCCTGGCAGATCACTTCGCCGGGTTGTCCGCCGTGGCCGAGCACCATGAAGCCTTGCTCGTGGGTTTTGCTGCGCTCGAGGCGCCAGCAATCGTTGGCGATCAGTTGCGCGATGGACTGCTCCATGGCATTGGCGGGTTTCCAGTAGTCCAAAATTTGCTTGCAAAAGCGGACGTAGACCACCGGATCGTCATTCGGCAAGAGCACGGTGCGGGCGCAAAGACCGTGTTTTAACCCATTTAGAGCGGAACGGGCGCGGCCCGGAGGGGTGCGAGGTCCTCCGCCGTGGCGCGGAGGCTGCGGCGTCCCGGCGTTTTCTAAGTTCGTAAGATCTGGTGTCATATCGTTGTGTCCTTAAATTGAAATAGGGCAGGGCCGCGGCTGGCGCCGCAGGTCCTACCCTCAATTTCAAGGTAACATCCCGGTTGCCAATCAAAAGACCTTAATATCTTATATACGATTGATTTATAAGGGAGAAGAAATTTTGGGAAGGGCCGTGACCGGTTCCACCGCTTCCACGTTCCGGCAGCAAGCTCCTCGACGATATCTATTCGGAGGTATCGAGATCGACGATATACCTGTCCCAGGCTGCTGAAAAACCAAGTCGGGCCGCAGATGAACGCAGATTAACCTAGATAAGAAATTTGTTTTGAATCGGCGTCCATCGGCATCTATTCCTTTTCAGCGCCGTGCTAGTGTGGCGTACCCGGTAATTGTGTCGCGCAACGAGGTGGGCTTTCGTGCGGATCCACCCGGCTGAAAGCCCGTTGCGGGCAGGATTGCTCGCCCCAACGGTATTACAGACGACAGGACACTAACCGGCTTGGGCCGTTTGGAGCACGATTGCTTTACCGGAAACGCTGAACTGGCCGGCGGTAAGCATGTGGTTGACTTCGAGGGCGTGCTTCACGGCGGCGGCGCCGAAGCCCGAGTAATAATGCATCGCGCTGATGCGTTGATCCGAAGCCGACTCCCGAGCCATTCGGGAAATGAATGACACGGGGACCGGGGCTACGAGGCTGCCGATTCCGTCGATGCCTTGGGCGGCGCCGATTTGCAGCATCTTAAAGTAACCGCGAATCTGTTCGTGAGTGGGGCGGCCCACCACGAAATTGCCATGGGCGAAGGCGAACTTGGCCCGGACGTCGCCCAGCATCACGCCGGGATGCACGGGCAGCTTGTTGCCTTCCTGTTCCAGGCGGTTCAGCCATCGCATGAATTTGGAAGGGCTATAGCAAACCTGGGTCCACAGGAAGATTTCCTTCTCGGGATGCGCGGCGGCGTAGGTGTTTTTGCGCTGTAGCTCGATGGCGGTTTTCTCGCGGGTCGTATTGGGATTGCCGTAGGGATGGCCGGCGAAGACGATCGTTTTCACGCGAGGGTCGTCGAACACGCCGGTGTCCGCCATTTCCATAGCGGTCTGGAAGCGGCCGACTGGCTGCCGCGGATCGCCGGCCAGAAGGAGGAAGCCGTCGGTTCCCACGTCGAGCAGGGCTTGCACGATGCTCTTGAGGTGAGCTGTGTCGCGATACCGGCGCGCGGCCATGTGCGGAACCGGACGGAAGCCGAACTTCACCAATTGGGCGGAGCGCTCGATGGTCTTGACGCGATCGGCGTCCTTCGTGCCTGGCTCGGTGGATTTGTCGACGATGGAGAACACCTGGCGGGCAGGTATGGAAATCCCCCTATCCGCCATCTCCTTGGCGACATTGGCCATATTGGTGAGGCAACTGATTTCGTAGGTGCTGGACCGCGCATATGCGCTGACTCGATCCGCCAGGGGATCTAAGGAAAAGCCGTTCATTCTTTCGCTACCTTATCGCTGATGGGCCACGCTTTGACGTTAGAGCACAGCCTTAATTCGTGGACCATCCCGGCGATTTCATTAGCGATGGACGTTCCCTGATGGCCGCGGCTCAATACGGTTAATATCAATTGTAACGCACCCGACCGGGGGAAATCCCTTATTCTGGCTTCGCGCCTTCGATGAATGGGTGGAACCAGCGCCCCTGAACGAGCGCCTCGGGCGTGAGGCCGGCGAACCGCCGGAACTCCGCGATCATATGAGATTGGCCGGCGTAACCGCAATTGGCAGCGACGTGGGCCCATCCGGCGCTCTCGCCCCGCCGGACATAGACGAGAGCGGACCGGAATCGAGCAAGCTGGCAATAAGTTTTCGGGCTAACTCCGACGCTGTCTCGAAAAAGGCGTGTGAAATGGCGGCGCGAGAGGCCTGCCGCCTCCGCGAGCCGTTCAACCGTCAGTTGCCCCCCGCTCCGGATAATCCATGCCGCTATTTTGGAAATATTTATGGGAGTCTGAATATGTCCAGGCGCCTCGATCCGCTGGACCAGGGCAGACTCCAGACGATGGAGGCGTGCCGAGTCGCACCGTAAGGAACTCAACTCATCGGCGAGGAGGCGTGCCTCGGTCCCCCAGACATCTTCGAGAGCGCGGACGCGATTCTCGAGCTCCACCACTGGCGTGCCTGGAAAAGCCACCCCCGCGCAAAAGTAGGCGCCAATGCTCTCTGTTCGCGCCGGAACACAAGGCGGGCCGGGGAACGTCATCGGCCCGATTACATCTCCCTTGGGGAGGCTCGAATAGCGACGCCATATGCCATCGGCGTAGTAGCGTTTATCGAAGTTGAATACAATACACGAGTGCGCATCCGCAAACGTCGGCGCGCAGAACCTTTCCCCGCCACCGAATTGCACCTCTAGTAAGACAGGGCGTCTCGCCGGCTCCTCGACCGGCTCCGAGAAAGAGAATAGCGCCCGGACGCAGCCGCGCAATGCTTCACACGGCGGGTATTCACGATACCGAACACTTACGGGCGTCACCTCAATCATTCTGCCACGCTCCTCGTGTCCCATTTCTTCTATTCGTTCGCGACGACGATCTTTACACTCGATGGTCGAGAAGCGAAAGGAGAACTTTCATGCGACCGATTTTGTATCTGACTACCGCGACGTTTTTTTTGATGGCCCTGACCTCATCGGAGGGGAGCGCGGCCGAGGATGTCGCTCTTAAAATCATTACGATGACGCGAGCGGCGCTTGACCGTTGGGGCAAGGGGGATATCCAAGGGCCGCTTGAATTGTACGACCCGGGAATCACGTACTTTGACCCGCTCCAGGAAAAGCGCGTCGACGGCATCGAAGCGATGAGAAAGATTTATGCACCGATCGCTGGCAAGCTGAGGATTGGGCACTATGAGATGATCGACCCCAAGGTGCAGATGTACGGTGAGATCGCAATTCTGACTTTCAACCTGATAGATGACGTGATTCAGGCACCGAGTGGCCCAAGCAACATCAGACAACCTTGGAACTGTACCCAGGTCTGGGCGCACAAGGATGGCAAGTGGCGAGTCGTCCATGAACACTGGTCGTTCATCAAACCCGATCCGAAGACCATGCCAATACCGTAGAGCGCGGCGAATCGAAGGTTCGGGGGATCTACGGCGCAAATTTGGGGGCAGACGGAGCGCCTGCGGCGGCACCTCTGCGCCCGGGCTCAGTCTAACTCTGTGAGCTAAAGCTCACACGAGAGCAGCGGGCAAGATTGTCTGCTTAGAGCAGGCGGATCAGGCCGGAAAACACGCCGGCCTACGGCCGGTTGGCCGGATGGAAATCCGGCCAGCAGGCTGAAAAGCCTGCCCCACCAAAAACACCTGTGTGAGTGGAGTGGAAATGTCCAAACGCCAGGCGGCAGCGCGCACATCGGCGGTTCTACCGGGTGGTGACCTGTTGGAGGAAGACGAAGCGGGCGCCATCGGGGGTGGCGACGCTGCTTAATTGGGCGGGGGCCCCGATTGGGCTCGGCACCTGAAACAGGGCGCGGGGGGCGCCCGCTACTCCGGAAGAGTCGATCTCTACGGCCATGACCCCCTGGCGCGGGGGCAAGGAAAGGAAATAGAGTTCTTTGCCGTCCTGGCGCCAGAAGTTGCCGCCGGCCGCGGGGTCGCGCGAGACTTGTGGTCCTTTGGTGGCGCCGATCGGCGATGAACGGAACGCTCCCACGTAGGTTTGGAATTTGCCGGATTCGTCGGAGTTGTAGGCGAGGAAACGGCCGTCGGGGGAGAATCGGACTCCGCGCACGTTATACGACTCATGGAACAGTTCCACGGGCTTGCGGTCGCCATTGACGGGCAGCGCGTAGGTGACGGGCCCCGCCCAAAAGCAGATCAGACCGCCGGACCAATCGGTAAGCACGGGGGTTTGGGGCGGCGGGGGCTGGTACATCAGTTCCGGGGTTCCGGAGCCATTGGAGCGCGTGCGGTAGATGGCGCTGCGGCCGCCGGCCGAGGCTACGTAGGCGATTTCGGTTCCATCCGGAGACCAGACCGGCGCGGATTTCGAGGATTGGTCCGAGGCGACGCGCGCCCCCTTTCCCGTGACCGCGTCGAACACCCAGAGATCGGTGCTGCGGGTTTCCAGGTCATTTTTGATCACGGCGATGCGCGAGCCATCGGGAGAAAGAGCGGGTTGCGTATAGAGGCCAGGGTCTCCAATGGTGCGCACGATTTGGCCCTGCCGATCGAATAACGTGATCTGCTGCAGGCGCGAAGTGGGGGAGGAGGCGGCCTGCGAGCGCTGCTGCTCCTCCATGAAGCGGCGGACGCTGCCGTTGAGGAGGCCGGCGGTCACCGCGGCGCGGCTGGAAGTTTCCAAAGCGGCCAGGAGCGCGGGCTCGGCTTCTTTCTGAATGGCCACCATCAGGAAGCCCATCGCGCCCATTTCGTCGAAGGATTCCTCGCCCCACAAGACACGTTTGGGAGGATTGCTGGGATTACGGGGATTATCCGCGGAGTTGTCGTAGCGGATGCTGACGTCGATGCGCGTGCCTTTGGGTAACATGAGCGGCTGTTTGTAGGTGTATTGCTCCTGCCAATTGAAATTCCAATCGGTGATCCAGAGAAGAGGGCGCGTGGTTCCGTCGGGCAAGGTCGCGGTGGCCTTCATCTCTTTGCCCAAATAGTGGGCGTGGGCGTATGCGCGGTAGACGCGGACATCGGCCGGGAGGGTGGTGGAATCACGGATGGTGTAGTTCTTCTCGCCCGCAGGAATGTCGATGCCGGCCCCGATGCCGAAAAGGGCCGGAATGGTGTCGCCATAGAGAGTACGTTCGGGGGCGGCTTTGGCGAAGTAGATGCCGATGGTCGAACGCTCGGTTTCGGGCTTTCCGGTGGGATGGAAGTGCATGGCAAGGACCAGATCGGTGCCTTTGGCGAGCCGTAGGGCCAGACCTTCCGGGAGAAACGCAGGAATGCCACCGACGGCCCAGCCGCCCAGGTTGCCGGAAGGTTCCATGCCCGGCGCGCCAAACGTGAGCCCACTCATGCCACTGAATCCGGGCTGGCCATCTTTGCCATCCACATTCGCCAACGCGCCGGCGCGGACGTACCCGAACAAGGCATGATGCACGACCTGGCGGGCGCTAGGACGAAACTCGACGGCGCGCACCCACTTGTCTTCGGCCAAGGGAATCGGGATGACGAAGTTGCGGTAGATGTCCGGTCCGCCGGACGGGACCTGGTATCCAGCCGGCATTTCCAGCACGAGATCGGGCTGACCCAATTGCCAGCCGCTGGTGAACTGAGGCGGCTTGGGAGTCTTGGCGGGATCGCCTTGCGGCATGCCTTGCGCGACCCAATCGCCGATTGCGGCGATCTGGGCATCCGTGAGGCGGCGTTCATCGGTGAACTCGCCATAACCGTGCTCGGCGTGCCACGGGGGCATGTAGCGCGATTTGGTGACCGCGGCAATGAGCGCGCCACGTTTGCGGGCATCGTCGTAAGTGAGGAGCGAAAAGGGAGCGGCCTCACCAGGACGGTGGCAGGTGACGCAGTTCTGGTAGAGAATAGGCGCGATGGTTTCGCTGAACGTGATGGGAGCCGCGGCGGAAGCTACTGTAGCGGCGGCAAAGAAAAGGACGCAGAATCCAGTCCGCATAGCGCTTGACCTCTGTCGATGATCTAGGTATGATTGTCGATGTTCTAGGTCTCATTTGTCAAGAGGAAATTGCCATGCCGAAACCATCCGATCTGCTGCAGGGGACGCTCGACCTGCTGATCCTGAAGACGCTGGCGCGCGGCCCCTTGCATGGTTGGGGGATCGCCAAGCGCATTCAGTTGCTTTCCGATGAGGTGCTCTCGGTGCAACAGGGGTCTCTGTATCCGGCTCTGCACCGGCTGGAACAACAAGGGTGGATTGCGGCCGAGTGGAAAGACACGGAGTTGGGGCGGAGCGGGAAATTCTACGCACTCACGAGAGATGGGAAGCAGCAACTGGAGAAAGAGCTGGAGAGTTGGGCGCGGCTTTCTTCGGCGGTGGGGTTGTTGTTGAAGAGGGCGTGATGACTGCGAAGGATCAGGGGAGGGGCGAACCGGCCGGCAGGCGGAAACGCCTGCCTCACCAAAAGACTGTTGAAACGGCCTGAGCGAATGAGTCTGTCACGGCGCTGGCGAATTCTGCGGCATCGCGTTCGCGCGGTCTTGCGCAAAGATGTTCTGGATGCGGAACTCGCGCGGGAACTGGCGTTCCACTGCGACCTGCTCGAGGCGGAGAACGTAGCCGACGGCATGGCGGGCGCGGAGGCGCGCAACGCGGCACGCCGAATGTTGGGGAACACGGGACTGATCGAGGAACAATGCCGCGATCAGAGGCGTGTGGGCTGGCTGCATGATTTGTGGCAGGATGTGCGCTACGCCGCGCGATTGCTGCGCAAGAATGCGGGATTCACGGCGGTGGCCGTGGCGTCGCTCGCGTTGGGCATTGGAGCGAACACAGCCATTCTGGGAGTGATGCAAAGCGTGCTGTTCGGATCACTGCATCTTCCGGACGCCGGGCGGCTGGTGGTCGTCCTCACGGCTCCGCTGGGTAATCCACGGCAGACGAGCCTGGCAGCGGTCCCCGATTACTTTGCGTGGAAGGAGCAGAGCCGCAGTTTCCAGGCGATTGGCGCATCGCTGAACGATCAAAAGGATCTCGGTTCGGAAGAGAACGGGAGGCCGGCGGAACGGGTTGCCGGGCAAGGGGCGACGCCCGGCATGTTCGCCGCTCTGGGGGTGCAGCCGATGCTCGGCCGCGTGTTCACGGAAGAAGAAGACCAGATCGAGCATCCGGCGCCGGTGATCGTGCTCAGCCAGCGGCTGTGGCAGCGCCGTTATAACGGAGACACAGGCATTCTGGGAAAGCGAGTGCGGTTGAATAGCGAGGCGTTGACGGTGATCGGCATCATGCCGGCGGATTTTCGCTATCCGAATGAATCCACCGAATACTGGGTGCCGCTGGCGTTGAACCGCTACCAGTTGCAGGGATCGGCTCGCTACTTTCTGGTTACGGCACGGCTCAAACCGGACGCCACGCGGGCGCAAGCACAAGCGGAGCTGGAAGCCGTATCCGCGCAACTCTCGCGCGAGTTCCCCGAGCGGAACGGCGGATGGGGAGTGCGGGTGGAGGCACTTCGCGAATACTGGCTGGGATGGGCGCGGGAACCCCTGCTGACCTTGGAAGCGGCGGTGCTTTTGGCGATGCTCATCACCTGCGCCAATTTGGCCACGCTGTTGCTGGCGCGGGCCTCGGCGCGGCGGCCGGAGTTTGCCATGCGCGCGGCGCTAGGGGCGCACCGGGGACGGCTGGCGCGCCAACTGCTCACCGAAAGCCTGCTGCTGGCGCTTATGGGCGGCGCCGCCGGCGTGCTGGTGGCTGTTTTCGGATTGCGCGCCTTGCCGCATTTGAGTCCGCCTCCGGCCGGCATGACGCTCGTGGGGATAAGGCTCAACTGGGAACTTCTGGCGGCCACAGCCCTGGTTTCGATCGTTACCGGGGTGGCTTTCGGAATGGTGCCGGCGTTGAGCGGGTTGCGCCTGGAGAGCGGCGTTCGCGATGGCAGAGTGCGCACCGGCCGCCACGCCGCGCGCGAAGCGCTGGTAATGGCGCAGTTCGCCACCGCACTCATTCTGCTGGCGGGCTCGGGGCTGATGGTCAATAGCTTCCTACGCCTGGTGGGAAAGGAACGGAATTTCGAGCCGCGGGGAATTTTGACCTTCGAATACCGTATCCCGCTGCAAAAATACCTCAAAGGCTTGGGGAGCTATCGTGGGATGCCGGTTTCGGAGGTGACCCCGCCTTCTCTCGCGATGAAGCGGATGTACGAACGGCTGCGCGCGCTACCCGGGGCCGAATCGGTGGCGGGCATTTCGTTTCCACCGGTGAACAGCCTGGTATTGCCGACACTGGCGCTAGCGGTGGATGGGAAGAGGCCGCCATTAGAGGAAGCCGTGCCGCGGGCTGTGTACTCTCTCGTAACACCGAACTTTTTCCGGACACTGAAGACGCCGCTGGTGCGGGGCAGGGAATGCAGCGAAGGCGATACCGCCTCGGCGCCCTGGGTGGCGGTGGTCAATGAGACGGCGGCCCGGCGGTTTTGGCCGGGAGAAGATCCGTTGGGCAAGCGCATCACCCTGGATGCGGTAGCGGGTGAGAGGCCGCGCGAAGTGGTGGGAGTGGCGCGCGACGTACCGCAACGCTACATAAGCGCGGAGGCGGACGCGGCGGTATACGTCTGCTACCTGCAGCAACCCGCCCGCTACCGGGGATACTTGGGCAACATGTTCGGCCAGATGACCTTCCTGGTTCGTACGCCGGCTGATCCGCTGAGTCTGATGGTAGCTGCGCAAAAGGCGGCAGCGGAGGTGGATCCGGAGCGGGCTCTGGCAAACATCCAAACCCTGGAGCAGTATGCCGGCGGAAGGACGCGCGATCGGGCTTATTATGCCGTGGCGCTGGGAGTGTTCGCGGCCATGGCGACTCTGCTCGCGGCGATAGGAGTCTACGGGGTGATGGCCTACAGCGTGGCGCAGCGGACGCGGGAGATCGGCATCCGCATGGCATTGGGCGCCGGGGCTGGAGAAATCGTCCGGCTGATCGGGCTACGGGCGCTGCTGCTGATCGGATGCGGCTTGGCCGTGGGGCTTGCCGGTTCGGCGGCACTCTTGCGGCTGCTGGAAGCGCAATTGTGGGAGGTGCGGCCGACCGATCCACTCACTCTAGCAAGCGTGACGGTGCTGCTCGCAGTGGTGGCCGTGTGCGCTTGCATAGGCCCCGCGCGACGCGCGATGCGCGTGGACCCAGTGGAAGCGCTGCGGAGCGAGTGAGCAAAAGGCCGATCCGCGTGGCCCACTTGCTCAGTCCTCTTTCTGATACATTCTTATGACATTTCTAGCAATGAGAATGAAACGTGGAGGTCCGCCGGTCTTATAGACCCAGGCAGGCTGGGCGCCTGGTATCCTCGTGGTACTCAGCACGTTTTCGTGTGGGTTGAAACGGTCATTGGCGGGCGTAAGCCGAACTCCGGCCAATTCGTTTGCACCAGTAATGTCGTCTGCGCGCTCACCCCTCCCGCCCGCGCCACTGCTGTCAGGTAATTGATACCAGGAGGCGCCGAGGTCCCGTGAATGGGGACCTTCATGCGGATTCTACCGAAGCTCCCCACGCCGTTGGTGGCCACTAATGCCTCATCTACGGTGTCGAAGTAAAGATCAACCGCCGTATTCGCCGCAAAGCCGCTTCCCGAAACCAATATCTCGCTGCCTGGCGGCAGGCTCGCCAGTGTGGTCGTTCCAAACCACCGATTGGGTGGATTCGAGTCCTTCGCGCCAGGCGGCATGGCAGCCGCGGAGGGTCCTGCCGCCAGTAGCCGGCAGCCCGATTTTGGTCTGCCGCTTTCGCCGGCTGAGGGGAATAGCCCATAACGATCCGGCGTACCGGCTGATGTGATGGCGGCGTTCGGTCACATCAACCGCTTTGCCCGCGGCTGAGAAGCTTTTCCTGTCGCGCACGTCGCGCACCCGATAGCTACTTGGGGAGCGCGGAACCGGTGTATACTGCTCCCATCGACAACTCTTTGAGGAGACAGATATGCGAATGAAAGTAGTGGGATCATTCACAGTAGCGTTCTTATTGGCCGCCGGCAGCGCATGGGCGCAAGGGGAAAAAGGCGGCAAAAAGGGCGGCGCACCGCCCATGCGGCTCACCAGCCCAGCCTTCGCCGATGGCTCGGTGATTCCCGATAAGTACACGCAGGCCGGCCAGAGCACCTCGCCGGAACTGGACTGGACCAACACGCCTCCGGGGACGATGAGTTTTGTGCTGCTGTTCCACGATCCGGACGTGGCGCTGCAACGGAAGCTGGACGATGTGACGCATTGGATCGCTTGGGACATTCCGGGCACGGCGACCAAGCTGGACGAGGGGATTAAAGAAGGCGCCAAGCTACCGGACGGCATGATTCAGGGCAAGAACACGCGCGGAACGAATGCGTACATGGGGCCGGGCGCTCCAGCCAATGGACCGGACCACCACTACACGTTCGAACTGTTCGCGCTGGACACCAAGCTGGACCTGTCACCGGATACTTCCCGCGCCGACGTGATGAAAGCGATGGAAGGGCACATTCTGGGTAAAGCCGTTTACGAAGGCCGGTTCCACAGGCAGCAATAAGATGAGCCGCTGGTTGCAAATGATGGTGCTGCTGGCCCTGGCCGCGTTGGCGGCCGGAGCCCAGCAGCCGGCGGCGAAGCAGTTGTACGTCGTAACATACATCGACGTATTTCCCAATTTTGCGGCGGATACCAGCAAAGCTCTGCTGCAATTTGCCGCGGACAGCCGGAAGGATGCGGGCTCGGTGCGGTTCGAGGTGCTGCGGGACGTAGAGCGCACGAACCACTTCACGATCGTAGAGGTGTGGGAGAACCGGCAGGCGTACGAGGCGCACCTGGGGCTGGCGCACACGAAGCAGTTCCGGGAAAAGATCCAGCCGGGTTTAGGCAGCCCGTTCGACGAGCGGCTGTATAATCCGATCCAGTAGAGACGCGGCTGCGCCGCTGGACAAGCCGGAGGCATGTCCCACGGAGCTCGGAGGATTCGATGAAGAATGGAATATCGCGGCGAGGGGTAATTGGCGGCGCGGGGCTGGCGGCTTCATCGCTTGCCTTCGGCAAGGCGGCGCCGGCGATCTGGAGCAGCGAGTACACGGCGCAAAAGGGAACGGTTTCGCTCGCCATGTACCGCAAGCGGATGGGCGCGCCCAAAGCGGGCGAAACGCCGCTGCCGGTGCTGTTCCTAGTACACGGCTCGTCGATTTCCGCGCGCCCGAGCTTCGACCTGACGGTGCCGGGGCACGGCGAGTACTCCGTGATGAACACATTTGCGCAGTACGGCTTCGACGTGTGGACGATGGACCACGAGAATTACGGAAAGTCGAGCCGGACCAGCAGCAACTCGGACATTGCCAGCGGGGTGGAGGATCTGAAAGCCGGGATCGAGCTGGTGGTACGCGAGACAGGGCGGCAAAGGGTTCATTTGTGCGGCGAATCTTCGGGCGCGCTGCGCGCCGGCGCTTATGCCATGGCGCGGCCCGAGCGCGTGGATCGGGTGGTCTTCACGGCGTTCACATACAAGGGTGAAGGCTCGACTACGCTGGCGGAACGGGCCAAGCAGCTCGATTATTACCGCACGCACAATTTGCGGCTGCGGGACCGCGCCATGATCCGCAGCATTTTTACGCGGGATAAGGTGGGCACGTCCGATCCGGCCGTGGGCGAATATCTGGCGGATCTGGAGCTGAAGTTCGGGGACCAGGTGCCCACGGGGACTTACCTGGATATGACTGCCAACCTGCCGATCGTGGATCCGGCCAAGGTGTTAGCGCCGGTGCTACTGCTGCGCGGCGAATACGACGGGATTGCCACGGTGGATGACCTGACGGATTTTTTCAAGCGACTGCCCAACGGTGACCGGCAGTTCGTGATCCTGCCGGGAACGGCGCATTCGGTGGGGCTGGGAGTGAACCGGCGGCTATTCTGGCACGTGATGCACGCGTTTTTGACCATGCCCGGGGCGGAGAAACTGGCGTCGTAGCGCGGCGGCGGAATGAGATCAGCCGGTCAGAGACGCAAGCGCCGGTTGGAGGCCCACCAAAGGTAGGCGCACAAGCTCACGAAAAGCACTGCCGAAACCGATTGGGAAATGATTTCCTGGTTATAAAACGGGGTCTGAATCCACTCTTCTTTGAAGCCGGGAATCAGCCGGCAAGCCGCGCCTATGACGCCGCCGAGGGCGCCACCCGCCATAAAGCCGGAAGCGATGACCACGGCTCGCTCGCGGATGGAAGAGCCGCGTGCGCCGCCCAGCCGCGCGGAACGTTTCCCAAGGAAGTGCGCCAGAAAGCCGCCCACCAGCGCGGGCGTGTTGAGTTCGAGCGGCAAGTACATCCCCAGCGCGAAAATGAGCGCCGGAATGCCCAGCATTTCCATTACGAGGGCGATGGCCGCACCGCCGCCAAATAAGATGTAAGCCACGGGTTGGCGGCTCATGAAGCCTTCGACGAGTGCCTTCATGATGGAAGCCTGCGGGGACGCCAGCACGACGCGGGTATCGCCAGGCGCCGCTTCGCCGAATTGAAAAGCCTGCGCCAGAAGCACGATGGTGAGGCCAACCGCGATGGAGGCCGCAATCACACCGAGGAACTTCACTTTCTCCTGTGCGGCGGGCGTGGAGCCCAGCCAGTAGCCGGTCTTGAAATCGGTGATGGCCTGGCCAGAGACTGACAGCGCGGTACAGACCATGCCCGCGATGGCCATGACGAAGAACATCCCGGTGGTCCCGGACAGCCCGAAACGCAGCAGAACCACAGAGGAGATGATGATGGTGAGCATGGTCATGCCCGAGACCGGGTTGCGCGCGACGGTGGCGATCGCATTGGCCGCCACGGAAGTGAAGAAGAAGGAGAAGACTAATATCAGCACCAGACCGACACCGATGGCCATCACCGAGGCAGACAGGCTTCCGAGAAAGGCAGCCACCGAGATAGCGCTGAGGATCACACCTACCAGCAGCGCCATCACGGGAATATCGCGATCGGTGCGCTCGCCGGAAACCGGCTCGCCGCGCCGGAAAGTATGCAGCGCCACTCCGAACGAACCTGCCACGATGCGAATGGATTTCAAAATCCCGAAGATACCGGCGGTGGCTATGGCGCCCACTCCGACGAAGCGGACATAGCTGCGAAAAATCTGCGCCGCCGCCATCTGTGCGATGGGGATCGTGCCGGGATACACGGCGGCATCGCCATGCCGGCCGATCATCCACACCAGTGGGACGAGCACCAAGTTGGAGAGCACGCCGCCCGCGCACAGGATCAGAGAACTGCGCAGTCCCATGACGTAGCCAAGGCCGAGAATGAAGCTGATGGCGTCGAAGTTGAGGGCGACGCGGGCGCGATCGGTGAGGATGCGCACGGCCGGCACGAATTGAAAGTCCACGTACTCCTTCCAGACGTGGAAGGTGGTGACGAAGAAATCGTACACGCCGGCGAGGGCAGTTGCCTGCAGTAACAGCTTGGCTTGCGATCCGCCTTTTTCCCCGGTAACCAAAACCTCGGTGATGGCGGTGGCTTCCGGGTACGGAAACAGGCCGTGCATTTCCCGGACGAAGTAGCGCCGTAGAGGAATCAGGAAGAGCACGCCCAGACACCCGCCCGCGACGCAGATGAAGATGGCTTGCACGGGGTGGGGATCGAGCTTCAGGATGTACAGCGCGGGCAAGGTGAAGATCGCACCGGCCACGACCGAACCCGCCAGGCCGCCGATCCCGGTGATGATCACATTTTCCAGCACGCTTGACCGCCGCGGATAGACCCGCGCCAACCCAATCGCCAGGATCGAGATGGGAATCGCGGCTTCCATCACTTGCCCGACCTTCAAACCGGAGTAGGCGGAGGCAACGGTGAAAATGATGCAAAGCAGGATTCCCCAACCCACGGATCGCGCCGTGAGTTCGGGAAGGGCCGCCGTGGCGGGCACCGGCGGTTCATACAGCGTCCCGGGCGGGAGCGGCGTATAAGCATTGCCAGGAAGTGTAGCGCCGGGACCTAAGGACGGCCCCTGGACCGCCGGCGCTGCCACATCACTTCTTGGTCCACTCATCCTTTACGTGACCTTCGACAATTTCCTTATTGTTCTCGTCGCAGGAGTATTCCATGATCTCCTGGCCCGGTTTCATGAGGACGAAAACGCGGGAGTTGCTCCAGGGTTTGGTGTACATCTTGGGATCGTCGATGGTGACCTCGTAATTGAGGTGCTGAAAGTCGGGCCGGCTGATGCGTTCGATGACGTGCAACTGATCGCTGGTGAGGCGCTCGGGCTCGGTATCGAGCCAGGTGCGGCCGTTGAAGCCGACGGTATCGATCACCAGCGTGTCACCGTCCCAGCGCCCGACGGAGTTGCCCATCCAGGTAGCGTCCAGGTCTTTGGGATGATCGCGGCCATCGGTAGGCACGACGTGGAACATGTTGTTCTGCTCGAACATGATGGCGAGGCGGTTGGAGTTCTGGAGGAATTCCAGCGGGTACGGCGTTCCCCAGGAGCGCACATAACCCCAGGGCAGGCAGTGGACGCCATAATCGAACTTCGGCTTAGCGTTTTCGGCGCGGCCATAAGGCGTGAGCAATTCGTCAAGGTTTTTGAAGCCTTTGCTACTGCAGCCAGGGGTTCCACCAACGCAGCGGCCGGTCACGTCTTTGCTCATATCGCCGACACGCGGATGGTCCCACACGCCGCTGAGATCCGGCTTGCCGTTGGTTAGGCGCGGTACGGGTTGCGCCATAGCGGCAGAGGCCAGGCAAAGGGCTGTCGCGCCCGGTAGGAGATAATGCGAAAGTCGATTGGTCATGATCCACCCTCCTCCCGCGCTGGAGCGCGGGCAAGCTCAGCAGAAGATGATATCTCTTTTCACGAGCGGAAGGCGGCCGCCAGTTTGAATCGCAGCCGGTGCCAGGCAATCACCAGAGACGTGACGGCCAACGCCGTGCCGCCGAGCATCAACGCCAGGACCGCGATATCCCAGGCGGGACGGTGGCGATAGAGCCAGGGCAAGTCGATTGAGTGCAGGCCGTGATAGAGCCAGCGGCTCCAGCGGGCGCCAGTGGCATAGGCGGCGACGAGGCGCCCAGTCTTCAGGTCGATGTAATACATCGAGTTTTCCGGGTCGTTCAAGCGTATGAAGAGGACTGGTAGGGGGCGCTCGTGATGCCGGTCGACATAATAAGACTCGTACTGGCGAACGATGCGGGTTTCAGCCAGTTGGTACGGGCCGGCGGCCCGCGCCACAATGCTGGTAAGACGGCCGGGGTCCACTTCGGAAGCCGGCGGCGCTTGCATCGGGATGATGAGGGAGCGATCACTGGACTGGCGCGCGAGATAGACGGGCTCTCCGGCCACCGTGGTGAGGTCGAGTTGTTTCACCGGAGCGGCCTCGCGAAAGACCTCCGCAGGCGAGTGGAATCGAGAAATGGGGAGCGCGCCTCCGCGCAGAGCGCGGGCGATGCGGCCCGCCGGCCCCACGTCCGATTGCCAGTCGAACGGCTCCATGGAGAGCATCCCGCTGAATACCCATGTGCAGGTGACCAACCCGAAAAACAAGCCGAGAATGGTGTGCCACCTTTTGTAGCCGGCATAAGGGACGCTGGAGCGGCCGCTGGGAAAACGGTATCGCTTTTCAGAGGGGGAGTACAGCAGCAGCCCGACCACCAGGCCGAAGATCGTCATGCCGGTGCCCACGGCCGAGGACCAGACCACGGTCCGGTTCCAGGCGAGCCCATTTTTGCGAAGCGGCGTGAAGTAGAGCCAGTGGGGGATGGCGCCAAAGTACGCGCCGATGCGGGAAGCGCGGGTCGTGTACTGCTCGACCTCGCCGGTGGCTTGGGAAACGTACACCTCTTCGCCATCCGGCCAGGAGAACTTCCAAAGCGGGCGCAGGGCATTGAATTCGCCGCTGACGGTCCATTGATCGGGCCGCGTAATGGCGCCTTCGAATCGGGCCGATGCCGCGGGTTGGCGGGTCCAAGCCGAGGCAACGCGCAGCGCCCAATCGCGCGGGAAATCATCCTGAATCTGGCCGTTATCGGCATATACGAGGAACGCGACATCGCGGAACTCGAAACGATACGCCGGGCGTCCATCGAACATGGCCAGCCGTGCCTGCGTGGGCGGCTCGGTGCTTTCGAGGCGCGCGTAGGCTTCGGCGGGAGAAAGGCGGACGCGGGAAGCATCGAGCGGTTCGGCGCGCAGAAGACGATCCTGAAGACCCACACCGGGATAGGTCCAGTACATGAGCACGATGCCGGAGACAAACCACATGGCGAACAGCACGCACAGGGCGACCCCGAGCCAGCGATGACAAAGGATGGCCCACTTGCGGAAAAAGACGCCGGCGCCCGACATCATGGGCATTCTAACAGGGCTGGTTGCGCCGGCATCTTCTGCCCACATGTGTTGCAAATGTGTTACGTTTAAGTCGGAACTCACCGGCCTCGACCTCTTTCGCGTGTCTGTTCAGCCCTCGCCAGGCTGCGGACTGCGGAAAGAATCCGAAGTGATGGTGGATAAACTGACCACAGTCAGACGGGATCGCATTTCCCGCGGAATCGGGCGGATCTCTCCGGCCGCGATGAGCCGAGTGGATGTCGCCTTGCGGCTCTGGTTGGACCTCCAGGAAACCGCCCGGTGATAGGGTGCCGCCACTTTAGCCTGTCAGTAACTGCCGGTATATAATCTTCGGAAACGGAGGATCACATGAAAGCTGTCCGGATGCTCCTCGCGATCGGCGCCATGGTTTCGACGCCCGTCCTCGCCCAATGGGCCGATCTGAGAACCGCCGGGATTCCCCGGCTGGCGAATGGCAAGCCCAACCTGTCCGCTCCGGCGCCGCGGACGGCCGATGGCAAGCCCGACCTGAGCGGCATCTGGCAAGCCGGACGCGCCGGCCCGGCGGGCCAGTATGGCTACGACTACAACGTGGCTCAGGATTTGCCCCCCGGCGGCATTACTCCGTGGGCCCAGTCGGTGCGCCAGCAGCGCGTGCAGGACTTCCGCAAGGATAGCCCGCTAGCCCACTGCGAGCCCGTAAGCGTGCCTTTCCTCAACTTCCGCGGACTCTCGCGGATCGTGCAAACTCCCGATCTGATCGTGATCTTGTATGAATCGCCCAACAGCCCCCACCGGTCCATTTTTCTCGATGGCCGGGCGCTACCGAAGGAGCCTAGCCCTACCTGGCTAGGCTATTCCGTGGGGCATTGGGAGGGCGACACGCTCGTGGTGCAAACCGTCGGCTTTAACGATTAAGGCTGGTTGGACGTCGGGGGCAACCCCCAGACCGAATCCCTGCGGTTGACGGAGCGGTTTCACCGCACCGATTTCGGACACTTGCAACTCGACGTCACCTTCGACGATCCCAAAACCTTCACCAAACCGTTCACGATCGGCATGACCAAGACCTACACGGCCGATACCGAGATTTTCGAGGATGTGTGCGAGAACGAGCGCGATCGCGGGCATCTGCAGAGTGGGATGAAGCTGTCGCCGCAGACTCTGGCAAGCTATGCCGGCACGTACGAACTCCCCGGGCGGCAGGCAGAAGTCGTGATTTCGGGCGACCAGTTGCTGGTCAAAGACAGCGCCCACGCGCGCGATCAGTTGTTCGTGGCGCGCACGGAGACGGAATTCCTTTCTAGCGTCAGCGAAGACACGGTGGAGTTCGTGAAGGACTCCTCCGGGAAGGTCAGCAGATTTATCCGCAGAGGCGCGAAGGAAGAGCAAGCCGTGCGGAGAAAATAAAAGGTGGTGCAGGCCCCTGGCTAGCCGGCCAGGGGACCGGCCGCAGACGAGGGCGTCCGCCCCACTAACGCGCTACGACTTTCTCCACCGCCTGATTGTCGTACGAATCGGCCACGCGCACGGCGACGGTGTGCTCGCCCGCCGGGGCATCCAGCTTCAGATCGTAGTCGAGCTCGAGAGAATCCGAAAGCCCACCCACTGGCGGAACGACGGTCCACTCTCCGCCATCCAACGAATATTCGGCTTTCTCGACATTGTTCAGGGCATCGGCCGCGTGCCAGCGTACTTGTAGCTGGTTGCCGTTACGCGCCGCTGTCAGGCCGGTGATCTTGGGCGGTGTGTTGTCAATCAGGAAGGGATCGCTTTCCAGGCGCGCGGTGAGCGCTTCTGCCGGCGGGTTGGAAGGCGCATCGGAAGCTGTGACGCGGAGCCGGTATTCTCCGTCGGGAAAAGCGGTTGTGTCCCAGGAGTAATATTTCTCCGCGATCTTGTCCTTCATCGGCTTCCATTCCTTCTCATTGACCCCACGGATCTCAACCGTGTAAACGAGGGAATCGTTGTTGGGGTCTGAGGCCGTCCAACGCGCTCCGATGTATCCCTTGGCGAAGGTCATTGCCGGGGTATTGGTGGCGGGCGTCTCCGGGTTCGAATTATTCGATTCACTGCGAGCGGGCTGGCGTCCGCCGAGTGGGGGGAGAGTCATGATCTGCGCCGGCGTGGCGGTAGCAGGCGCCGGGAACCGGTAGTTCGCCGGGGTGATTTCGATGCGCTCGATGCGCGGTTCTGCATTCTTGGGCAGGTAGGCAACATCTACGGAATCGAGCTCCGGCGAAACCGAACCGGCTGCGGTGAAAGTGGCCTTCCACTGCACGAAGCGCGCAGGCGGCGAAGTAATGCGGGCCCCCTGGGGGCGGGTGACGGCCGCCGACCAGGGGCTCCAGTTCTTCTGCGGCTGATCGAGGTTGCCGCTGCGCGTTTCGATGGAGATCTGGCCGCCGTTCAGGTGGCCCTCGAAGCTGAGCCGGCCCCACTGCGTGTACATGCCTGCATCGAAGACGTCGCTTTCGATGGTGCCTTGCGCTTCCGGCGCGGAATCGATCTCGTACACTTTGCCCACGTTGCCCGTGGCGGCGTAAATCGTGCCATCGGCGCCCGCTTGGAAGGCGGTGACCTGGGTGGTGGGCACCGTCAGCAGCACCGTATATAAAGCGGGCGATTCGATGCGGTAGATATTCCCCCGATTGCCCGCGCCCAGCAGGACGCGGCCGGAGCTGTCGAACGCAATGGCATACACGACATCCTGCGCGTGAGTCCACACGCGCCGCGGCTCACCATTGGGCTCGATGCGATACACATCGCTGCCGCCGCTGATTGTCACAGGCGCCAAGCTGAGAGCCGGCGGAGGGGCCGCCTGCCGGGGGGCCGCTTGTCCGGCAACCGTGATGGCCACTGGCGTGGGCTGGGGAGCCGGAGCGGGCGCCGGCGGCGGAGCGGAACGGCTGCCCACACCTGCTGCATAAATCGAACCATCGGGCGCCAGCGCCACCGCGGTCACTTCCTGCCGCGGCATTTGATACAGCACGAAGCCTTCGCCCGCCGGCGAAATCCGCAAAACCAGCCCGCCCGGCGCCGTGCCTACGATGACGCTGCCGCTGGGGTCGAGCGCCATGGAACGGACATGGGTTTCGTCGCATTGAAAGAAGACTTTCCCTTTACCGTCCGGGGTCACGCGGTGGACTTCACCGGGATCGCCTGTCGCGACGAACAGGTTGTCCTGCCGGTCGAAGGCCAGCGCCCAGATGTATTTCGTTTTGGGGTCGTAAAAGAGTTCGGATTTACCGTTGGCCGAGACGCGATAAACTTTGCCGTCGGGCGCGGTGGCCACGTAAACGCGGTCCTTGGAGTCCACAGCAATGGCGTGGATTTCGAGCGCGTCCCATTCCGCTGCGACGGTGCTTTTACCGTTGGGCGTGACGCGGTAAAGCTTGGCGCCGGTGCCGCCGCCGGCGTAGAGGTTGCCTTTGGAATCGCGCGCCAGCGTCCACAAGTACATGGCTGTGGAGTCGTAATACTCCTTCCAGCGCGGCGCCAGCGTGAGCACGCCGTCGCTGCGCAGCGAGAGGTTTTTGATGGCGCCCTTCTGAAAATCGGCGAAATCGCCTTCCGACCACGTGCGGGTCTGGCCCGCGAACAGAATCGCGGAAAAACAAAAAAACAGCGTAAAAATTCGATTCATTCGTAATTCCGAGCCGCGACCGGAAGGGAGCGGTTTCTAATCTACGTGAATTCGCAGCGAGTAGCTGCCGGTCACCACGTAATCGAACGGCAGAGCCATCTGCTCCGTGGCGGTTTCCGCCGAAGTTACCAGACTACGGTTCGCGGCCCGGCCCGCCTGCATCACGTTCAAGACCGATGTGGGCAAACTCGGCAGCGTCTTGTCATCCAGATAGGCCGTGGGGCTCGATTGTACGAGCGAGACATACAGCTTGTTATTGCTGCGCTCCTGATTCAGCAGCGAAACCGTTTCTCCAAGATCGAGGAAGCGGTTAGCGGCGCTGGCCAGGTTTTGCATGCGGTTCACCGTATCGGCGTCGCTTAGCAGGATGCGGTGATCGCCGCGCGTGATACCTTCCGGAATCTTGATGTTGAATTCGCGCTGCAAGGTGTCGCCGCGGTACGGCCGCAGGAATACTTTCACCGGCACCACGTCTCCGGGCCGCACGTCGGGACTGCCCACCCAGGCGTTTTCAATGGCGGCAATGCGGCGTTCCGGCAGCAGATCCACCGTGACGCTGACGCGCTTCACATCCGGCGTCTTCACATTATTCAGGTACAGCCGGTTGAATTTATCGCCCCACCAGGTGGCCAGCACCATGGGAGCGGGAACTGGTAGTTCGCCAGAAGCCTGCATGGTGGAAAGCGAGAGATTGGTCTGGCCGTTCATTTCCACCTTGCCCGCCAGCCGGTAAGTGGCCTCGTCTGTGAACTCGTTCAGGTCGGAAAGCGTGTTGGCCAGGGTCATCATCATGAGTTGAGGCGTCCACTTCTGGTGCACGAACACGTTGAAATGGAAATCCTTCTCCCGAGCCGTGCTGCCGTCATCCTTGAGCGCGCGCACTTGCACACTTACCGGAATCATTTTCGATTCGGCGCCTAAAGCGCCCATGATGCCGCTATGGCGATCCTGGTGGAGCGCGCCCACGATTTCGGTGGCGTTTGCCATTTTGTTCGGCTGATACTGCGAGGCCAGCGTCATCAGCACTTCGCCCTTGCTCATCGGAATATCGACCGGTCCCAGATTAAAGAAAGGATGGCCGAACGCCAGCACGCGTTTGCCGTCGTTATAGGTCACGGTGCCGAGGCCGGTGACACTCATATCGCCATCCACGAGCACGCCTGCGACCGCTTCGCCCGGGTTGAGCGAATGCTCCCAGCCGGGCGCGGGCTTGTTGGTCTTGATCGCGCTGCCCGCTCCGCCGCTTTGCACCGCGGTAATCCCGAGCTGACGCAACACCGGCGTGAATTCGTTGAGCACGTTTTCGTTGAACCCGGAAAAAGTTAACGGCGCTTCGATGGGCACCATCATGGGGTTCTGTTGGAGCAGGCTGGGAGAAGCTCCCGCGGCTACCAGTTGCGCCAGCATCGAATTGGGCAGCGCCATGGCCGTTTTATCCGCCGCAATCTTGTCCGGCGTCTTGGCGTCCTGTGGGCGGGATTGATCGAGATCGTTGATTTCGAGCATTTCCTCAATCGGCGTGATTCCGCAAATCGCATCCGGCGAAAAGACGCTGAGCCGCAGCGCTACCGCGCCCACCAGCTTGCCATCGATGTAAACGGGGCTGCCGCTCATGCCGCCCGCCACGTTGGTGCGCGCGGCCTTACCGCCCATCTTGGCAATGATGACATCCTGGTTCGGCCCCCATTGGTCTTTCCAGCGGCCGATGATTTCCAGTGGGATCGGTTCTGCCTCGGTTCCTTGAAAGACGGTCCAGGCGGTAGCCTTCATGCCAGGCCGAAGGTCTTTCAAATGCATGATCTCGATGGGACCCGATTTCGGACGAACGGGACGGGCGGCAGGCGCTTCTGCCGCAAAGAGACACGACGCCGCGGCCGCGAAACCGAGCGAAAGCGCGGCGATTCGCATTTTCATTGGGTTAACTGCTCCAGTTAATATTATTGTACACCCCGGTTTTCGGTCTCCTCAGTCCTTAATATCGGTAGAATCGGCGAAAAGCGCCTTCCGCAGTAGACCGATCTGCCCGCCGTGATAGGCAAAATGTTGCACGATCCCGTGGCCCAGATGGTAGAAATCGTATTGCCGGCCGGGGACGATTTCCCGAAGGCGCGCGTCGTCGAGTTGCTCGATGCCCACGGCGAAGCGCTCGCCGTTTTGAAATAGCCGATCGACGGCTGCGCCCCATGCTTCGGGGCTATCGTCGGTAGCCACCGGCCAGTCTCCAGGCGTGCCGACCAGTTTCGGCATAGGAACCCCAGCGATCGCGTCGAAGGCGGCGTTCACCCAGGCATCCAGGTGGAGAACCAGTTCCCAAATGGTGTGCGCAGCCGCCACCGGCCAGGCGAAGGCCTGCTCGGCGGTGACGCCCTCCAGCAGATCGCGCAGGGGAGACCCATGCCAAGGGTCACCCGTCAGCGCCTGCCGGATCTGATTGGCGATGCGATGAGATTCAGAATTCATCGGCGGCTACCCATGGATTCGGTCTTCCGTAGTATAGACGACGGCTGGAATTGCGATGGGAGTGCTTCTCCCGGCTTCGTTACCAGGGGGATACGCCAATGAGTTTCAGCCCTAGTTCCGAAAGCACGGCAGGCTCGCCCGGCTCAGGATCCAGTTGTCCGGGCAAACCGCGCCACTGATCGGGCGCTCGCTTCGTCAGCCACCAAGCCTTCATCGACTGCCGCAGTTGGGCGCTATCGTTAGGCTGCATGGTGACGAAGGCGCCGACTCTGGGGCGGCCCGATAAATTGATTGCGCTGCCGTGCGGTAACCGGGTTGACCACAGGATTACATCGCCTGCATTGCCTTCCACCTGCGCCGTTTGCCAGTGATCCAACCCGGGATTGAAGAAATCAAAATCATCCGCTTGCGCATAGCGTTTCAGCCAACAGTCCAGGTTTTGATAAACCTGAGGCAGACACTGGAAACCGCCTCCATTGCGCCGGACGTCCGTCAACAACACGACGGCCTGCAACGAAGGTGGCCCCGGCGCTCTCGGATCGGTGTCCCAGTGAATATTGCCATAATTGATGGCTGGCGCGTTCCAGCGTACCGGAGGCCGGAAAATACACCGGTTGATATCGACCGTAAGGCGCGTGGTACCGAAGAACTCCGCGAAGACCTCGTAGAGATTCGGGCACTGCCGGATGTCCCACAATGACTGGGCGTGATGCATCGGAACAACGCCATCGAGCAGGGGATCGCTGCCGTACCATGTCGCGCTGTCACCGAGATCGGCGCCAATGAAGTGGGCAATTTCCCGAACTGCCCTGTCCGTGATGCTTTGAGTGACAACCTTCCGTATGACCATGTAACCCTTGGTCCGGAATTGCTGCCGGTCAGGATCGCGAATCCAGCGACACACTCGGATGAACCTCCTTACAAAGACCCGAGATCCGGATAATTCACTACACAGGCGAGGACTTAAATCCGGGACATTTCAGCGATGGTGCAGCGGCCGGGCGCAGGCCGGTCCGGCACGGACTAGCGATGATCAGGGGTGTTTGGCGGGCAAAAAGCGACGGAAAGCGAAGCATTTGGGTGGCGAGCTCTCCGGGCGTGTTCCGGCGGTATAACCTTTCGTCGAAATCCGCCATACTGGTTGCTTAGGCTCTCATGGTTCCCCAAGAAATCGAGGCAATTGTAGGCGGTTATCACGGCGACGCATTCCGCATTTTGGGCCCGCACGGCATCCGCAAAAAGAGCGGGCAGATTCGGTGGGAGGTGCGCGCGTTTCTCCCTCAGGCGGAGTCGGCAGAAGTGGTCTGCGGCGCACAAGTATGCGCTATGGAGAAGCACCACTCGGCCGGGTTTTTCGTGGCAGGCATGAATGGTGACGTGGCGCGGTACACGATTCGCACACGTTTGTGGGACGGACGCGAAGTCGAATTGGAAGATCCCTACCGGTTTCCGCCGCAACTTTCGGATACCGACCTGCACCTGCACGGCGAGGGCACGCTGAACGAAGCTTACAAGAGCATGGGCGCGCACCTGGGCTGTTCCGAAGGTATTGCCGGAGTGCGGTTCGCGGTTTGGGCGCCCAATGCCGAGAATGTCACGCTGGCAGGCGAGTTTAACGATTGGGATATCCGCCGCCATCCAATGCGCCGGCGCAATGGCGGCGTCTGGGAGATCTTTATTCCTGGGCTCGCCGAAGGAGCAGCATATAAGTACAACATTAGGTCGCGTATTGCCGGGTACCAGCAACTGAAATCGGATCCCTACGCTTTCTACTGCGAGACGCCCCCCAAATCGGCCTCGCTAGTGTGGGACACGACCAAGTATGAATGGAACGATGCGGCCTGGATGGAATCGCGGGGCCGCACCGACTGGCTGCGCGCACCGGTGGCGATCTACGAAGTGCATTTGGAATCCTGGCTGCGCGCGCCGCAAGGCCAGCCGTTGAGCTACCGGGAGTTGGCGCTAAAGCTGGTCCCGTATGTGAAGCAAATGGGGTACACCCATATCGAGTTGTTGCCCATTATGGAGCATCCGTTCTCGGGCTCCTGGGGGTACCAGATCATCGGCTATTTCGCGCCCACTTCACGGTTCGGCACTCCCGACGATTTCAAGTTTTTTGTCGACGCGTGCCACCAGGCTGAGATCGGCGTGATCGTGGACTGGGTGCCGGCGCACTTTCCCAAAGATGCGCATGGGCTGGCGTTCTTCGACGGAACCGCCCTGTACGAGCATGCCGACTGGCGCAAGGGCGAGCACAAAGAATGGGGAACGCTGGTGTTCAACTTTGGGCGCAACGAGGTGCGCGGATTTTTGATCTCGAACGCGCTGTTCTGGCTGAAGGAATATCACATCGATGGGTTGCGGGTGGATGCGGTGGCCTCCATGCTCTATCTGGATTATTCGCGGAAGGCCGGCGAGTGGCTTCCCAACCAATATGGCGGCAATGAAAACCTGGAAGCCATCGATTTTCTGCGGCGGTTTAACACGCTGGCGCACACGGTGCCGGGCGTATTCACCGTAGCCGAGGAATCCACGGCGTTTGCGGGAGTCTCCAAGCCCGTTTACCTGAACGGCTTAGGCTTCACCATGAAGTGGAACATGGGGTGGATGCACGACATGCTGGATTATTTCGCCAAAGACCCGGTTTATCGCAAGTACGTGCACAACCACATCACGTTTGGTTTGCTCTACGCGTTTCATGAGAATTTCGTGCTGCCCATTTCACATGATGAGGTGGTCCACGGGAAGGGGTCGCTGCTGAACAAAATGCCTGGGGATGAATGGCGGCAGTTCGCCAACGTCCGCGCTTTCCTGGCGTTCATGTGGGCGCATCCCGGCAAGAAATTGTTGTTCATGGGGCAGGAAATCGGGCAGCGCGAGGAGTGGAATTACAATACCGGCATCCGTTGGGAGTTGCTGGAGTTCGATTATCATCGCAAGCTGCAGGCGCTGGTGCGCGAGTTGAACCGGCTGTACCGCGCGAATGCGCCGATGTACCAGGTGGATTTTCACCATACCGGCTTCGAGTGGGTCGATTTTCATGACGCCGACCATTCGGTGATCGCTTTTATGCGCCGCGCCGAAGATCCGGAGGATTTTTTGCTGTTTTGCTGCAATTTCACACCGGTGGTGCGGCAAGGGTACGAATTCGGAGTGCCGGAAGCGGGCTTCTACGAAGAGATTCTGAACACGGATTCGGAGTTGTTCGGCGGCAGCAATGTCGGGAATGGCGGGTTGCTCTCATCGCAGCCGGTTCCCAAGCACGACCGGCAACATAGCATTACAGTCACGCTGCCGCCGCTGGCGGTGCTGATCTTTCGCAGGCGATAGTCAGAATTTCACCGCAGAGGCACAGAGGCGCGGAGAAATTCTAAAAGCAAAAGGCATGCTGAAAACAAAGCGCAGAGGGGGCAGAGACGGCAGAGGAAATCTGCATGGCTAAGTACGACGCCATCGTTATCGGGGCGGGGCACAATGGGCTGGTTACGGCGGCTTACCTGGCGCGAGCGGGCAAGAAGGTTCTCGTGCTGGAACGCCGCGAGTTAGTGGGTGGCTGCGCCGTTACCGAAGAGATCTGGCCGGGGTATCGCGTCTCTACCGGAGCATATCTTTCGAGTCTCCTGCAGGAGCGGATCGTGCGCGAACTCGATCTGCCCCGCTACGGCTACCAGGTCGATGCCAAAGACCCGGCGTTCTTCTCGGCGTTCCCCGATGGGCGGCACTTTTTCATGTGGCAGGACCGGGCCAAGACCCTGCCCGAGATATCCAAGTTCTCGAATCACGACGCGCAGGTCTATCCGGCGTATGAGGAGCAACTCGAGCGTATCTCGCAAGTAGTCGAGTCGCTGCTGCTCACCACGCCCCCGCAGTTCCCGCCGCGTGGCGTGCTGGATTTCGCCGACTACCTGCGAACCGCGGCTCGGCTGCGCGGGCTCGGCGCGAAAGATATGGTGGCGTTAGTCAAGATTTTCACGGCGAGCGCCGCCGAATTTCTGGACGAGTGGTTCGAATCGGAACAGGTTAGAGTGACGCTCGCCACGGACGGTGTGATCGGGGCGAATGGAGGCCCGCGCTCGCCGGGCACCGCCTACATTTTGCTGCATCACTGCATGGGCGGCGTGGGGGGACATCGTGGTCTCTGGGGATTCGTGCGCGGTGGTATGGGCGCGGTATCGGAGGCGATGGCGGCGTCGGCGAAGGCTCATGGGGTCACTATCCGGACGGAAGCGCCTGTACAAAAAGTGCTGGTGCGGTCGGGACGCGCCTATGCGGTGTTGCTCGAGACGGGAGAAGAAATCGACGCTGCACTCATCGCCTCCAATCTCGATCCCAAGGTGACTTTCCTGCGCCTGCTCGAGCAAAAGGATCTCGAACCCGATTTTGTAGCTGCCATCCAGCGCTTTCGGATCGAAGGGACCAGCGCGAAAATCAACCTGGCATTATCGGGCTTGCCCGAATTCAAGGCCTATCCGGGCGCGCCCGGCCCGCATCACCGCGCTACCATGCATATCTGTCCCAGCATCGAATATGTGGAGCATGCCTGGGACGACGCCAAGTATGGCCGTCCTTCTGAACGCCCGTTATTGGAACTGACCATCCCCACCATGTACGATCCCACGCTCGCGCCGGCGGGACGGCACATCATGGGCATCTTCCTGCAGTACGCGCCCTATACGCTCCGCGAAGGCACCTGGGACGAATTGCGGGAGCCGTTCGGAGATCGCATCATTAACCTGATTGAAGAATACGTTCCCAACATCCGCTCGATTGTCGAGCACTGTCAGGTATTGACGCCGCTCGATCTGGAGCGCCGCTTCGGGATTACGGGCGGCAACATCTTCCATGGGGAGATGAGTCTCGATCAGATGTTTGTCATGCGGCCGGTAGCCGGGTGGGCGCGGTACCGGACCCCCATTGCCGGATTGTTCCTATGCGGCTCGGGCGCGCATCCCGGCGGCGGCGTCATGGGTGCTCCGGGATATAACTGTGCGCGTGAAATGCTGAAAAAGCAATAATAGGAGCATGTCGTCGGGCTTGATCCCCCTGTTTCCGCTGCAAGTCGTTGTTTTTCCCGGCACGCCGTTGCCGCTCCATATCTTCGAGGAGCGATACAAGGAAATGGTCGGGAATGCCATTCGCGACAACTCCGAGTTTGGAATTGTGCTGGCGCGCGAGGACGGCATCGTGAATGCCGGCTGCACGGTGGTGGTGGAGAAGCTGACCGAAATGTTCCCCGACGGGCGCATGAACGTGATCACGCGCGGCAAGCGGCGTTTCGAGGTGATCTCGCTCAACGAAGAGAAATCGTATTTGCAGGCGGAGGTCAAGTTCTTCGAAGATGACGATTTCCGCCCCGCTCCGCCGGAACTCCGGCAAGAAGCTCTGACGCACTATCGCGATCTGAGCCAGTTGGGGGCTGCCCGCGAGGTTCCCGATCTGGATGAGCAAGACCCGCACCTCAGCTTCCAACTGGCCCAGGCCGTGCCCGACGTGAATTTCCTGAGCCTACTGCTGCGGCAGCGTTCCGAAACCGGTCGCTTGCGGGAATTGAACGAATACCTGGCGCAATACATTCCGAAACAGAAGACGATTGAGCGCGTCAAATCTCTCGCTCCGACCAACGGCTACGGCGGTAAGCACGTGGAGATCTAGGCCATGCTTCTGGGGGTCCGGCCGGAAAGGAAGCGGCTGCGCAGTTCGATATCTTTCACGCTTTCGGGCACGCTGCACGCTTCCGCTTTGGCATGGGTCATGATCGGGCCGGTTTTGACACGCGCTCCAGCGAATCTTTACGACCAGGAGATCCGGCCGCACCAGGAGAAGATCATCTGGTACAGCCTGAAAGATCCTCTGCCGGACATTTCACCTGCGGAGCGGGTCCTCGCTAAGCGGCCGCCGCGGGCTCGAACGAAATCCTCACAGGAATTGGTGGCCGGGGCGCGGGAGTTGGCGCGCGCTCCACAGTTAATCTGGACGCCGGCTCCGGCGATCGATCAGCAGCGGGTGCTGCCTTCGCCGAACCTCGTGGTCCTCGGACCGCCGGCGCGGCCGCAGTCGCGGGCTTTTGCCCCGCCCCAAGAGTCGCGTTCGGAACCTGCGCCTCCGGTGCTGGCGTCCGCGCCGGAACTGACCGTCGCTACAGACAATAGTCGAGCCGCTCTCAATGCGTTGCCCCCGCTGCAGGCGGCCCGCCGAACCTTTATTCCGCCGGTCGAAGCGGCGCACGCACCCGTACCAGAACCTGCGAGTTTACCTACTGCGCCTGCGATCCGCGAGACGGCCTCGGTGACCAACCCGGAGCTTCTCTCAATGGCCAAGGCGGTACGTCCGTTCCGCGCGCCGGCAGCGGACGACCCTCCGGCTCCGCCGGTTCCCCAGCCGCTCACTCCGCCGCCGGCAGCGTCTACAGACAAACCTCCCACGCCTTCACTAGCGATCGTAAGCCTGTTTCCCTCCCGCAGCCCGGAACCGGTAGTCCCGAAACAATCGCAGGAGGCGGGTTTCTCCGCTGGTCCGCAACCGCGACTGGAAGGCGATACCGGCGCGGCGCCTGGCCAACTCAGCGTCCCCGGTCTATACGCGCGCAGCAGCACGGCCGATCCGGCGAGAGCGCTGCTGGCTAGCCTGGGCCCCGCATCGCGAAAGGATCTGACCATAACCGCTGGCGCTAGTCCGGCCCCGCACTCGCAGTCCCCGAAGGAAACGCCGCAGCCCGGCCCTCTACCGAGCCCGCCGGAGGGCCACTTCAGGGATCGACTGGTGTACACGATTGCTATCCAGATGCCCAACGTCACCAGTTACTCCGGGAGTTGGATTGTGTGGTTCGCCGAACGAGATCCCGTAACCGGCGAGGTTGCGCCGAATCTGAAGGCGCCCTTGCCCGTACGGAAAGTCGATCCCAAATATCTTCCTTCGGCGATGGAAGAGAAAGTGGAAGGCAGGGTACGGCTGGCGGCGGTCATTCGCAAAGATGGCCACGTGGATACGGTCGAGGTGCTGCGCGGGGTCGACATGCGCCTTGACCGGAGCGCCGAAGAAGCGCTCGCCAAGTGGGAATTCGAACCTGCGACGCGCAACGGCTCGCCGATCGAGGTGGATGCCGTCTTCGAAATCCCTTTCCGCCTCGCCCCGAAGTTGCCCCGTTAGTTCGATGCGCCAGCACCTGATTGTTGATGCCGACGACACACTTTGGGAAAACAACATCTATTTCGAGCGTGCTTTTGACGAGTTCGTCGAATTTTTGGGCCATTCCCGTCTGACCGCGGCGGAGATTCGCGCGGTGCTCGACGAAATGGAGGAAGCCAACGCCAAGATCCACGGCTACGGCTCGCTCAACTTCGGCCGCAACCTGCGCCAATGCTATGAACATCTGGCTGAGCGCCAAGTGCGCGAGGAAGACCTGAAGACTGTAATGGGGTTTGCCGAGCGCATCCTGGAGTGCCCCATGGAAGTGATCGCCGGAGTGCCCGAAACGCTCGAATACCTATCGCTGCGGCACGATCTCACCCTGTTCACCAAAGGCCATCCCGAGGAGCAGAAATTAAAGGTGGAGCGCTCGGGCCTGGGCGGCTTCTTCCATCACACCGCCATCGTGAAGGAAAAGGACCCCGCAGCGTATCGCAAGCTGGTGGAAGAGCGCGGCATGGATCCAAGCCGCACGTGGATGATCGGCAACAGCCCCAAATCCGACGTAAACGCCGCGCTCGATGCCGGGTTAAACGCGGTATTCGTTCCCCACGCCCACACCTGGGTATTGGAGCGCCAGGAGATCCGCAACGGCCGGGGGCAACTGCTGATGTTGGAACGTTTCACTGATTTGCGGAACCACTTCTGAAGTCCGGTTCAGTTTTTCTTTTTTCCGCCGAGTATCCCGTTCAGGAGCCCGCCGACGGTTTTACCGAGTTCGCCTTTGTTGCCGGTGAACTGCTGGATTTTCTGTTCGGCGATGCTCTTGACATCGGGCCGGAACACCGGGTCCGACGACGTACCGGTAATGAGGAAAGGCACGCCGGTATCGCCCTTTTGTCCGAGGGCAGCCATAATATTCCCCGACGTGTGCAGCGTGGCGCGCATTTTGAAATCGAGTGCGTGGCTCGGGCTCACCGTGCCGCCACCCGTCAGGTTGCCGATGCTGGGCACAACGAGTTGCAGGTTGTCGATGGTGCTGCCTTCCGGAGCGAACCGGACATTGGCGCTCAAGGACTGAATATCGGTGTTCGGCCCTCCCTGTATGCCTGCCAGCGTCTCGATAGCCGCCATTTTGGCGCCCATGTTGAAGCCGGCCAAACGCGTGTTGCTGAGGCCTACGGAGCCACTGGTCACCAGACGATCTATTGGGCCTGCCATCGTCAACCTGGCGCTGGCGGTTCCGCCTTGCAGGGAAGAGCCCATCGGAAGGACGAAGTCCATCGCCGGCAGGAAGGCCTCCAGTTCCGGCACCGCCATGTTCGGGCCGGAAAACAGCAGGTTCAGAACCGCGGATTCGGGCTGCAGGGTGTAGGTTCCCGTCAGGGTGGCGGGCGCGCTGCCGAAGTGCACATCGCCGCGCCGCAGTTCCCAGGAGCGCTTGTCGAGATCGTGCTGCGCGGCGAATTCGAATGTGAGGGGCCGCGTCGCGGGCGAACCGGCCTTCACCAGGCGAAGCTTCTCGGCCGTCAAGCGCCCGTTCACCTGCAGCGCCCGGCCGTTCGACTGGCCGGAGCCATCGAACGAAACCAGGCCAGCGATTCCTGTCGCGGGCGCAACCAGGCCGGATGAGGCGAGATCCAATTGCGCTAATTTCAGAGTGGCGTCCACCGGCGTGCGGATTACATCCGCCGCCTCCAGGGGACCGGCCTTGCCGTCCAGGTTCACTTGGCCCCCGCCCACAACCTTTGCGGCGAAAGAAAACGGGAAAACCGAGCTGGCGGAAAAGTCGCTCACTTGCAGGTTCACGTTTTCCAGCACGAGCGGCTTGGCGCGAAGCTGGCTCATAGAAAAGCGTCCGTTGCTGATCTTGACCAACTTCGCCGTGATTTCCGGAGACGCGCTCGCGGGAGCCGGCTTTCCAGCAGGCGCAGCCTTGGATGTAACGCCCAGGGTTGAAAAATTCCAATCTCCGGCCGCATTCTGCAATAGCGCAATCTCCGGTTGCTCGATGGTCAGGCCAGTGACGTTCAACTGATGGGAGAACAAGAGCGGCCAGAGTTCTACACCAACATGCAGAGATTTTGCGTGCAGAAAAGCGGTACGGCTGAAAGCCGGATCATCCGCTACGGAGAGGTCATCTGCTGTGAGTCCGCCGGAAAGGATCGAAGCACTTAGGTTGCCGACGGTCACCTGGCGGCCCAAAGACCGGCTCAAGCTGGATTCCAGAGTTGGCCGGAACTGATTCGCGTTCACCAGGAACGGCAGAGCGACAATCAGAACCAGCAAGAGGACGACTGCGAGCCCGGCGTACTTGGCGACGCGCATAGAAACTCTCATGCCAACGTCCGCGCCACCTTTCCCAACCGCACGGCGTTCTCCATGAGTTTCAGCCCGTGGTCCCCTTCCGCCGTCAACAGCGACTCGGGGTGGAACTGGACCGCCTCAACGGGGAGGTCCTTATGGCGCACCCCCATGATAACGCCGTCGTCCGTTTCAGCGGTAATTTCAAGGCACGCCGGCAACGTTTCGCGGCGGGCATAGAGGGAATGATAGCGGCCCACTTGAAACTCGGCGGGCAGGCCTTCGAAGACGCCAATCCCGCGGTGCCGGACCGTCGAGGGCTTCCCGTGCATGGGATAGTCCAGTACGCCCAGTTCGCCACCAAACGCCTCGACAATGCCCTGCAACCCGAGACACACGCCGAACACAGGCACGCCCAAACGCACGGCCGTCTTTACCAGTTCCGGCACCCCGAAATCTACGGGCCGGCCGGGACCAGGAGAGATCAGGATCAAGCTGGGCGCCACCCGCGAGATCAGTTCCGGGGGAAAGCCGGCACGGTACGTCACCACGTCCGCGCCGGTTTGCCGGGCATAATTCGCGAGCGTGTGGATGAAGCAATCGTCGTTGTCGGCGAGGAGCAGTTTCGCTCCGGCTCCAGGCATTTCGGTTTCGGGGTTAGCCTCCACGGCGATCTCTTGTGCGGCTCCCAAGGTACGGAAGAAGCCGGTAGCCTTCAGCCGCGTCTCGCGCTCTTCCATCGCGGGAATCGAATCGTAGAGCAGGGTTGCGCCGACCGGATACGAAGCCATGCCATCGCGCAGGTAAGTGGTGCGAATCAGAATGCCGGTATTGATATCGCCGTTGAGCGACAGCATCCCGACGGCGCCGCCGTACCAGCCGCGCGCGTCCTTCTCCAGAGTTTCGATGGTTTGCGCCGCGGCCTTTTTAGGAGCTCCGATTACGGTGACCGCCCACATGTGGCTCAGGAACGCGTCCAGTGCGTCGAAGCCTTCCTGAAGGATGCCCTCCACGTGATCCACTGTATGGAACAGGCCGGCGTACGATTCGATCAAACGCCGCCCGAGGACTCTCACAGTGCCTGGCTCACAGACGCGCGACTTGTCATTGCGGTCCACGTCCGTGCACATGGTCAATTCGGATTCTTCTTTGGTCGATTTCAGCAGTTCACGGATATTGTCGGCGTCGCGCAGTGGATCGCCGGTGCGCTGCGCGGTGCCGGAGATCGGACAAGTCTCTACCCGCTGTCCTTCCACGCGTACGAACATTTCGGGCGATGCCCCTACCAGTTGTTCTTCGCCGAACTGCAGGTAAAACTCGTAGGGGCTGGGATTGGCCCTTTGGACACGCTCGAATAACTCCGATGGCTTTCCCGAGTAAGGTGTTCGGAATGTCTGCCGAAGAACCACCTCGTAGTAATCGCCGCGGCGCATCCCTTCCCGCACCTTCTCCACGTTGGCCATATACTCTTCGGGAGCGTGATCGGAGACGATCGGCCCAGGGGCGCGCTTGGCGGGGCGCGATAGTTTTTCGCTATCCCGCGGCAAGCCTTCGGTCGAAATGCCCGCCTGCGAGAAGTCGTATTGGTATCGCTCGATCTGTTCCTTCTTGCGATCCATGAACCAGACGTCATCGCAGAGAAACAGGTGCAGATCCTTGTGCCCGGAGCGGGGCAGTTTTTTCTCGATCGGTTCGAACTGGAATAACAGATCGTAGCCGAAGGCGCCCACCAGGCCGAGGCGCGAATCTTCCTCGCCGCGGAACTCTTCAATCAGCGCTCGCAAGACCGAAAAAGCCGAAGGCTGCTTGCTGCGTTCCTCTTCGGAGAAGAGCGCCGCCAGGGGTTTCAAACGGCCGCGCAGGAGCTTCGGCTGTAACTCGAATTCATCCCAGTGCGGATGGCCGGCCAGCACGGGCGCCAGCATTTCCAGTATTTTTTCACCGCGCTGGTTTAGAGGCCGAAGTTGCACTTCGCGGTCATAGGAGATGATTTCCAGCGGCGGGCAGGTGGAGGCGATATCCCAACGCGAATACCTCCCGGGATACTCATATCCCGAGGAGAGATAGATCCCACGGTGCCGGTCCAGATCGCGCAACAGGTGCTTCAGGCCCCTTCGATAATTGGCCTTGGTAACTGTGCGCGTGACTTCGATCCCGTGAGGAGTTTGATAGCGGTATGCGCGCATTTGGGTAGCCTCTGGGAATTTGTACTTCAGAATAGCATGCGGGCGCGACGCCGCTCCAACTCAAAGTGGTGCTTATGCCGGCACGAGCGCTTCCAGCCGCTCGCGAATCTCTCCCGCCAGATCAGCGGCCCGGCTTAAATCGTGTCCGGCGCCTTCCACAGCCAGCAGATCCGTGGCCGCGGGAATCAGCGACATCGCATCGCGCAACACCTCAATGGAACCAAACGGATCGCCAGTGCCATGGACGAAAAGCGCCGGTATGCGCAGTTCGGGGAAAAAAGCCGTCCGCTTGTTCTCCGGCTGCTTTGGCGGGTGCAGCGGATAAGAGAGCAGAAGCAAGGCTGCGGCGAGGTCCGGTTTCGTAGATGCCAGCATGGCGGTCTGCCGGCCGCCGTACGAATGTCCTCCCGCGAAGACGAGGCCCGGGACCATTCGGCGCATGACGGCCGTAATCCGTTCGATGCCTTCCCGATCGCGCGCGGCGCCTGCAGGAAAGGGCGGCCCCTTGGGTTTTTCCTGCCGGAACGGCAGGTCGTATCGCAGCACCAGGTAGCCGGCGCTTTCAAAGGCGCGCGCCAGACGGGCCAGCAGGGGGGCCTGGCAGTTCGATCCAGCCCCGTGAGTCAGCAGCAGCGCGTTTCCGTTCGCGGTCTCCGGCTGGTGCAATACACCACGGACGCCGCTCTGCTCGAACGGCTCTTCCATTTACTCTTTCTTCTTGAGCCGACTGTCGTTGTCCGCGATAAACTGGCGGATTTCATCCGCCATTCCCAGCAGTTTGTCCCACTGCTCGCGGTACAAGGTGACGGGAAAACGCCCCAAACCGTAAACCGAAAGGGCCCCCTTCTCGCTGACCTTGAGGGACGTCTGGCCGCGGGGGCGCTTCAGCGCTTCGTTCTCAGCGCGCAGCCGATCAAGTTCGGCTTGCATCTCTTCTGGGCTTGGCATAGTCGATAGCTTCAGTCATACCACAATAAGGCGCGTGCTACGCTGAAACTCCTGCCGCATGCCCCGATTTGATGCCATTCTTTTCGATTTCGATGGTGTCCTGCTGGATAGCGAACCGCTGCACTGCGCCTGCTGGGCAGAGGTGCTGGCGCCCTTCGGTGTAACTCTCGAATGGGAGGTTTACTGCGAACGCTATCTGGGCATGGACGATCGCGAAATGATTCGCCAGATCGCCGCCGAGGCTGCTCGGCCCCTCCAGTGGGAAGCGCTCTTTGCGCAGTACCCGAACAAGAAGAAACTGTTCCAAGCGCGGATGGAGAAACCGCCGTTTCCCGCGGGGGTGGCGGATTTGCTGGATCGGCTGAAGCGGGAGTACCGTTTGGCGGTAGTCAGTTCGAGCGCACGCGACGAGATTGAGCCACCGCTGGTCCGCGCCGGCTTGCGGCAACATTTCGGGGTCCTGGTGACCGGCGGCGATACACCCCGCCACAAGCCCGCCCCGGATCCGTACCTCCGCGCTGCGGCTCTTCTCGGCGCGCGCACACCGCTCGTCGTGGAGGACTCACCTGCCGGCATCGCCAGCGGACAAGCCGCGGGCTTTGAAGTGCTGGCGGTGCAGAACGCGGCCGATATGCCGCGCCTGCTCGCGGAGCGCCTCTCAGGCGGCCTTGCGGCGGGTTGAGCGCTTTTTCGTGGGCGTGACTGTTCCGCGCTTTTTTCGCTGCTGCGCCGCACTGTGCGCCTGCTTCGAAAGCGCTTGGTGCGAGGCTGCGCTGTGCCCCTCGCGCTTCAACGCCTGGCTCACTGCCCGCGACCGTTTCGCGGAGGGCTTCTTCCGGCCTTCGCCGCTTTGACCCTTCGCATAATCGCGCTCCGCTTGCTTCCGCGTTTGCGGCGAAGTTCGGCCTTCCTTCGGGGGCGGCAACGGCACTCCCGCCCGCCGCGCTTTTGATAGGCCGATCGCAATGGCCTGCTTGGTGGAACGCGCGCCGTGCTTCCCTTCGCGGATGTGCTCGATTTCCTCGCGGACGAATTCGCCCGCTTGCGTGGTGGGCGCCTTGCCCTCGCGCGCATCCAGGCGTGCTCGTTCGAGCGTCTTCTTTTCCGGCATAACCAACTTACCCGAGCAACGCCCGCGCCATCGTGCGGAAACCGTCAACTACGACGCCCGCGGTTCCGCAAGTAGTCCTCCAGCGAGATAGCGCCGGGTTGAACTTGCGGTCGTGCCGCTATACGTCCTGTATGACAATGAGGATTGAATCGGACGCCGGGAAACAGTAGTGCACGTAGTACCAGCAGTAGCGATGAAGAAGAAATCATCCGCATCCTCTCAGCCCGTAAAGCTAGTAACCAGGAAAGCCGAGGATATTGTCAATAAGCCGCTCACTCGCCAACAAAGAGCAGTGCTCAAACGCCTCAAGGCGAGGCCCGATTCGCACATTGACTACTCCGATATCCCCCAGCTAACCGACAAGCAGCTTGCGCAATTCCGCCGTACTCCGAAGGTCCTGATCGCAGCCCGCCTGGACCGCGAGGTTTATGATTGGCTCAAGCAGTTTGGGCAAGGGTACTCGACGCGTATTAACAGCACCCTGCGCGCGGTCATGAGTAAGTCGCGCTGACTAAGGCTACCCGCGCCATCGTGCGGAAACCGTCAACTGGTACCCTGAAGGAACAAGGAATCTTTCGTGGCACCCTCCCTATCGCAAAAGTCCGCCGGCGAGCAGTTCCGTGGCGCGCTGCCCCTCTTGCGGGAGCTGGTGCTGCCGCGCCGCGGCCTGCTGTTTTTCGGCATGTTCCTCATGGTGATCAACCGGGCGGCGGCGCTCGTCATTCCAATCTCGGTTCGCTACCTCGTAGATAACATCATCGGGAAGCGGCAGATCCAGTTGCTAACGCCCCTGGTAATCGCGGTATTCGCCGCCACGATGTTGCAGGGCGGTACCTCGTTTACCCTTACGCAATTGCTCTCTAAGGAAGCGCAGCGTCTCATCGCCGAATTGCGGCGCAAGGTACAGGAACACATCGGGCGGCTGCCGGTGGCTTATTATGACGCCAATAAGGCGGGCGCGCTGGTCTCGCGCATCATGAGCGACGTAGAAGGCGTACGGAACCTGGTCGGCACCGGCCTGGTGGAGTTCGTCGGCGGCCTGCTGACAGCCCTGTTTTCTCTCATCTTTCTGCTCCGCATCAGCGCGGTGCTCACCTCTACCGCCCTGTTCTTCATCCTGGTGTTCAGCTTCACTTTGAGAGTGGCGTTCAAACGGATCCGGCCGATCTTCCGCGAGCGCGGCAAAATCAACGCTGAGGTCTCGGGCAGGCTCACCGAATCGTTGGCCGGCGTGCGGGTGGTGAAGGGCTATCACGCGGAAGCCTCCGAGGCGCGCGTTTTCTCCGGCGGAGTGGAACGGTTGCTCCAGAATGTAATCAAATCCTTGACTGCCGTCTCGCTGATGAGCCTTTCATCGGTCGTGATGATGGGCTGCGTTTGGGCGCTGGTGATGTATGTGGGTGCGCGGCAGATCTTCAGTCACTCGCTCACATTGGGCGGTCTCATGAGCTTCACCGCGCTACTCGCTTTCCTGGTCGCACCCATGTTTCAGGTTGTCGGCATCGGCACGCAGATTACCGAAGCCTTGGCCGGCCTCGACCGTACTCAGGAAGTGCTGCACGAAAAACCAGAGGACGAAGATCACAAACGTGCCGTAAAGATTGGCGCCGTGGAAGGTAACATCGCCTTCGAAAATGTATCTTTCGCGTACGATCCGGGTAAGCCTGTGCTGCATGAGGTCAGCTTCGCCGCGCGGCCGGGCACGGCCACAGCGCTGGTGGGACCCTCCGGCTCGGGAAAATCGACCATCATCAGCCTGGTGGCGGCGTTCCACGACCCTGGCGCCGGCGTGGTGCGGGTGGATGGCGTGGACCTTTCGACCGTCCGGCTCGACAGCTACCGCACGCAGCTTGGGGTCGTGCTCCAGGATACCTTCCTTTTCGATGGCACGATTCGCGAGAATGTAGCGTTCGCGCGGCCAGACGCCACCGAGGCCGAGATCCTGGCCGCCTGCCGCATCGCTCACGTGCATGAGTTCGCGGAGCGTTTCGAGAAAAAATACGACACGATTGTAGGCGAGCGTGGCGTGAAGCTCTCCGGAGGCCAGCGGCAGCGCGTCTCGATCGCGCGCGCCATTCTGGCGAACCCGCGTATTCTGATTCTCGACGAAGCCACTTCCAGCCTCGATTCCGAGTCGGAGCAAGCCATTCAGCAAGGCTTGGCGTATCTCATGGAAGGGCGCACCACATTCGTCATCGCACACCGCTTATCGACCATCCGGCGGGCGGAGCAGATTCTGGTGGTGGAGGATGGACGCATAGTCGAGCGCGGTACGCACGAGTCCCTCTATGCGGCGGGCGGCCGTTATTACGACCTCTATACCCGCCAGCACGGGATCGATGCCAACCTGTTCCTGGCGCCTGGCGAAGGCGATACCGTTCCCGAGGCCCACCAGAAGCCGCGTTTGCCGGGCGCGGCGCCGCCCTCGGCGGCATCGTTCTTGAGCGGCGGCGTCGCGTGATACGATGCAATCGGCCATGGCTTTAGGAGAATTCACCAAACAGATCGCGCAGCAGGCATTGAAGGCGCCTGTGAAAGACATGCTCGATTCCTTGCGGCCGCCGGACGCGGCCCAGGTTGCCGAAGCGGCCAAAGCCTCCCGACCCGCTTCCGCGGCTGGGGAGAATGTTTGCGCCACCATCCTAGGGCAGATTCAGGCCATGCAGAAAGCGGTAAAGGAGGATGAGGAACTGGTGGTTCTCTTCCCCAATCGCCTGGAAACCATGCGGGTGCTGGAGATTTATGTGCCTTCGTGGAGCATCGCAGTGCTCACCGGCATCGATGCGGAGCGCAACCTGACACGCGTGATTGCTCCCGCCGGAAATCTCGAGTTGATCTGCAAAGTGATGAAAGTGCAACCCGGCGTGAAGCCAGTGAAGGTAGCGCTGGTTGCCCCAAAACCCCCGGGATAAGCACACCCTTTCGTAAATACAGCCACCAATTGTCGCTGGCCGGCTGTACCGCTCCCTAGCGGTCGCGGCTCGGTAGGTATGCGTTACTGAGCCGCGACTGCCAGGGAGCGGTGCTCCGGAATAGGTGCACGATTTCTGAACGCATGTACTAAGCTACCCGATTATCTCCTCAATTGAAAACGGGCATTCCGCAGGCGCCGATACGCCAAAATCCGCCTCCACCACCCTCGCTGCGTCACAATAGGCCGGCAGTAGCAGTTCCGGTATTCTCGATCCCAGGCTGGGACTCTGCATTAGCAGAGTGCGAATCTCAGGTTGCTGCCGTGTTATCGAGGCGCGCCATCCCCGCTCGTTGAGGTTGCGGACCTCCGCACGAATCAGCCTTAGTTTCAGCATATGCTCGAGAGTCTGACGCAGGCGGCTGTTCAGTTCACGGAGGTCACGTTTTCCGATGTCCTCGATTTCCTCGGCGACCTGTTCCAGATCCACTTCCGCGATCTGGCCCGTGCGAAGCGCGGCAGAGGTGATGCGGGTCCATTGGTAGAAGTCCCGGTCGTACAGGCTTGACACTAGCAAATCCTCTCGGACAGGCGGCGGAAGCCGCGTCTTGCTACTCCGGAGCTATTCTCGCATCTTCAGCACCGTCGTGCATTCCAGCGTCTAATCGAGCAGATCCTGGCATCAGGAGATTACGAGCAAGGACTGCATAGCTACGAACCGCCGCTGTGCCGCGCCAGGCTTACGGGCGCCGAAGTAAGCTGCGATGTACTTCCGTTATGCTGGATGGTCAAGTCCCTTCCGCAAGGAGATGCAGCAAAATGCGACGACTGGTTCCATTACTGATTAGCACGGCCCTGCTGTGGGCGCAGGCGCCTTCCGATACTACGGCTTATTCTGTCGCCTACGTCGATATCGCATTGACATCCAGAAACTCAGCGATCGCTGCTATGAAGCAGTACAGGGATGCGAGCCGCAAAGACGACGGATTCCAGCGGATGGAGTTGTTCGAGCAGGCCGGACGGCCCGGCCACTTCTGCATCATCGAGACGTGGGCGAATAGCAGAGACTTTGATGGGCATGCTGCATCCGCGAATACCCAGGGGTTCCGAACTAAGATTGACTCGATGAGGCTGAGCGATTATGACCAGCGGCCTTACAAGACACTGTCGTTGAGCGCTGCTCATAATGACGGAAACGGCGGCAACACATTCGTGATCACCCATGTCGATATCGGCGGCCAGGGTACAAATGCCGCGGACCTCCTCCGCAAACTGGCCGAAGCCAGCCGGAAAGAAGAAGGCAACCTCCGCTTCGATGTCCTCCAGCACGCGATGCGGGCGAATCATTTTACGGTTATCGAAGAATGGCAGACCGCGAGAGCGATGGAGACGCATGCGACTGCGGCCCACACGAAGGAGTACCGGAACAGCCTGGGCCCAATTGCGGGCAGCCCTCTGGACGAACGCCTTTACAAGCTGGTCGAGTAACCCCCGCCAGGCGTGAAGCCGGTCAAGGTGGTGCTGGTTGCACCCAAGCCGGCGGAAGAACGGAGCGGGGCGTGCGACGCGCCATTTGTGAAGGCGCAGCCATTGTCGCCAAATCCGGTTACCGCTCCCCGCCTCCCCGCTTCCGGGAGCAGCTTCCGTTGCTGCCTCCCTCTGCTACAATGGGACTGGATGTCGAGCCAAACGAGTGGGCGAAAGCCCACTTTTTTGTTGTCCAGGATCGAAGAAATCGCGCAACGGGTGGCAGAGTCGGAAGGTATGGAACTGGTCGAGGTCGAAGTCAAAGGCGGTGGCGCTCACCGGCTGGTCCGCATCTCCATTGACAAGCCCGCCGGTGTCACCCATGCCGATTGCGAACTGGTTTCCCAGCAAGTGGGCACGATTCTGGATGTCGAAGATGTGGTCCCCGGCGGCCGCTACACGCTCGAAGTCAGCTCTCCCGGCGTCGAACGTAAGCTGCTGAAACCGCGCGATTACGAACGCTTCCAGGGGAAAAAGGCCAAAATCACCCTTCGGGACGCCATTGATGGCCGCCGCAACTGGGAAGGTATGCTCGCCGGGTTTGAAAACGGGTCCATCGCGCTCGAAACCGCGCCTGGGAAAACCTTGCGGTTCCCCTTCGAGCAGGTCGAGAAGGCCAACCTGAAGTTCGACTGGTAGTCCGCCGCGGAGACGCAAAACACCGAAATCTTTTGTTTGGAGAGGCACTTGGAAACAATTTTTCAATCCATTGAAATCCTGAGTAAGGAAAAGGGCATCGATCCCCAGATCGTGCTGGACGCGGTCAAGGATGCGATGTTGATTGCCGCCCGCAAGCATTACCGCACCAATGAGGACTATGTCGCGGATATGGACCCCAAAACCGGGGCCATCGCGCTCTATTCCGTGAAGAAAGTGGTAGAAGCCGTGGCCGACCCGGCTCACGAACTCACGCTTGTGGAAGCGCGCCGCATTGACCAATCGGCCGAAATCGGCAGCGAGGTGCGCATTCAGAAGAACACGGAAGCTTTAGGCCGCATCTCCGCCCAAACCGCGAAGCAGGTGATCTTTCAAAAAGTACGCGAAGCCGAACGGGAGACCGTGTTCCTGGAATACTCGGGACGTGCCGGCGAACTGGTCAATTGCACCATCAAACGGGTCGAAGGTCTGGACTACATACTCGACCTGGGAAAAACCGAAGCCAAACTTTCCAAGAAGGAACAGTCACGGCTCGAGAGCTACAGCGTGGGCGATCGCGTCCGGTGTGTGATCAAGCTGGTGGATAAATCCAGCAAAGGTCCAGGTGTGCTGGTTTCGCGCGCTGCGCCGGAACTGGTGATGCGCCTGTTCGAGCAGGAGGTGCCGGAGATCTACGATGGCACCGTGCAGATCAGGGGATGTGCGCGCGAAGCCGGGGAGCGCACCAAGATCGCCGTGCAGAGCCGCGACCGCGATGTGGATAGCGTGGGTGCCTGCGTCGGGATGAAGGGGATGCGCGTGCAATCCATCATTCGCGAATTGCGCGGTGAAAAGATCGACATCATCGAGTATTCCGAGGATCCCGTGGTGTTCGCCACCCATGCGTTAAGCCCTGCCAAGGTCAGCCGCATCACCATCCTCGATCCGCTCGAAAAACACATGGAGGTGATTGTCGATGATTCCCAGCTCTCGCTCGCCATCGGCAAGAAGGGCCAGAATGTCCGTCTGGCCGCCAAACTGCTGGGATGGAAGATCGATATCAAGAGCGAAGAGGAAAAACGCCAGGAAGTGGAATCCGCGATGGCCGCGCTGGTTTCTCCCGGCGCTCCGGTTTCGGTGTTGATCGATTATGGGCTCCCCGAGAGCCTGGCCGGCAAACTGGTGGAAGCCGGGGTCGGCACGATTGAAAAGCTCGGCTCCATGACGCCCGAGCAACTGGAGGAGATCCAAGGCATTGGCTCAGAGTCCGTGGAACGAATCCAGCAGGCCGTGAACTCCTACTACAGCCAGTTCGAAGATCCGGGCCAGGGGAACGAAAATCCCGAAGAAACCCTGCCTGAAGCCGAGCCGGTATCGCCGGATTTGAGTGCTTCGGCTGAGGAGGCGGCCGAGGTGCAAGGTACCGATGCAGCCTCGCTGGATGAGGAACCTGGCCCGGCCTTGGAAGCTGAACCCGCGGTCAGCGAGACCACTTATCCCCCCGGAACGCTATATGATACGGAGAGCCCCGAAGAGCGGTTCGAGCCGGGTGAGAGCGCGGAACAGTTTGGTACGATAGAAGACGCGGGTTCCCCCACTCACATTCAGCCGGAAAGTGCGGGCCCGGAAGGCCGTCCAGAGGGCCCCGGGGAAGATGAGCGCGGCGAGTAGTCTGGGCGAGCGCAGACGAGACGGTAACTGCAGTTTTTTATGAAGAAGATTCGCATTAATGAGCTGGCGCGGGAGTTGGAAGTCAAAGCTCACGAGATTTTGGATCGGCTCCCCGAATTAGGCGTCACGGAAAAAAAGACGCACTCCAGCTCGATCGACGAAGATGTGGCGATCAAGCTGCGGCGGCTGTACGGTTTTGAGACGCCAGTTAGCGAAGAGCCGGCCGAGGCAGAAGCCGAACCGGAGCCCGCCCGCGTTGCCAAGCCTGAGGCTGCGGAGGAGACTCCCGCGCCCGCCGCGCAACACGGAAGCGCGCCCGCGCCGGAGATGCCGCGTCCGAAAGCTCCCGAGGAGGAGCGCCGGGTCGCGGCGGAAGAGGTTCGTCCGGCGGCGCCGATCCGTCCGCCTCTGGCCTCGGGGCGTCCCGTCCACCCACCACTGGGAATTCCGGGCGCTCCTGCCGCGCGTGTGCCCGCGCCCGCTGCACCTCTTGCGTCCACACCCAGCGCGCCAGTCGCTCCGCCTCCCAGTCAGGCGCCTACAGTCGTTTTTGCACCCGGCAGACCAGCCCCACCGCCCGCCAAGCCGCTTCCTGGTCCAGGGCCCAAGCCGGGGCAAGTACTTTCCGGTCCGCGTCAACCATTTCCGGCACCCACGGAAGGAGTTCGTCCGGGGACACCGATCGCGCCGCCGCAGCGGCCAGCCATCGTGCCGCGGCCGGCTCGGCCCGCCGAAGGCAGTCGGACCGGATCGCCCGGTCCCTCCATGGGACCGGTGCCGGGCGCGCCCGCGGCCCCGCCGCCACCTGGATCGGCGCGGACGCTGGCAGGGCAGCCCGCCGCGCGCCCCGTAGTGCCGCCGCGGCCGGATTTGGCCGAGCGCCTGAGAGCGCCGCGTCCGGCGATGCCTGCCCCTCCGTCGGCCCCTCGTCCTGGGATTCCGAAAGCTCCCAGTGCCCCCGTACCCGGCCAGCCTATCTACCGCGGCCCCATCCGGCCGGGCCAGCCTTTGGTGAAGCCCGGTGTGCGCCCTGCGTTTCCCACGCGGCCGGGCGGTGGTCCGCGCCCGCAACATCCTACGTCACGCGGGCGGTTGGAGCCCGGTTTAGCGCCGCCTCCGGTCGAGCCGGCACGCGGCCGCCCCGGCGACAAGCGCCCCACGCGCCCGCAGCAGCGCGAGCGCATGGAAGAAGAGAAGATCCTGCGGCCCACGCGCCGCCATGTGGAGACCGGCCCGCCGCCGATCAACCGTGAGATCACGATTTCGGAAGGCATCACGGTCAAGGAACTCTCCGAAAAGCTGGACGTGAAGGCCAACCTGGTGATTAAGAAGCTGCTCGATAAGGGTATCTTCGCCACGATCAACCAGACGCTCGATTCCAAGCTGGCCACTGACCTGGCGCGCGAGTTCGGCGCCTCGACCGCCACCGTGAGCTATGAAGAAGAGGCCATGCAGTCCGTGGAAGAGGCCGAAGCGGTCACCGACCTGCAAAAGCGCGCCCCCGTGGTCACGATCATGGGGCACGTTGATCATGGCAAAACCTCGCTCCTCGATGGTATCCGCGAAGCGAACGTAGCCTCCCGTGAGGCCGGCGGTATCACGCAACATATCGGCGCTTATCATGTGGAAATCCACGGCCGCAAGATCGTCTTCATCGACACCCCGGGCCACGAAGCCTTCACCCGCATGCGGGCCCGCGGAGCCAAAGTCACGGACATTGTCGTACTGGTGGTAGCAGCCGATGACGGCGTGATGCCCCAGACTATCGAAGCGATCGACCACGCCCGCGCTGCCAAGGTCCCGATCCTGGTGGCTATTAATAAGATCGACAAACCCGACGCTCAGCCGGAACGCATCAAGCAGCAGCTTTCCGATCGCGGCTTGCTGCCCGAAGATTGGGGCGGCGATACCGTAATGGTGCCGGTCTCCGCCAAGACGCATCAAAATCTTGATCTCCTTCTGGAAATGATTCTGTTGGTAGCGGATCTGCAAGATCTCAAGGCCAACCCCACCCGTCCCGCCATGGGTACGGTGATTGAAGCGCAACTGGATCGCGGCCGCGGTCCCGTGGCCACCGTGCTGGTGCGCAACGGAACGCTCGCCGTGGGTGATTCCTTCATTTGCGGAGCGGTTTTCGGCAAGGTTCGCGCCATGCAGGACGATCGCGGCGCGCAAGTGCGCAAGGCCGGCCCTTCCACCCCGGTTGAAGTGCAGGGCTTGGAATCTCTGCCCGAAGTTGGCGACGATTTCCAGGTAGTTACCGACCTCACCAAAGCCAAGCAGATCGTCAATTTCCGCGATCAGCGGGCGCGCGAAGCGGCCTTGGCCAAATCCAGCCGCATCACCCTCGAACAACTGCATCAGCAGATGCAGGCGGGCGAGGTTAAAGAACTGCCCATCATTATCAAAACCGACGTCGGCGGCTCGGCGGAAGTGCTTACGGAAACCTTGCAGAAGCTTTCCAACGAGAAGATCAAGGTCCGCGTGTTGCGGGCCGCCGTGGGCGCCATCAACGAATCCGACGTGCTGCTGGCATCTACCTCAAACGCCATTATCATTGGGTTCAACGTCCGGCCCGAGCGCAATGCCGCCGCCCTGGCCGAGCAGGAAAAGGTCGATATCCGCCTGCACACGATCATCTATAACGTCACCGATGAGATCAAGCGTGCCTTGACCGGGCTTCTGGAGCCGGTGTTCCGCGAAGTGTACAAGGGCCGCGCCGAGGTGCGCGATACCTTCCGCATCTCCAAGGTTGGAAACGTGGCCGGCTGCCTGGTGCAGGATGGCGTAATCACTCGCGATTCCGAGGTACGTCTGCTGCGGGATAACGTCGTGGTCTACACCGGCAAGGTCGCGTCTCTAAGGCGTTTCAAAGATGATGTGAGCGAGGTTAAGAGCGGGATGGAATGCGGCATCACGTTGCAGAACTTCAGCGACGTGAAGCAATCCGACGTGATTGAAGCCTTCGTAACGGAGCGCGTCGCGAGCGAAGTTTTCGCCTGAGCAAATGGCCGTAGTGGGAGTCCTGACGCTGGAGTTGCGGCTGGAGAACTCGCATTCGCTAAAAGATAAGCGGAACGTAGTCCAGAGCTTGAAGAACCGGCTTCGGCATAAGTTCAACGTCGCGGTGGCCGAGATCGATTCCCAGGATCTTTGGCAGCGCGCCACCGTAGCGGCGGTAACGGTTTCATCGAGCCATATCTTCGCCGAAAAGGTGCTCCGCTCCGTGGAGGACGAAGCCGCGGCTTTGCTCGGTTCGGAACTGGCCGATGCCACCCTAGAGTGGCTGGCGTGACTGAGCCGCGACCGCAAGGGAGCGCTTGTGTTGTGTTACCGAGCCGCGACCGCAAGGGAGCGGTTGCTTTATGGATGAGCGGCGCACATTGCGGGTCTCGGAGGCTGTCCGGGAAGAGCTTTCCGAAATCATCGGGTTCGAGATGCAGGATCCGCGGGTTCTGGAAGTGGACGTTACCGAGGTGCATCTCAGCCCGGATGGCCGGCATGCCAACATCAAGATCGCGGCCCGCGGGGATGAGCAGCGCCAGCGGGAGTCGCTGGCTGCGCTGGACCACGCCCGGCACTACTTGCGTCACGAGTTGGGCGTCCGGCTCAGCCTCCGGCACATCCCCGAGCTGCATTTTGAGCGGGATCGCCACCCGGATGCTGACAGCCGGATCGATTTTCTGATCAAAAGGGCGAAAAAATCGCGCGGCCGAACCGAAAATCAGCCCTAAATTCAAACAGTTTGTGATAGTTTTGTTCTGATTACCCATGCGCGTGGCTCCCATGACAAGCCGCTTTCTGGATGCCTGCCGGCGCCGGCCCACCGACGTTAGGCCGGTCTGGTTTATGCGGCAGGCCGGCCGGTACCTCCGGCAATACCGCCAGATCCGCGAGCGGCACGGAATTCTGGAAATCTGTAAGCGGCCCGATCTCGCCGCGACTGTGACTTTGCAGCCCGTCGAGCTGCTCGATGTGGATGCGGCTATCATCTTTGCCGACCTGCTATTGCCCATCGAGCCGATGGGGCTTCGCCTGCGCTTCGCCGCTGGCGAAGGGCCGGTCATCGATAATCCGGTTCGCACTACGGATGATGTCGATTCCCTCGCGACCACCAACACCGACGACCTCGGGTACGTGGGTCAGGCCATCCAAAGCGTGGTGCGGGCGCTTGCCGGGAAAGTGCCGGTCATCGGTTTCGTAGGGGCTCCCTTCACCATGGCCAGCTATATGATCGAGGGCGGGGCATCGCGCAACTTCATCCGCACCAAGAAGCTGATGTATGGCGATGAAACTCTCTGGCGGCGGCTGATGGGCAAAATCGTCGATGTCCTGGCGCCCTTCGCCCAGTTGCAGGTCACGGCCGGCGCGCGCGCCATTCAGGTCTTCGATAGCTGGGTGGGAGCGTTGGGTTCCGACGATTACGTCCGCTTCGCTGCTCCTTATTCCCGGGCGCTCATCGAGCGTATCCGCTCCACCGGCGTTCCGGTCATCCACTTCGGCACCGGAGCCTCCGGCTTTTTCCGCGAATTACACGCGGCGGGCGGAGACGTAATGGGCGTCGACTGGCGGATTAATATCGATCAGGCTTGGATGGATATCAGCTACCGGTCGGCCATCCAGGGCAATCTCGACCCCGTAGCGTTGTTCGCGCCGCTTCCGGAGTTGCGCACCAAGGTTCAGGAACTGCTGAAACGAACCGGCACCCGCCCCGGTCACATCTTCAATTTAGGTCACGGCATTCTTCCGGAGACCCCGGTAGACAACGTCCGAGCCGTGGTGGAGATCGTGCGGGAATTCCATCCATGAAGTCAGGAGTGCTCCTTCTGGCGCACGGTGCGCCGGAGCGCGTGGAAGATGTCGAGAGTTATCTGACCTACGTACGGAACGGACGGCCCGGTTCGCCTCAAGTTCTCGAGGAAGTGCGTCACCGCTACGCCGCCATCGGCGGCAGTTCTCCTCTGCTCGCCTGGACTCGCAAACAGGCCGAAGCCCTTTCCGGTCTTCTGGGAATGCCGGTCTTCTTCGGGATGCGCAACTGGCATCCGTTCATCTCCGAGATGATGCAGCAGGTGCATGACTCGGGCATCGAGCGGCTCGCAGCCGTCTGCCTGGCGCCGCAGTACTCAGATATGAGCGTAGGCCAATACATCCGGCGCACCGAAGAAGCGCGCCAGGCGGCGGGTGTCCCGGCGGAAATTTCGTGGGCTAAAAGCTTTCACGATGAGCCGCTGCTGATTGAGGCGTTTGCTGAGAGGTTGTCGCCCCTGGTAAAAGGACAGAAGGTGCTGTTCACGGCTCATAGTTTGCCCGAAAAAGCGCTGGCCAATGGCGATCCGTATGACCGCGAGGCACGCGCCACGGCGGCCGCCGTCGCCCAGCGGCTCAGTCTGCGCGATTGGGATTTCGCGTACCAGAGCCAGGGCATGACCAGCGACCGGTGGCTTGGCCCCACAGTAGAGTCGTGCCTGGACCGCTATGCCGCCGAAGGCATCCGCGAAGTGATCGTCGATCCGATCGGATTCGTCTGCGATCATGTCGAAGTGCTGTTCGATATCGATATTCTGTTTCGTGGGTACGCCGCCGAACGGGGCATCGCGCTCTCGCGCCCTGAGTCGCTGAACGATTCGCCGCTATTCACGCAGGCGCTGGCGGAGGTCGCGCGCCGGTGCTTGTAGGAGTGGTGGGACAGGCATTCCTGTCTGTCAACCGGTCGAAGGCCGGCGGGCTTGTTGAGGGGCGGGCAATCCTGCCCGCAGCCGCCCTTTCAGGCGGCTTCCGTCCGAGCAGCCTGTCTAGCCTCGGTTGATGCGATGCCAAAGGTTGTCATCATCGGCGGCGGCATCTCCGGCCTTTCCACTGCCTATTACCTGGCCAAGCGCGGCATTCCTTCGACCATCATCGAATCGCGCCCGCGGCTCGGCGGGGTCATTCAAACCGAGCACGTCGACGGCTGCACGGTAGAAGCCGGCCCCGATAGCTTCATCTCCGCTAAACCGGCGGCCATGGAATTGATTCGCGAACTGGGCCTCGCCGATCAGGTAATCGGGTCTAACGACGAATCCCGCAAGACCTTCGTCTGGAAAGCCGGCCGTCTCGTCCCTCTACCCGATGGGCTGATGATGATGGTGCCTACCAAAATCAAGCCGCTGCTCACCACACCCTTGCTCAGTTGGGGCACCAAGATGCGCATGGGGCTCGAACTGCTGCATCCCAAGCGGAACCATGAAGGCGATCAGTCTGTCGCCGCGTTCATCGAAGAGCACTACGGCGCCGAAGCCGTGGATTACCTGGCCGAACCCCTGCTGTCCGGTATTTACGGCGGCGACCCGCGCCAACTCAGCGTCACCAGCGTGCTGCCGCGCTTCGTGACCCTCTCGAAACAATACGGAAGCCTCACGCGCGGCGTTCTGGCGGAGCGCGCCAAAGCGCCCAAGCCGAGCGGTCCTCCCGCGCCGCTCTTTCGCACCTTGAAAGGCGGCCTGGGAGAATTGATCGACGCCTTGGCTACTGCCATCCAATCCACAACGGAAGTTTGTCAGGCCCGGGCGTTGGCCCTCGAACGCGCCCCGCGCGGGTTCCGCGTGCGAGTAAATGAAGATTGGATCGAGGCGGAACGCCTGGTCATCGCCTGCGAAGCCCACAATGCCTCACCTTTGCTGCGGGCCATCGACGGGCGCCTGGCGGATCTCCTGGGCGGCGTGGCTTATAGCTCGTCCATGACGGTCGCTGTGGGGTTCGATGCAAAAGATTTCGGACAGCCGCCCGAAGGCCACGGTTTTCTGGTGCCGAAAAAGGAGCGCCGCCGGCTGATGGCATGCACCTGGGTCGGCATGAAGTTCCCGTACCGCGTGCCCGAGGGCAAGATCGTGGCCCGGTGCTTCCTGGGCGGCATGGAAGACGCGGCTGTGCTCAATGAGAGCGATGAATCCGTCACCGCCGTCGTCACCGAAGAGTTGCGGGAGATTGCTGGTGTGCAGGCACGTCCGGCATTCGTACGCATCTCGCGCTGGCCGCTGTCCATGGCGCAATATACAGTGGGGCACCCCCAGAGACTGGCCCAGATCGAAGCGCGCGCCGGGGCCATCCCCGGCCTGTACCTGGCCGGCAACGCGTACGAAGGCATCGGTATTCCCGACTGCATCCGGATGGGCAAGCGCGCCGCCGAAAAAATCTGAACGCGTTCAAAATTGCACTTGACAGCCGCCGGGCTGTGCCGCCATACTGGATTTGAACACGTTCAAATCCATGGCCAAATCGGAAGAAACCGGCCTTCGCATCCTGCAGTCGGCGCTCGAACTCTTCCGGGAGGAGGGCTTCGATGCCGCCACCATGCGCGGGATCGCCGCCAAAGCCGGTGTGGCTACCGGCGCCGCCTATTACTATTACGCATCCAAGGAAGCCATCGTCATGGACTTCTACAGCCGCGCTTCCACCACGATGCAACCTCAGATCGAAGCCGCTCTCGCGGGCGTGAAGGGTCTCGAAGCGCGCCTGCGCGAACTGATTCACGTCAAGCTCGTCCATTTCGCGCCCAATCGCGGAGTTCTGCGCGCTCTTCTACGCAACGGCGCCGATCCCCGGCACGCGCTTTCCCCTTTCAGCCCGCAAACCGCCGAAATTCGCGATGCCGATATCGCCTGGTTCCACCGCATTCTCGAAGATTGCGGCGTGCGAATTCCCCGAGATCTCGCGCCTCATTTGCCCGCAGTCCTCTGGTTCTTTCAAATGGGAATTATCTTCTTCTGGGTCGTGGATGACTCGCCGGAGCAGTCCCGCACCGAACGCCTGCTGCCCATTGCCGTCAAAATTGTAGCGGCGCTCATCCGTCTCTCCGCCTTGCCACTCATGCGTCCGCTGCGCAAGACCGCGCTGCAGTTGATCGAAGTGGTACAAGGCTAGCGCATGGTGCGGATCGAAGAGGTCACTATCATTCGCGCCCCCATCGAGCGCTGTTTTGACCTGGCGCGCAGTGTCGAAGTGCATCTTGCCGGAAACGTCCATTGCGGAGAGCAGGCTGTCGCGGCCTCGGGCGTGACCTCCGGCGTAATCGGCTTATCCCAGCGTGTCACCTGGCGCGCTAAGCATTTCGGCATTTGCTGGAATCTCACCAGTGAGATTACGGCGTTCAACCCGCCCACTCACTTTGAAGATCGCATGATTCGCGGTCCTTTCCGGTTCATGCACCACGATCACTTCTTCCGGGCCTTATCGGCCGGCGTAACCGAGATGCGAGACCTGTTCTGGTTTGCCGCCCCGTTTCCCTTAGTGGGTTATCTCGTGGAAAAAGCCATGCTTCGACGGCACATGCAGGCATTACTGCACGAGCGCAATCGCGTCCTCAAGGAAATCGCGGAGTCCTCCCAATGGCGGGACTATCTCAGCGCCTGAAGATCGTCATCCCGGGTGGCAGCGGGCAGGTGGGCCACATCCTGGCCCGCCACTTCCACGCGCAAGGCCACGCCGTCACGGTCCTGAGCCGCGACCCGCAGCCGGCCCCCTGGCGTATCGTCCCCTGGGACGGCGCCACCGCCGGCGACTGGACTGGGGAACTCGAAGGTAGCGACATCTGCATCAATGTCGCCGGCCGCAGCGTCAATTGCCGTTACCATGCGGCCAACCGGCGCGCCATCTTGCAATCGCGCCTCCGCAGCACGCATTTACTGAACCAGGTCATCGCCGCACTCCGCAATCCACCGCCCCTCTGGATCAATGCCAGCACAGCGACGATCTACCGCCATGCTTTGGATCGCCCTATGGATGAATTCACCGGAGAGGTGGGAGGCAACGAGCCGGGTGCTCCCGATACCTGGAACTTCTCAATCGTCGTTGCCAAAGCCTGGGAAGAAACGTTCTTCGCGACTGCCACTCCGCGCACGCGCAAGGTCGCCATCCGCAGCGCAATGACGTTCAGCCCCGATCGCGGAGGCGTCTTCGATCACTTTCTAAGCCTCGTCCGCTACGGCGTCGGCGGCCCACAAGGATCCGGAACCCAGTTCGTTTCCTGGATTCATGAAACGGACTTCGTGCGCGCCATTGAGTTCGTAATCAACCACCATGAGTTCACCGGAATCGTCAACCTCGCCTCCCCCAATCCTCTGCCGAACCGGGAATTCATGCAAGCTCTGCGCGACGCGTGGGGTATTCGGATCGGTTTGCCCACAGCAGGCTGGTTGCTGGAGATCGGCGCTTGGCTGATGCGGACGGAGTCGGAACTCGTGCTCAAGAGCCGCCGCGTGACGCCTGGCCGCCTGCTCGCTTGCGGATTCCAGTTTCAATTTCCCGAATGGCGCACGGCGGCTTGTGACTTGGTGGCCCGCTGGAGAAACGAGTTAGCCCCAAAGAGCTACCAACTTCCAAAAACCACCTCGTGTTTAAGAACAGTTGAACTGTCTTTGAAATCAGGAAGTGAGGCTCTCATGCGGTATTGGCCCGTTTTGATCACCTTGGCCGCCTTTTCAGGATTGTCGTGGGCTGCCTCGTCGAATTGCGATTATCAGGATGCTGCTTCCCCTGCGCCATCCACCATCTATCTGTTATGCGAGCACGGCGGCATTCTCGCGTCCACCGATGGCGGCGGGACTTGGATGCGCCGCGCCACCGGTATGGACGAGCCTCTTCTGGCGATGGCGTTCCTGGATACCAAACGGGGTTTCATCGTCGGCTCGAATGGACTCCTGCTGGCTACCACGGATGGCGGAATGCACTGGCAAAGACAGAAGACTGAGGCTTCTCACGCGCTTCGATCGATCAGTGTTATCGGTGACTCGGTGTGGGTCTCTGGCGATGAAGGCGTGATCCTGCATAGTGGCGATGGTGGCCAAACCTGGAAACGGCAGATCTCCGGCGTCACTCGAGGCCTGGAAGATATCTACTTTGCGGATGCGCAACACGGCTGGGCGGTGGGATGGATCGGGGCCGTGCTGCGCACCACCGATGGCGGCGAAAAATGGGAACAGGTGAACCAGAAGGCGGCCTCCTGGTCGTTGAGCGCGGTTTACTTCCGCAATGTCAATGAAGGATGGGCCGTCGGCTTCGGAGGACAGGTAATCGCCACTCGCGATGGGGGTGTCAAGTGGGAGAAGCAGAACACCCCCGCCGAGAGCTGGCTCAGCTCCGTACGGTTCGACAAGTCGGGCCGTGGTTGGATCACGACTGGCGAAGGTTTCCTGACCAGCACCGATGGCAAAACCTGGCGTGTGGCCCCGTCTACCGAAGGCGGGTACCCGCACCGCATTGTTCCAATGAATGGGGGATTGTGGGCCATTGGATCCGTGGGCGTACTACGGCGGGCCGACGCCGACCAGAAATGGACCGTGATCAAGGGCCTGCAAGCCAGCGGCCTCGCCGGCGAATAGCCGCGCGCGACGGAGCCGCGACCGTTAGGAGCGTGCACCACGCGCTGCCCGCCGGCAGCGCGCTTCGCCCCTTAAAATATGATCTTCACCGCCGCTTGGGCCCGGCGCGCATTCGTGCCATCGGGAAAACCTCCCGCGGCATTGCCATTGCCGACTCCCGGAACCGGTTGCAGCACTCCGGTGCGGACACCGTTTCCCACGCCCACCGGCAGAGGAGATGTCGAAAGGTAGGCCAGCGTGTTGACGCTGGTATTGTATTGCGTGTTAAACGCGTTGAAAGCTTCGAACAGGAGAGTGAGCTTGATCCGCTCCGTGATGCCAAATGTACGCGCCAGCCGCGCATCCACGTCATAGCGGGGACCCAGAGGCAGGCTGTTGATGGGCAAAAACGGCACGCGCGCCCAGCCGCCGGAACCGTTCAGCGAGTTGGTGTAGGTCATGGTGATGCCGGAGAATTGTTGCCCCTCCACCGAGACCATCGGCGTTACATATTGCGAGGAGGCCAGCGTGGTCATCGTCGAAAGCCGCCACCCATTCACTGCGTGCTGCGTGGCGGAGCTGCCGCCGCCAACGTGTGGTTCCCAGAGCCACTGGATGGCGGCATGGTGCCGCTGGTCGAAGGCCGAAGTGCCCTTATCGCTGTTGTAGGTTGCATTCACCGAACTGGAGATCGCGGTGCCGAAAAGCGCCGTCTGCCCGATATTGTCGGTGGCATGCGACCAGGTGTAGGACGCATCCAGGCTCAGCCCGTGCGCCATGCGCTTATGAACCTGGAGCGCGATGGCGTTGTACCAGGAAGAGCCTCCATTTTCGATCTGGTAGGCGTGCCCGAAATTGCCGTTCACCTTCTGAGTCCACAGAAGCGTGCTATACGAGCCGGCGGCCTGTCCCGCAGCGTTGTCGATTGTGTAGGTCTCGTTCTGAGTCGCGGGAACCAGGTTGGCGTCCTGCGTCGTCCAGAGCCGCATCCCGCGGACATGCAGCCCGCTGAGCGTCACACTCGTATCGGACGTGATACGCCTCTCGATGGAAAGCGACGCTTGCTGGGCATATTCGTTCTTGAAAGTCGACTGAATGTAAGCCACATTGGTCGTCCCATTCGGGACGGAGCTGGTGGCCTTTACTACGTTCGGAAAGACCGGCGCGCCGGCATAGTTGGGGTTCACCGAAATGCTGGTCTGGTTGAGCGCATTCCCCAGGTACAACGCATCCAGGAGCTGTCCCGCGAACGGCGAGTAGTAGAATCCAAATCCGGCGCGGATGACGGTACGCTCCTTCACCGTATAGGCGACTCCGACGCGCGGGGAAAGATTGAGCCAGGGGGCGTTGATAACTCCGGTTTGATAGAACGACGTGTTCGCAGCGGGCGGTTTGGGAAGCACCGGGCGGTCGTAGCGAAGGGCGTAGTCAATCGTGAGGTGCGAGGTGGTTCTCCAGGTATCCTCCGCGTAGAAAGCCCACGCGCGGCTATGGATATTGCGTACCGCATTGCCGAGCGTTTGGGTGAAGGCGGTGTAGTTCTTCTGCCCCGTTAACCCGAAATCCTGGGCGAAGGTGGTGAGCGAAGGATAGTCGTACCACCCTGCGGCATTGCTGAGCGAGTTAACGTAGTCGGCCGTCCTCTGGAAATCCGCACCGACCTTGATGGAGTGAGATCCCAACGTCCAGTTACCGCTGTCGGATAACTCCGCGCGATGTTCGCTGGGCAGAATCGAACTATAAGACCACGGAGTGCCAACGACCGTTCCAGCGATCGATATCCCGAGGAGTCCTGTGGACAAACCGGCGGGAGACGGGTATTCGGTGATGCGGTCCTGAAACCACCCCGCCCGAAAGTCGTTGGTGATTTGCGAGCTTCCCGAGAGTGTCCAGCCGGCTTTGGCGTAACGCGTCCTCTCCCGCAAAGTAGGGTCGCCCAGCAAACCGCCGTTGGGCGCGACGTCGGTGGTCTCGGCGAGTGTGGGCGCGTGCCAATTCATGGCGTTGCCTTCAAAGCTGAAGCTGTTCCGGTCGCTGCGCCGGTAATCGATTTTCGCCAATCCGCGGATGGAATGATCGTAAAGCGGCGTAATCACATTCATCTGCGATTGCAGGAAGCGCGTGGCTACCGCGCACTGGGCTGCGGTGGCATGGCAGTTGGAAGCGAGGACGGCGGTGCCGCTGGCATTTGCGATGAGGGGATTGGTAATACGATTGAGGCCTTCCCCGCTGCGATCTAGCCAATCGAAGTTGGCGAAGAAGAAGATCGTATCCGCGCGGATGGGGCCACCCACGTCGGCGCCGGCCTGGTGCTGCTGCTGCCGAAGGTCATGACCAGCGGCATAGCGGTCTTCCGCCTGAAACGAGCGGCTGCGATAGTATTCGTAAGCCTCGCCGTGATACGCCGTGGTGCCGCTGCGTGAAGCAGCATCTACGATTCCCCCCATGGTGCCGCCGAATTCGGCGCTGAAAGTCGCGGATGCCACCAGAAAACCCTGCACGGAATTCAACGGCAACTGGTTGGCGACGGCCTGCTTCTGCCGGAAGTACATGTCGGTCGTCAACAGGCCATCGGTCAGGGATAGGTTCGAGGCCGGCACGGCGTGATAGACCCACAAGCCGGGACGCGACTGCGCTTGCGTAACCGCGGGAGCCAGCGGAATAAATCGATCCAGGCGAAGATCGCTGGCGGGCGTGGTCTCTAATTGTTGCGAAGAAATCACCGTGCTGAGCCCGCTCTTGATGTCATCCACGGGACGCAATCCTCCTCGCGCTTCCGCTTTTCCGGTATTCTCCTCCGGTTCGAGGGTAATCAGGAAGTCGCGTTTCTGCCCCGTAGAAACTTCGAATTCGGGCGATTCAAAACTGGCGAAGTTCTTGCGCGAGACTTTCAGCTTGTAACCGGCGGCGGGGATAACCGTGGGTGCGTTGAACACGCCATCATCGGTCGTGTTCATCTCGTGCTCGGTGCCCAGCGACTCGTTGGCCAGAACTACCGTGGTGTCCGGTATGCCCTGTTTATTGGGGTCCTGTATGATGCCGTTGACTGTGCCGAACCCTGCATTGGCCTGGCCCCAGGCGCAGCCCGCGCACAAAAGCGCCGCCAGGAAGGCGGCCTGTCCACTCCACATTTTTCTCAATCCTTAGTCGCTCCTGTATAAGCAGGCTCAATAAGACCCAGTGACCGTTAGAGGCACGTAAAGCAGGATTGGTTACACTGGTCTTATCAATCTTAGCGTGGAAGAACGCGGGAACGGGCAAGTAGCCGATTGTTTGCCCCAAACCCCGGAAACGCCGGCGCGCCGTGCTTCGTCCAACATCTGCTAAAGTTGTGAGCTTCTGGTGAAACGTTACGTGCATCGAAATGCCACTTTTCTTTTGTTCGCCGCCTGCGCTTTCCTGGCGCCGGCAGGGCGCGCCCAAGCGCCCAAGTTCACCATTTACACGGTTGCCGGGAACGGGACCAACGGTTATGCGGGCGACGGCGGTCCGGCTAACCAGGCCGAACTAAGCAACCCTTGTAAATTGGCCGTGGATGCTTCCGGGAATCTTTATATCGCGGACCAAACCAACGCCCGCATCCGGCAGGTGAGTGGCGCCAACATCAACACGTTTGCCGGCAACGGCACGGCAGGCTACACAGGCGATGGGAAGCCGCCCACGCAGGCGAACATCTCGACGCCGTGCGGGATGGCGGTGGATTCCAAAGGAAACGTTTATTTCAGTCAAACCGACGCGGCCGACTCGGCGGTACGCGAGGCTCCCGCGAGCGGGAACATGAGCACGATTACGGGCACCAGCCTGGGCGCCGGCTATTCCGGCGACGGCGGAAAAGCCATTAACGCGCAAGTGAACGCACCGGCGGCATTGGCGTTCGACCCGGCCGGGAATCTGTATATCGCCGATACGGCTAACAATCGCGTGCGAATCATACGCAGCGATGGCAGCATCAACACCTTCGCCGGCAACGGAATCGCGCAGTACAGCGGGGATGGCGGCCCCGCCTTTGTTGCGTCCCTCAATACGCCTCAGGGCATCGCGGCCGATTCCGCCGGAAACGTGTACATCGCCGACACTCTGAACCAATGCATCCGCAAAGTGACCGGAGGATTTATCTCGACCGTCGCGGGCACCTGCCGGAAGGCGGGGTTTTCAGGAGACGGAGGAAAGGCAACCGCCGCGCAACTCAACTACCCGAAGGATGTCGCAGTGGACTCGGCGGGCAATCTGTATATCGCGGACTCGTACAACTTTCGCATTCGCATGGTCGCTCCGGACGGAACGATCTCCACGATTGCGGGGGGACCCCGAAGCGGTTATAAGGGTGATGGCGGCCTGGCGACGAGCGCACAACTTAGTTTCCCGCAGGGTGTAGCGGTGGGACCGAATGGCGTGATCTACGTTGCCGACACGGGGAACAACGTGGTACGGCTCTTGACCACCTCGGGGGTGGAGCAGACCGCTCAACCCCCGGTGATTACAAGCGTGGTCACGGCTTCGGCGTGCGGTGGTTATGGGAACGTGGCGCCGGGGGCCTGGATCGAGATCCACGGCTCACACCTTGCCACGGATACCCGAACCTGGGCTACTAGCGACTTCCAGGGCAACACCGCCCCGGTCTCGCTGGACAGCACGCAAGTCTCCATCGGCGGGCAAAATGCGGTGGTGCTGTACATCAGCCCGACGCAGGTGAACGTGCAGGTGCCGCTCACCCTGAGCCCCGGACCACAGCAGATTACGGCGACTGCGAATGGCGCCACGAGTTTGCCCTATGGCGTAACCGTCACGGCGACGCAAGCCGCGGGGCTGTGCCAGGGAGTGACGGTGGCGGGCAATCCATACGTAGCTGCCGTTGTAAACAACAGCGCCACCTACATTCTGCCTTCCACGGCGAATGTAGCGAACGTGTCCTACCGGCCGGCGCATCCGGGCGAGGTGATCAGCTTCTTCGGCAACGGCTTCGGTCCCGTGACCCCGAGCGCATCGCAAGGGCAGATTGTGCAGGGGACGAACCAACTCACTACCCCGTTCCAGGTGTTCTTCGGGCCACCGCCCGGCATTCCTGCGCAGGTGCAGTACGCGGGCCTGGCCCCAGGTTTTATCGGCCTGTATCAATTCAACGTAGTGGTGCCGAATATTCCGGACAGCGACCTCGTACCGGTGACGTTCGCGTTGGGCAATTTCGCCGGAGCGCCCACGCTGTACACGGCGGTGAAGCAACAATAATCTGAGCCGCGACCGTGAGGGAGCGTCTCCCGAGGCCCGCTTGGATGCTGACTGGTCTTAGTACAAGGTAACTTTGACCAAGCCGCTACCGGTTCGAGCATTCGTCGTCCTGTGGCCTTTGGCGCTGCTCCAAGCCCAGAGTTCCGCCCCGGCCGACGTTCTGGGGCATTTTGCGGTCGCACGGCGGTGAAGCAGTAACAACAGGCATAAGCGCGGCGGTAACTGCGCCTTTAGGGAAGGGCCTTCCCTGGGCGCGTGGAAAGCATTGCCTGTGTTAGACCGGACGATCGATCGCGTGCTGGGGACCAGGCATTTACGGCGTTTGACACGCCTACTCGCTTAAGCGCAGGTTGTGTTCCTCCAGCAGGGTTCCCCCGGTGGGCCCGCGGATTTTTGCTCGGAGGAACTAGCCGTTATGGCCATCCGTTCAAAGCTGACAAGCTACTCGGAGGAGATCGCTCACTGCTTCTCGATCGGTTGTTCTCTGGGTGACGGATGCAAACTGGCCTGGAGCACTCTCGGCTTCCACCTGGCGAATGGGCTGCGGTTGAAAGAGAATGGCTCCCCTTCGCCGCCGGCCAGGCACACGGTTCGCTATGCCGGCAAGACGATAGAGATCTTCCTTCGCCGGCAAGGCGGGGATATGTTCATCTTTCACGAAGTATTCTGCTATGAGGCGTATCGTCCCCCTCGGCAGATCGGCTCGGATGTGCGCACCGTGGTCGATTTGGGGGCGAACATCGGTTTGACCACACTTTACTTCCAGCAGTATTTCCCGAATGCCTCCTACTTGTGTGTCGAGCCGAATCCGGCCAATGCCGCCCTGCTACGCCGCAATGTCGCCTGGATGGGGCTCGGGCGCGGGTCGTGGAGGCCGCCATCAGCGACTCACCGGGTACGCCTCCTTCGAGGGTGACGGTCCAAGTTATGGCGGGCACCTGACGCCAAATGAAGCCGGAACGACCGTCCAGTGCGAGACGCTCGGATCGTTGCTCGAGAAATGGGGCGTTGAATCTGTCGATATTCTCAAAATCGACATCGAACGCGCCGAACACGCGTTGTTCCGCAGCGCCGAATCCTGGCTGCCAAAGGTCCGCTCTATCGTAATCGAGTTTCACGATCATGAGAGCAATCCGTCTGGCCCCGATCAATGCTGCGCCCGTCTGGAAGCGCACGGCTTCACTCTGTTGCCCGAAAGCGGAATCACCTGGGCCTGCCGCAATAAGTGATCGAGGCGATTGGAGATGCCTGTGACACGACAGGCGTCATTCGATCATCTGATTGGAACCTCTCCACCAGGAACCGGACCGCTGAGGGCTGACGGCTGATCGCTGAGAGCTTCTTCAGGTTCGGTTGACTGTGCCTTCCCAGAGATGTTAACCTGATAACCTTAAAGACATTTAGAGTACGCCGTTCGTTCTTTCCTCTTTTTTGTAAAACATGGATGCCATTCTGCACGCCCTAGGCGGGATTCTGCTGAGAGCCGTGCCTACATTTTTACTGGTCATTGTGCTCAACTTTTTTTTGAAGAGCTTCTTCTTCAAGCCCTTCGAAAAGGTACTGCACAAGCGCTACGAAGCCACGGAAGGAGCGCGTAAACTGGCCGAGGAAAGCCTCGCCAAAGCTGCCGCCAAAGCTTCGGAATATGAAGCCGCCATGCGCGCCGCTAAAGCCGAGGTTTACCTTACCCAGGAAAAGCTCCACAAGGAATTGCAGGACCAGCAAGCCGAGGCGCTTCTGGCCGCCCGCCGCGAGGCCGATACTCATGTGAAGGCCGCCAAAGCCGAGCTCGCCGGGGAAACCGAAGCCGCCAAAGCCAGCCTCGCCCGCGAGAGCGAGTTGCTCGCCAACCAGATTGCGGAATCCATCCTCCGCGGGAGTGCGGCATGAGGCGCCTGCTTCTGGCAGCCGCGCTATGCACGTTCCTGTTCACGGCCGCTCCTGCGTTTTCCCAGCAAAGGGAATCCAATGCGGAGGACGCCGGCGAAGCGAACCTCGAAGGCTGGCGCTGGGTCAATTTCTTGATCCTGTCCGGGGGGCTGGGCTACCTCATTGCCAAGAGCGGTGGGCCATTTTTTCAAAACCGTTCCCGGCAAATTCGCCAGGAAATGACGGACGCCGAAGCGGCTCGGAAGGATGCCGAAGCCCGCGCGGCCGCCGTGGACCGCCGCCTCGCCAGCCTCGATTCCGAAATCGCCGAATTGCGTGCTGAGTCCCAGCGGGAAGCCGCCGCCGAGCAGGAGCGCATGCGCCGCCAGACATCTGCCGATATGGCCAAGATCCGGGCGCATGCCGAACAGGAAATCTCGGCCGCGGGAAAAGCCGCCCGCCAGGAGTTGAAGAAGTATTCCGCCGAGCTCGCCATCTCCCTCGCGGAGCAAAAGCTGCGCGCGCGCGTCACCACGGACACCCAGGATGCCCTGGTGCGCGGCTTCGTGCGCGATCTCGATAATCCCTCCTCCCGGGCGCAGGCCACTTAAGAATCAATGACTTCTTCCGCTGTAGCACACCGATATGCCGAGGCTCTCGCGGATGTGGTGACCGCGCCTGGCGCCGCTATTCAGGGGCCCGAAGCTGTGAGCCAATTGCGTGCTTTTGCCGCGGCTCTGCAATCCTCGCACGAGTTGTACAACGTGCTGACCACTCCCTCGGTTCCGTCCAGCCGCAAAAAATCAGCGCTGGCCAAAATCGGCGGCGTGCTCGGGTTCGCGCCCGTCACGCGGAATTTCCTGTTTGTCCTGGTCGATCACCACCGCATTACCGCCTTCGAGGACATCCTCGATGCTTTCGAGCTGGTTCTCGACGAGCGCCTGGGCTTTGCGCGCGCGGAGGTATCCTCGGCCCGCGAATTGAGTGAGGCCCAGCGGTCTATCATCAATTCCAAGCTGGAGCACATGACCGGCAAGCGCATCCGCATGCGTTTCCAGGTCGACGAATCGATAATTGGCGGCGTAATCGCGCGGATCGGGTCCACCCTCTACGATGGCTCGGTGCGCGGCCAGCTCAGTTCTTTGGGGCGGCGCTTGAGCGCCGAAGAGTAATCGTAACGAGAAGGATTTATGGCAACTATTCGAGCGGATGAAATCACCAGTATCCTCCGCCAGGAGATCGAGAATTACGACCGCGCCATTGATGTCACCGAGATCGGCTCGGTGATGTCGGTGGGCGACGGCATCGCCCGCATTCACGGCCTGGAGAAAGTCATGGCCGGCGAGCTCATCGAGTTCCCGCATGACGTGGCGGGAATCGCCATGAACCTGGAAGAAGACCAGGTGGGCGCCGTGCTGCTCGGCGACTACACCGAAATCAAGGAAGGCGATGAGGTCCGGCGCACGCGCCGGATCATGTCCGTTCCTGTCGGCGATGCCTTGATCGGCCGCGTCGTGAACGCCCTCGGCGAGCCGTTGGACGGTAAAGGCCCCATCCACGCCGCGGAGTACAATCCCGTGGAACGCCTGGCGCCCGGCGTAGTCGAACGCCAGCCCGTGAAGGAGCCCGTGCAGACCGGTATCAAGGCCATCGACGCCATGATCCCTGTGGGCCGCGGCCAGCGCGAGTTGATCATCGGCGATCGCCAGACCGGTAAGACCGCCATCGCCCTCGACACCATCATCAATCAAAAGGGCGGCGACATGATCTGTATCTATGTCGCCATCGGCCAGAAGCGCTCCACCGTCGCCCAAGTCGTCAAGACGCTGGAAGACTACGGCGCCATGGATTACACCATCGTCGTATCCGCCTCCGCATCCGATCCCGCTCCCATGCAATATCTCGCCCCATTCTCCGGCTGCGCCATGGGCGAGTACTTCCGCGACCGCTCCAAGCATGTGCTCTGCGTCTATGACGACCTTTCCAAGCACGCCGCCGCTTACCGCGAAATCTCGCTGCTGCTGCGCCGGCCGCCGGGGCGCGAAGCGTTTCCTGGTGACGTTTTCTATCTGCACAGCCGCTTGCTGGAGCGCGCCGCCAAGCTCAGTACCGAGAAGGGCGGTGGCTCGCTGACCGCGCTCCCCTTCATCGAAACGCAGGCGGGCGACGTCTCGGCTTACATCCCCACCAATGTCATCTCGATCACCGACGGCCAGATCTTTCTGGAGGCCGACCTGTTTAACTCCGGCATCCGCCCGGCCATCAACGTGGGCATCTCGGTGAGCCGCGTCGGCGGCAACGCGCAGACCAAGGCCATGAAATCCATCGCCGGCAGCTTGCGCCTCGAATTGGCGCAATACCGCGCCTTGGCCGCATTCGCACAGTTCGGTTCCGATCTCGACAAGGCCTCCCTCGATCAGCTCAATCGCGGCAAACACTTGGTCGAGATTCTGAAGCAAGGCCAATACCAGCCGCTGCCGCTCGAAAAACAAATCGTTATTATCTTCGCCGGCACCCAGGCTTTCCTCGACGATCTCCCGGTCGAGCAGTGCCGCAAGTTCGAAGAGGAGCTGTACCGCTTTATCGAGAACGCGCATCGCGACATTCTCAATGAGATCCGTGACAAGAAGGCGCTCGATGACACCCTGCGCGCCAAAATGAAGTCCGCCATCGGGGAGTTCAAAGCGCGCTTCGTAGCCGAGACGCAGGCCGCCGCCCATGCCTAGCCTGATCGACATCCGGCGGCGCATACGCTCCGTCAAGAATACCCAGCAGATCACCAAGGCCATGAAGATGGTCTCGGCGGCCAAGCTGCGGCGCGCGCAAGATCGCGTGATTGCCGCGCGTCCTTATGCCGCCCTGCTGCGAAGCGTACTGGCCAATGTCGCTTCAGCGGCGGCAGTTGATCCGGATGCGGGCTCGAATCCGCTGGTCGCGCAGCGGCCGGAGCAGCGCGTCCTGCTGGTGCTCTTCACCGCCGACAAGGGGTTGGCAGGCGCTTTCAACAGCAACCTGATCAAGGGCGCGCAGCGCTTTATGGCGGAACGCGACGGATCCGCGGTAACCATGGAATTAGTCGGCCGTAAAGGCCGCGACTTTTTTCGAAAACGGGGCGCTCGCATTTCCGGAGATCAGATCAACTTGGCCGCCAAGCCGGCCTACGACCTTACTGCGCCGATTGCCCGGAAGGCCATGGATCTGTACCGCGACGGTGAGATCGATGCCGTCTACCTCATCTACAACGAGTTCAAGAGCGTGGTCTCGCAGAAGCTGACGGTTACCAAGATCCTGCCGGTCGAAGTGCCTGAGCAAGCCACGCCGGTTGACTACATCTTCGAGCAGCCGCCCGCGGAAATGCTCGATTCTCTGCTGCCGCGCTACGTGGAGACCGCTTTCTTCCAGGCCTTGTTGGAGACCGCCGCCGCCGAGCACGCCGCTCGCATGACGGCCATGGACGCCGCTACCTCCAACGCGTCGGAGATGATCGACAAGCTCACCCTCTACATGAACCGTGTGCGCCAGGCCAGCATCACCAAGGAAATCATCGAGGTCGTCAGCGGCGCTGCGGCCGAGTAGCGGCGAGATGAATAACGTGAGTGAATTTTCCACCGCAGAGGCGCAGAGGCGCAGAGAGAAGGCGAAGAGAAGTCTTGCTCTGCGATCTCTGCCTCCTTCGCGCCTCAAGGTTTTGTTTGGGAACTTTTCATCGCCCGGTTTTGAGTCGCAGAGCCGGCGGAGAACGCCGAGTCATTTTCAAATTACTTCTCCGCGTCTCTGCGGTAATTAAAGGACTAATGCAAAGCAGGAAATTATGGCAACTACTAGCAACGGAATGGTAGAAGGTAGCGTAGTCCAGGTGGCCGGACCGGCCGTCGACTGCCAGTTCCCCGAAGGACAGATCCCGCTGGTGTACACCGCCATCCGGATCACCAGCGAAGGGTTTGACGTCCCTCAGCCCATCGACATCATTTGCGAAGCCCAGCAGCACATCGGCGAAGGACGCGTGCGCACGGTCGCGCTCCAACCCACCGAAGGCCTCGTGCGTGGCATGAAGGCGATCAGCTTGGGACATCCCGTGGAAGTGCCCGTCGGCCACGAGACCCTGGGCCGCGTGCTCAACGTCATTGGGCAGCCCGTCGATCAGATGGGCCCCGTCAACGCCAAGAAACACTACTCCATTCACCGGTCGGCGCCTTCGTTTGAAGACCAGTCCACGCGCCTGGAAATGTTCGAGACCGGCATCAAGGTCATCGACCTGCTCGAGCCTTACCTGCGCGGCGGCAAGATCGGCCTGTTCGGCGGCGCCGGCGTCGGCAAGACCGTCATCATCATGGAGCTGATTAACAACATCGCCATGAAGCATGGCGGTGTCTCGGTCTTCTCCGGCGTCGGCGAGCGTACGCGCGAAGGCAACGACCTTTGGCTGGAAATGCAGGAATCCGGCGTTATCGACCCGCACGACTACCACAAATCGAAAGTGGCGTTGATCTACGGGCAGATGACCGAGCCGCCCGGGGCACGCCTGCGTGTAGGACTCACCGGTCTGACCGTCGCCGAGTATTTCCGCGACGAAGAAGGCCAGGACGTGCTGCTCTTCATCGACAACATCTTCCGTTTCACGCAGGCCGGTTCCGAAGTATCCGCGCTCCTGGGCCGCATGCCTTCAGCCGTCGGATACCAGCCGAACTTGGCAACCGAAATGGGCGAACTGCAGGAGCGCATCACGTCCACCAAGAAGGGCTCCATCACTTCCGTGCAGGCCATCTACGTGCCTGCCGACGACTACACCGACCCCGCTCCCGCGACCGCGTTCGCGCACCTCGACGCAACTACCAATCTTTCGCGCGACATCGCGGCTATCGGCATCTACCCGGCGGTGGATCCGCTGGCGTCCACCTCGCGCATTCTCGACCCCAACATCATCGGCAAGGACCACTACGATACCGCCCAGATGGTGAAGGGGATCCTGCAGCGCTACAAAGACCTGCAGGACATCATCGCGATCCTGGGCATTGACGAGTTATCAGACGAAGACAAGCTAACGGTGGCGCGCGCCCGCAAGATCCAGCGATTCCTTTCGCAGCCCTTCCACGTCGCCGAGCAGTTCACCGGCACCCCCGGCAAGTACGTCAAACTCGCCGACACCATTCGCGGCTTCCGCGAAATCTCCGAAGGCAAGCACGACGAAATCCCCGAGCAGGCCTTCTACATGCAGGGCACCATCGAAGAGGTGCGGGAGCGCGCCGAAGCCCTTAAGAGAAGCTGATCATGGCCGACGCTCTCGATCTCGAAGTCGTCACCCCCGAGCGGCAGGTTCTGCATGAGCAAGTGCCGGAGGTATCGCTCCCGGGCAAGAATGGCTACATGGGCATTCTTCCAGGCCACGCGCCGCTTTTGAGCGAGTTAGGGATTGGTTTCCTGACCTACTACATCGGCGGCCGCAAGCGCATGCTGGCCGTGCACGGCGGTTTTCTCGAAGTGAAAGATGACCATGTGCGCGTGCTGGCGGATGCCTCCGAGCGCGCCGAAGAGATCGACGTCGAGCGCGCCCGCCGCGCCTTGCGCCGGGCCGAAGAACAAGCCATCAATCCCGCGATTGGAATCGATCCCGGAATCGCGCTGGAGGCCCTGGAGCGCGCCCAAACCCGTATCGCCGCCGCCGAACAACACGCCGAGTAACGTTCTAATCGGGCCGAAGCCATCTGATCAATGGCGTGGTCATCAGCGTTGTCGCCAGCGCCATAATCACCATCATCGAAAAGATGGTCGGGGATAAAATATGCAGGTCGAGCCCCACATTCAAGACGACTAGCTCCACCAATCCCTGTGTTCATCAGGATGCCCACCGCCAGTGATTCCCGCCAGGGCATTCCGCCGGCGCGGACGGCCAACGCGCCAATCAGCAGTTTGCTTCCCGCTGCCACTGACACAATCAGGCTGCACAGCAACCACAAAGCGCCGCTATTCAGTAAACCGATGCTCATGCGGAGTCCCGTACAGGCGAAGAATAGCGGCAGCAGCAGGGTCACGGTAACGGATTCGAGCCGGTATCGTAGTTCTATCCTCCAGCTTGCCGCCTTTCGGCAAAACGATTCCCGCCAGGAAAGCGCCGAACAGCGCATGAATCGACAGAGCTTCCGTCGCCCAAACCGAGAGCAGGAGAAAGATCATGGTGGCCCCGAAGCGGCCGAGATCTGGTGCCGCGCCCGCCGGAAGCCAACGTCGCAAGACAGGGCGCACCAGCCACACCATCGCCAGGACATATCCCCCGAGCATCGCGAATCGCCAGGGCAGGGAAGTCTCCGTCGCCGGGCGAGCGATTTGGGTAATCACGGCAAGCAGGCACCATGCAGTGACATCGTTGAATGCCGCGCGCGAAATCGCAAACACCCCCACGCGTGTCAGCATCAGCTCTTGATCGGCTAAAATTCGCGCTAGCACTGGAAAAGCGGTAATGGCCATGGCCACGCCCAGGAACATCACGAAAGGCAGTCGCGGCGCGCCGCCCCCGAGTCGCGAATAGAGCCGCCACGCCAGAGCTCCGCCGAGCACGAGCGGAGCCACAATGCTGGCCTGGCTGGCGATCACTACCGATCGTGCCGAGCCCCGCAACGAGCTTGGCTGCACCTCCAGGCCCACCAGAAACATGAACAGCACCAGCCCTACCTGGCTGAGGGCATACAACGGTGCAAGGCCCTCCGGAGGAAACAAGGCGTTCATCGCGGCCGGCGAGATCTGACCCAGGAACGAAGGTCCCAGCAGTATGCCTGCGGCCATCTCGCCCATAACCGGGGGCTGGCCGATCCAGCGAAAGACCAGGGCCATTAGCCGTGCGGCCGCCAGAATCACCGCCATTTCGAGAAACAGCAGCTTCAGTTCAGGCATCGCCCCGCTCCAGCTTGCGATGCGCTTCCAGGCGTGCCTTGCGCTCCTTGCTCGCGCTGTTTCACGCCGAAATCCCAATAGAGGAAGCGCAATGCCGTCAAAATGCAATTGAAAGCGAGGAACGTAGGGAGAATCAGTGTATTGCCGCGGCGCGCATCCAGCCAGATCAGAGGTCCGGAAACGAGGATCAATCCTACGGCAATGATCTTGCGGTTGCGGGACGTGAGGACGCCGGAATCCTCCCTGTGCCGAAAATCGGGATGGACAATCACCAGCAGCGGCGGATGCGCCAGGCCATGGGCATCGTAGATTTCGCAGCGAAGCTGCGGCAATGCTTGGACCTTCGCTTCGCAAAAGCGCTGCGCGGCTTCCAGATTAGCGAAAGCGATACACGTCGCGTCCTCGGAGGGGAAAACCCTTACCGTTCGAATCCCGTGCGGCCGAACTCGCACGCTCCTTGACAAACACCGCGCAGTCCGTGGGACGCATCAGGTCGAGCCAGTCCCGAGGCGTACGCCGCGGGTCGAACAGCCGGATCTCAGTTCCACAGTCCACTGCAACGGGGCGCGGCTACGCCTCGCGCGGACGGAGCTTGAATGACTCCAGCAAGCCCTTCGATTTGCGCATGATCAATTCGGTCAGGTTCAAGATCAGGGCCAGCGCTAACAGCGCCGGCCAGAGGTCCATCGTCGTGGATGTGCTGCGGCCTCCGGCGTCGAACACTTGCTTGGCGGAAGGCTGGTAGCGTCCACCGGTGGCTTGCGCCACTTGGCGAAGGAGTTGCTCGTTGCTGCCGTACTCCAGCATCTCGTCCTCTTGGCGGTAAAACCCTACTTCCGGAAAAGCCGGGGAATCTTCCAACGGACGGACGCGAAACAGGCCCTGGTTCTGGCCGATATTCAGCCGGGCGCGATAGTGGCCCGCCGCTACCTTGCTGATTCGCAGCGGAGCATGAAAACCTTCGGGGCCCATCGCAAAGATATCCGGAATCGTGGCCGGCTCGGGCACATTGCCGGAAAGGCGGTAATCGACCACCAATTCGCCCGATGCGCGGTCGAAATCGGCGGTAGCTTCGCTTTCCGGCGCGTGCGGCAGCAGGTCGCGGAAAATATTGGCCCACAGCCGGTCAAAGCCGGGCCAAGTCACCCAATTCGCGGCCCAGCGGTTCTTGGCATCCGATGTGAATACGGCGGCGCGGCCCAAACCGTATTGCCAGCGCGCCAGCAAGGGATCTTTCTGGTCGGCTTCCAGAATCGTATCGGCGGTCGGCCGGGACTGAAAGCGGATATAGCCCAGCAGCGCGGGCGCGTTCTCCACATCCACTCCATCCAGAATCTCGGCGTGCTGCAGTACCCGCGGCCGTAGTTGCTTTTCCACCGCAGTCATGCCGGAATGCTCCTGCACGTCGCGCAGCAGCAACTGTTCCAATCCGGCCGGGTCGTCGAGGAAGTAGGATTTGCCCTCTGCGCCCACCGCTACCTTACTGAGGAACGCGCGGTTCACGTCGAGGCCCAGGCCCACCGTGGAAATAGTGATCCGGTTCTGCTTGGCCAGCGCCGCCGTGGTCATGCTGTCGCCTTCTTCGGAAATGCCGTCGGTCAGCAGGACGATGTGCTTATAGATGGCATCTTCGGGTAAGATGCGCTGATAAGCTTCGCGCAGTGCGGGGGCGATCTGGGTGCCGCCTTCCGGCTGAATTCCGGCGATCATCCGCTTGATGCCCTGCCGGTCCGTGGCTTTGCGGATGGGTACCGCCCATTCGTAGGTGTTGTCGAAGATCAGAACGCCCACCGAATCGATCGGGCGCAGATTCTCGACCACGCCGCTGGCCGCGAGCCGCGCCAGTTCGATCTTGCGGCCCTCCATCGAGGACGACTTGTCGATGATCAGCACCACGGCGGTGCCATCCTGCGTACGCGGAGGCGCCAGCTTGGCGGGCAAGGTCCGCTCCAACGGCGTCTCCGGGCCTTTGTTCTCGACGTAGACATTGTGCTCGCCCGCGATCCAAACCAGGCCGCCGCCCTTTTTCACATAGTCTTCCAACGCCGCTTGCCGCGCGTCCGGGATGGCGTGCATATCCCAGTTGTTAATGATGATGAGTTGGAACCCGTCGAGCCGGTTAGGAACTCCGCCGTTCGCTTGCTGGATTTCGAAGGAGTTGGCTTCGAGCGCGCGCAGCAGGTGCTGCTCGGTTCCGGCAGGGTCGTTGGAAATGAGCAATACACGCGGGCGGCGGAGCGTCATGGCCTGTTCGAAATGCGCCTCGCCTAAACCCTCGGCGGCCACTTTACCGGCCAGTTCCAGCGCTCCGGTCGAGTTGACGCTGGCGTGCAGCCGGACGTGGTTCACACCGCCTTCCAATTGCACGGAATTGGCTCCCAGCGATTTGCCTTCCGCCGTTAATTCGACGCTAGCAGCCGTTTTGTGCGGTGCTTCCACCGTGATCTCGACCGGAAAACGCTCGCCGCTGAATACCTGCGCCGGAAGCGAGACGGAATCCAGGCGCAGCCCCGGCTTGGGACGGCCCGCGAGCGGCACCGTATCGATGGGAATCCCGAGCTGTTGCGCTTGCCAAATCGCCCTTGTGACGCTCCCCTGATTCTCGTTGCCGTCGGAAACGAGTACGATTCGGGCGGTCATCCCCGATGGGAGAGATGCAGCCGCATCGCGGATGGCGGATTCCAGATTGGTGCCGTGGCCTCCGGCTCCGGCGGTGTGGCGGAACTGCCATCCTTGCTTGCCGTGTTCCTCGTTGGCAGCCGTGCGCGTATTGCGTGCGAACGGAATGAATCGCGCCCAATTACTGCCACGCGCCCGCTCCACTTGGCCGGCGAACGCGGACTCGGTGCGCAGATCGTCGGAAGAGACGCTGGCCGAGGTGTCCACCAGAACGGCAGTGGCCACTTTGCTCTGGTAGATGGTAACGCGCGGCTCGGCGAGCGCGAGCAGAATCGCAGCTACGGTTCCGGCCTTGAGCAGCAAAGCCGGGCGGCGCGCGGAAGCCCGCCACTCCCATACCACCCAAGCGCAGGGCAACAGGAGCAGGAGAACCACCCAGGGGTGTTCGAAGGTCATCGGTGCGCCACCTCGGCCTCCGCGGATGCGCGGCGGTGCTGCAGAATGTGACGCTTCGCAGTCCGGCGGAAGCGCCCGAACAGGAACCACTCGGCTAACAGGCCGATGCCTCCGGCCAGCGCCAACCAAGGCCACAGATCCTCGCTCGGCGAGGCAATCGCGGGAATTCGCGGAATCCCTCGGCGCACGTCAGAAGGCGGCTCCCACTTCTTCTCTCCGAGCTGCGGCAGCGTCAAAGAGTAGATGTATTCGCGATCAGCCGCCAACACACGCACCACGCCGGGAGTGCCGGAGAAGAAATGCACCGCGCGGTCACGCACGATGAACGGTAGCGGCGAGCCGTCCTCCGTCATCACCTTAACTTTCGCCGGCGGAGTATCGTGCTCCAGATCGAGTTTCACCGCGCCCACGCTGCCCCCACTCACCTCCCAGCGGCGGAAGATCTCGGGGGCAAACCAGCGCAACAGATTGGCGAACAGCAGGGGCGTGGCGAGCTCGTAGCGCATGCCGGAAAGGGCCGGGTGGAAACCGAAAACCACAATTTTAGGCGTGGCGGCGCGGGCCACGATCACCGGTCCCGCGTCCACTTCGCCGATACGGCCGTCATCGGGTGCGGTTTCGAAAACGGAGGTCTTATCAATCTTGAAGTCTTTAGCGCGCAGGCCTTCGGCCGCGGGGTGCACGGGATCCCAATGCGAAAACGAGACCTGTTCGGCCGTGGTACGCACCGGAATGGGGGAACCCTGCGCTGGAGGATCGATCCACAGGGAATCGGCTTGCGGACGCACCTGGGGGGCGAAGTGATCGAGGATTACGAGTCCTTTGTCTGCCGGCGCATACTCCGAGACCTTTTTGTACACGGCGTTGACTCGCGGATTGGCCGCTAAGACGGGCCGCAGCAATTCCGGCCGGTCGGAGTACACGGTTACGCCCAAGGACGGCTGCGCAGGCAATTCCAGGGCGGCCTTATCATCGTCCGCGAACGCATCGTGCGGCGTGAGATTGACTCCCAGGATTCCGGCCGCGCGCGTGCGGAACTCAAAACTTTCCTCCGCATCCGTATCCGGCTGCAGCACAATGCGTCGCGAACCCACTACCGTGCGGGTGTTCTCATTGGGCGGGCCGAAATCGATGGAGAGCGTAGCCGCGCGCGGGTGGGAGCCGTAATTGCGCGCGGAAACGTAGATCTCCCAGAGATCCGGATCTTCGTTGGAGCGGCGCATTCCGATCTTCCGCAGGCCGGCGTTCTCAATGCTGTCGGAAACCTGGATTACGCGCAGGTTGCGGGGCAGCGTTGCGGCGATCGAGGAATCCGATTCGGCGGTGCGGCCGGTGCCCACGAAGGCGATCTCGCCGGCGCGGCGGCCGCCCTGGGACTGGATGCGCCGGGCAAACGCCAGCGCCTGGTCGAGGTTGAGCGCGGTGGAACCGGGGACGGACTGAGCGACAGCAGCTTCCAGCTTGCGGCGATCGGGCTCAAAGACGGTGGCCGGCGTAGCCAGGGCGTCGGCGCGCACGATCATGACCCGGTCGGCGGCGGGAAGAGCGCGAATATACTGCATGGCACGCTGCCGCGCCACCTCCATCAAGATGCGATTCCCGGTGCTCGCGCCCATCCACGCGGAGGTTTCCAGGATGAGAACGTGGTCTCTGCCGCCGGGGCCAGGCGCGCCGAAGCGCAATTGCGCCACGGCCAGTAGCAACAGGGCCATACTTACGAGTTGCAGGATCAACGACCAGGGCTGCTGGATGCGCCGGCGGCGCGCTACTACGGAAGGCTGCTCGGCCGCCACCCAGAACCGCAACGTGGATACGACCTGGCGGCGCCGCGAGCGATCGAGCAGATATAAAGCGATCGAAACCGCGGCCACGGTTCCGAACACCGCCAGAAACTGCGCCAGAGACAGATTGAGGAAGTACATGGGCCGCTCCCGGTCAGGCGATTCCGCGCATGCGGATCAACTCTCCAAACACCACGCTTTCCAGCGGCTGCGAAGTGGCGATGCCGGCGTACCTGCCTCCGCTGCGCAACGCCAACCTCTGCAGCTCCGCGCAATACTCATCAAACGCCTGAGTATAACGCTCGCGGGCGCGCTCGTCGACATCCATGCGCAGGGCGGCGCCGGTTTCCGCATCGCGCAAGTCCAGTTCCCCGAGCCAGGGCGGCGTGCGATCCTCGTCCGCCCAGATCTGCAATAGCATCAATTCATGGCCGAAGTCGGCCAGGTAGTTGAGAGCCTTTTCGCAGCCGGCGTCATCGAGGAAGTCGGAGATAATAATGACCACGCCGCGCTGGGCATAGCTGGTGATGAATTCCCGGATCACGGCAAGATAATCGGTCTGGCCGCCAACCTGCATGTTCGCCAGGCCTTCCATTACACCGGAGATGCGATGACGGCCGCCGGTGGAAAGCTGGCGCTGCGATAGACGGCCGGAAAACCCGTGAACCTCGATGCTGTCCAAGCGGACCAGCCCGACGTAGCACAGCGTGGCCGCCAGCTTGCGCGCGTATTCCAGCTTCAAACCGCCGTGGGCGGTCATGGAGGCGCTCAGATCAAGCAGCATCCGGACGGGCACGCGCGGCTCGACCTGAAACATCTTCAAGAAGAGCTTCTCCAGCCGCAGGTAGGCGCGCCAATTGACCGCGCGCAGATCGTCGCCGTGGTGGAAGTGCCGGTGGTCGAGAAACTCCTGGCCCGGCCCGGCGAAATGCGAGCGGTTATGGCCGCCCACCAGGCCGGCGAACGACTTTTGCCAGTGGATCGTGAGGCGTTCCAGCTTTTCCAGGAACTCGCGATCCAGCAGCGGCGCTTCGGGCATATGAGACCTACGCCGCCGAGACCTGCGCGGTTACGCCTTTGATCACGGTCGAGAGGATCGTCTCGGGCGTTTGGCCGTCGGCGTGGGCGTCGAAGTTGAGAATAATGCGGTGCCGCAGCACGGCGGGAGCGACCTGCTCAATATCTTCCACGGCCAGATGGTACCGGCCGCGCATGAGCGCGCGTACGCGCCCGCATTCCACCAGGGCCTGGGCGCCGCGTGGCGAACTTCCATACCGCACGTACTTGCGGGCCACGTCGTGGGCTTCCTTCTGCTCGGGCTGCGTGGCCATCACCAGATGGATCGCGTACTCCTGCACATGCGGCGCCACCATTACCTCGCGGCAAACCGAGCGCACTTCCAGAATGGCCTCGCGATCCATCACCGGGCTGGGCGGATTCGATTCCGGCTGAATGGTACGTTCCACGATGCGGTTCAATTCGTCGCGGCTGGGATAAGTGACCAGGATCTTCATCAGGAAGCGGTCGAGCTGGGCTTCGGGGAGGGGATAAGTGCCCTCCATCTCGATGGGGTTCTGGGTAGCCATTACGAGGAATGGCTGGTCGAGTTCGTGGGTAATGGTGCCGCTGGTGACGGTGCGCTCCTGCATGGCTTCGAGGAGAGCGGACTGCGTCTTCGGCGTGGCGCGGTTGATCTCATCGGCCAGCACGAGATTGGCGAAAATGGGTCCCGGCTGGAAGCGCAACGCTTTCGCGCCCCGGTCATCGCTTTCGATGATCATGCTGCCCACGATGTCGGCGGGCATGAGGTCGGGTGTGAACTGAATGCGGGAGTACTTGAGCTGCAGCGTGCGCGCCAGGGTACGAAGCAGAGTCGTCTTGCCCAACCCAGGGACGCCCTCCAGCAGCACGTGCCCGCCGGACAACAGGCAGATGAGCACGCCCTCCACAACATCGTCTTGGCCTACAATGATTTTGGCAATTTCGCGGCGAACAGCAGTGAGGCGGTCGACTGCCTGGCGCAACGTTGCTTCGTTTCCCACGCTCTTCATTGTAGAGCATGGAGAGGGCCACAACCGGGCGGAAAAACGCGGCGACTGTTCATGGCTGCGCTGCGAATGCGAACATCCGGCACGGCGCTCACTGCGTGTTGGGCATGGCCGTTTCGGTCATGGAACGGGATGAAAAGGCAGCCGCTCCCCGGCGGGTCGCGGCTCCGTATCGATTCTGAGCCGCGACCACCAGGGAGCGGTCTTTCGGAGGGGGTCCCGGTTTATTGGAGTGGGACATTCCACGCGTCGTAGCCGTAGAGCCAACTGGTATCGCCGTCGCCGCCGCGCATCCAGGTGTTGGCGCTGGATATGGCTTGAATGCGGGAAGTGCGCGGCTTGCGGTGGGCTTCATACCGGCGGAAGGCGCCTTCGATATCTTCGCCTTGAACATCGGCGAGGCAGCGCGCCAGAACGGCGGCATCTTCGATCGCGGTAGCGGCGCCCTGGGCCATGTAGGGCGTCATGGGATGGCAGGCGTCGCCTAACAAGACGACCCGGCCGTCGCTCCAGCGAGCAAGCGGCTCGCGCTCCAGGATCGCCCATTTGTGGCAATCGGGGCAGGCGGCGAGCACGGCACGGACGTCGGGATGAAAGCCTTCATACTCGCGGCGGAGTTCGTGGACATCGCCCTTCGCAGACCAGGATTCCCGCGTAAGCCACTCGGAGGGCTCGGGCACGCTGGTGACGAAGTACAGTTCGCTGCGGTCGGGGGTGGTGTAGTAGATGACGATGTGGCGATCGACGCCCCACCACTTGGTGCGCGAAGGGCCGATGTCGAAACCCTTGAGCAGCGTCGACGAAAACACGGCCCGATAGGCGATGCGTCCTTTATGAATGGGCATGTCGGGGCCGACGATGATTTCGCGGACGGTGGAATGGACCCCATCGGCGCCGACCAGAGCATCGGCTTGGGCGAGCGAGCCATCGGCAAACCGGAGCGTCACCTGGCCGGCGCGGTGGTCGATTCCGGCGAGTTTCTTGCCGAGATGCACGATGCTATCCGGGATGGTGGATAGCAATGCGTCGTGCAGTTCGGCGCGGTGCATGCAGAGGTAGGGCGCGCCGAACAGGCTCTCGGGCATGGGCAGTTCGCGTAGGACCTCGCCGGTATCCCATTCGCGGTTGAGGTGGGAGTAGGGCTGAAAAGAGACCCGGCGCAAGCGCGGCTCGATGCCGATGGCGCGCAGCACCTTCATGGAGTTGGGCATCATCTGGATGCCCGCGCCGACCCGTGCGAAGCGGGATGCCTGTTCGTAGACCTGGACGTCAAATCCAGCCTGGCGCAAGGTAGCAGCGGCGGTCAGGCCGCCCATTCCTGCGCCCACAATGGCAATGGAGGGGCGCTCCGGCGCCCCTTTCACTTCTTGGTTGGCCAGACCACGCCCTGGTCCTTCTTGGTGACCGCGGCGAGACCTTTATATACGAACTTCTGCACGCGCTGGCCGCGGTAGGTTTCGGTGGTGTAGATGTTGCCCTTGGAATCGGTGGCTATGCTGTGGACGCCATAGAATTCGCCGGGCTGGCGGCCGCCTTCGCCGAAGGTGGTGAGCACTTCGAGGGACTGGCGGTCGATGATGTGGACGCGGTCATTTTCGCCATCGGCGAGGTAGATGTACTTCTGCTGCGGGTCTTTGGAGAAGGCGATGTCCCACGCAGAGCCCGAACCCAGGGTCTGCTTTTCGTAAAACGCCTCTTTGACGAATGTGCCATCGGGGTGGAAGACCTGAAGGCGGTCGTTCACGCGATCACAGACATAAAGCAGACGATCGACGGAGAGATCGGCGCAATGGACCGGGTTGCGGAATTGCTGCGCCGGAGGGGCGTTGGGATCGTAGCGGCCGAGATCCACATCGTCGGGCTTGTGGCCATAGGCGCCCCAGTGCCGCTTGTACTGGCCGGTATCGGCATCGAATACGATAACCCGGTGGTTGCCGTAGCCGTCGGCCACATAGACTTCGTTGGTTTCCTTATCGATGAAGGTCTTGGCCGGCAGGCGGAGGTTGGCGATATCGTTGCTGCCCTTGCTGGAGCGGGGCTTCCCGATTTGCATGAGGAATTTGCCTTCCTGGGTGAACTTCAGGACCATGTTGTCGTTGAAGGACTGGACGCCGGCGACCTGGCCTTCGTCATCGGTGGACTGCTTGGCAGGCGCTTGCTTGCCGCCGCGTCCCGCACCCGGCGCCGGGCCGCGTCCGTTGCCGCCGATCCAGACGTTGCCTTTGTAATCGACCGTAATCCCGTGATTGGAATCCGGCCAATCGTAGCCGTTGCCGGGACCGCCCCAGTGATTAATCAGGTTACCCGCCTGGTCGAATTCGAGGACCGGAGGTGCGGGGGCGCAACATTGCGCGGTGGGCGGATTGGTAGTGGCGTGCACTTCGCCAGCTTCGAGGGAACCGGCGCGGTGGATGATCCAGACGTGGTCCTGGGCATCGACCGAGACGCCGATGGTCTGGCCCATGATCCAGTGATTGGGCAGAGGCTTGGGCCACAGGGGGTCTACTTCGAAGCGCGGCGCCATCACCTGGGCGGCTTGGACCGCGGCTTTCTTCTCCAGCACGAAATTGGCAACGGCGAGAGCAGCCAGGACACCGAGAAAACTCGCGCCTATATAGAGGTTACGTCGCATGGTGCACCCTCCTTCTGGGGTTCTAAGCTATCACAGAAAGGCCGGGTAGGTGAGCGATTTCCGGCAGGATTTCACCGGCGGAGGCAGCGAGGCGTGGCGGAAAAGCAAAAACGAACTCCGAACGTGAGGGCGGGGAGGAGGCAGAGAGAAGAAGCGTGTCCGCAGCATTTCACCGCTGAAGCGCCGAGACGCGGAGGAAAAGCAAAAACGAACTCCGAAGATGAGGGGGCAGAGGGAACAACGCAGATAGGACTACGAAATTGAGCGAACGAACCCAAGATGGGCATCGAACGAAAAGAACTGCCGCTTCGCGGCTGCGCAGGCTGAAAGCCCACGCCACCGGGGCTGCACAAGCCGAAGGCATGTGCCACCGGAGACACTAATCCTGACATGCGTGGAAGAGCTTTCGTAAGGGAGGCGGGAGTTCTTAAGTCCCGCCCCATCCGGGTGTGAAATCCAATCGATACAGGTCCTGGCGCCGGACTCCACGGGACGAAGCGCGCCCAACGCCCATCCCGCTTCCTCCGGCTTTCGTTCCCGCACTCTCAAAATTCTTTTCGGACATCGATGCCCGCCCGCTGACCGATCGTTCGGCCCTACTACCTAAGCGACCGCGCGGAACACCGCACACATTAGAGAAACTTCGCTGGCCAGCGATGATTGCCTCTCTGATTTGAAAGTAGCACGGCAGTGTGCGGGGATTTACGATTTTGAGGACCGTTTTGTTGAAAGGAAAGGAAATCTAAATTTTCATCCCTGGTGATGGGTGACTCTTGCGGGCGCAGAAATCGTACCAAATCTTGCAGAGGCGCATCAGTTGCAAAATAGATAGCATATGGGTGTGCTGCGCAAATGCGGCAAATGCGGCGCGACCAATCGGGTGCCGGCCAAACACCTGGCGGACTCCGGCCGCTGCGGCTCCTGTAACGCTCCGCTGGCGCCCGGCGATTCCCCGATTGAAGCCGATCCAAAGATTTTTCAAGAGGTGGTCAGCCAATCGCCGGTTCCCGTTCTAGTCGATTTCTGGGCGGCGTGGTGTGGCCCGTGCCGCATGGCCGCCCCCGAAGTCGCCGCCCTGGCGCGCGAGATGGCGGGTAAGGCGGTCGTGCTGAAGGTAGACACCGAAGCGCACCCGGAATTGGCGGCGCGCTTCCGCGTGCAAAGCATTCCCAACTTCGTCGTGCTGCGCAAGGGCAAAGTTGTCCTGCAACGCGCAGGCCTCGCCCCACGCACGGAGATGCGCCGCTGGCTGGAAAGGGAGAGTGCCCCGGCCGCCTGAGGTTTTCCCGTGAGCCTGAGTTGGACCGATGGCAACTATTGGCTGACGCGGACTGTCTTCGAGCGCGGCCTGGCGCTCATTTATCTCATCGCTTTTCTCAATGCCGTAAATCAGTTCAAGCCCCTCCTCGGCGAACGCGGCCTGCTCCCCGCCCCGCGCTGGGTTCGCCAGGTTCCCTTCCGCGCTTCCCCCAGCCTCTTCTATTTCGCGCCCAAAGATTGGGCGTTCACGGCGGCGGCCTGGCTCGGGCTCCTGCTCTCGGCGTTGGCTCTGGTGGGCGTTTCTGAGAGTGGCTCCTCGGCGGTAGCGGCACTCGTCTGGGCGTTACTCTGGCTCCTGTACCTCTCGTTCGTGAATGTGGGCCAAACTTTTTATGCGTTCGGCTGGGAGTCCCTTCTGCTCGAAGCCGCGTTCTACGCCATCTTTCTGGGGAGTGACACGGTAGCGCCGCAAATGGTGACGATCGTTCTATTGCGCTGGCTATGCTTCCGTGTGATGTTCGGCGCCGGCCTGATTAAGCTGCGCGGAGACCCCTGCTGGAAAGACCTGAGTTGCCTCGATTATCATTACGAGACTCAGCCCATGCCCAACCCCCTCAGTTGGTACTTCCATTGGGGGCCGCGCTGGAGTCACCAAGCCGGCGTCTGGGTCAATCACGTCGCAGAACTGGCGGCGCCCTTTGGCTATTTTCTGCCGCAGCCGATCGCGGGAATCGCCGGATTGGTGACGATTGTGTTTCAGGCCCTCATCATGGCGAGCGGCAATCTCTCCTGGCTCAACCTGCTGACGATCGTGCTCGCCATTCCGGCGCTGGACGACCGTTTTTTGCACGCTGTGCTTCCTGTTCGCACACCCGTCTTACACGGACCTTCACTGTCGCACCAACTCGCGCTCATCCTGTTAGCGGCGTTGGTAGCGGCTCTCAGTGTCCGGCCCATCGGGAACCTGCTTTCGCCGCGCCAGATCATGAACACCAGTTTCAATCCGCTCCACCTGGTGGGCACATATGGGGCGTTCGGCGGAATCACCCGGCGGCGGTACGAAATCGTGGTTGAGGGCACTACCGACGAATTCCCCACGGCTGCCAGTGAATGGCGCGAATATGAATTCCGGGGTAAGCCGGGCAATACCGGCCGCGTTCCGCCTCAAGTCGCGCCTTACCACTTCCGCCTGGATTGGCTCATGTGGTTCGCGGCGATGAGCGACTACACGAGCCACCCCTGGTTCGTCTATTTCTTAAGAAAACTCCTCGAAGGCGATCGGGTGGTGCTCAGCCTGCTGCGCTCGAACCCATTTCCCGATCACCCGCCGCGTTTCGTCCGCGCGAAGATGTACCGGTACCAATTCACTTCGCCTGAAGAGCGCCGGCGCACGGGCCAGTGGTGGAAGCGCCAATATGTGGCCGAGTACTTTCCGCCCATGTCCAGGCGGACGCAAGCCCTCCGCTACGCGCGCCAGGACTAGCCTAGCAGGAATGAACGCAGATACACGCCGATAAGCATTTTGTTTGAATCGGCGTTTATCGGCGGCTATTCCTTTTTTCACTATCCTGCTAACTCCTGTCGAACGTAATTCCTGACAGCCACCGTGATGATGACCGCCGGTCTGTTGGGAATGGCAGTTGTTCACGATCGCGCGTAACCGCGCCGGGGGATCCTGTTTACGTCGTCGATTGCGGCAACCGCGCCGGGGCCGTTTGAAGCGACGTACAACGGATCCAAAGCATTCTTGAAGTCATTCGCCGAAGCGATTCGCAACGAAGTGAAAGATTCGGGGTCACGATTACCGTGCTGATGCCGGGAGCCACCGAGACCAACTTCTTCCGCCGGGCGGGAGCGGAGGACACCAAGCTAGGCGCCAGCGAAAAGGACGATCCGGCCGAGGTAGCGCGCGAGGGCTTCGAGGCGCTCATCGATGGCAAAGATCAGGTGGTGGCGGGGTCGTTCAAGAACAGAGTGCAGGCCACACTCTCGCACCTGTTGCCCGACACGGTCACTGCGCAGATGCACCGGAAGCAGACGGAGCCGGGCTCGGCCGAGACGCCGGCTACTCCTAAATCACCAATGCCTCTTCGCGGGCGATCTGCCCGGATAGTTTGGGCGAGTCCTCTCCCCTCAGTTCACGGCGCAACTCCGGGAAGATGACGGTTTCTTCTTCCTGCACATGGCGTGCGATCAGGTCGCGCAATGGGAGAACCGAGCCGCTCCAATCCTTGCCGCTCTGGAGTTGCTTCTCTATTTCGTACAGGAGCACCTTCATTTCGGCATGCTCGTCATATAGGTGTTTGCGCTCGTTCCCATTGGCGGAATCATTATGCACGATCGGGTAGACCACATCTTCTTCCGCCATGGCGTGCTTCGCCAACTTGCGCTTCAACATCAGGAAGAGGCGGCCCCTCTGGAACTTGGAGCCGGTAGGCGCATCCGCCATTCGATCGAGAATGGAAAGGATCTGGCGGTGATCCTCCATCAACATGGCAAACGGCTCACCCCCCGACCGCACCCGGCGCGAGCCCGAGATGTTCGCCAGAAGAGGCGGCAAGAGACGGCTTCCGATGACTCCCGCGACCAATCCGCCCATCAGCATGGCCATATCCCGTCCACTGTGGCTGGTCATTTTTGCTTCCTTTTTAACCGTGATTCGGATGATTCGCTTTTCCCGAACGCGTGGCGGTTCGGGTCTTCGGCCCTCTGCCGGGCTGGCGCTGCCGCACGATCTCGGGCCCCTCGCGGTGCTCGACAGTCTTGCGGCCGGACCCCGCCCACTTGCCGCCATCCTCAACAGCCGCCGCGCGCATTTGCTTCCTGCGGCTCGGTCCCGAGGGCGCCCCCAGGGCGCGCTTCAACGACGTCTTACGGCCTTGCGTGCTCTCTCCGGAGCTTTGCACTTTTCTCGGCATACTAATCTCCTGAGGCGGTTTCGCCGCTTCTCACTTTCCGCGAGCCGCGATCGAGATTGCGGCCGGTTTCGCTGGTGGTCACCTGGCCGCCCGTTTCCTTACCGAACGCGCCATCGGTTTTGGCGCTCTGCCTGCGCGCAGTCATGGGCTTTTTGCCGGTTGCGCGCTTCCCCATTTTGCCGCTCATCGGTATTCCCCTTTCATGATTCGGTATTCCTACCAACCGGCTCTTCCGCCGGTTTGGACCCGTAAGAAAGCGGGTCCGCAGCCGGAAAGGCTGCCCCCCACTGGTCTCCAGCATTCCGATTAGCCGCCTGCGCGCGATTCCACCACAGCCCATTCGGCAGGGGACAGTCTCAATTCCGCGGCGGCGATGTTTTCCTCGAGATGTTCTACGGACGACGTGCCTGGGATCGGCAACATGACCCGCGACCGGTACAGCAACCAGGCGATGGAGAGCTGCGCGACGGTGGCGCCGTGGGCGCGTGCGAGTTCGTCGAGCGCTCCGCCCGGCTGCGCGAGTTTACCGGCTGCGACCGGGAACCACGGGATGAAGCCGCGCCCCTGTTCCTCGCAGTAGCGCAATGCCGGTTCGTGGCTGCGGTCCGCAAGGTTGTATCGATTCTGCACGGTTACGATCGGGACCGTTTTCGCAGCCCGCTCAATTTCCCCAGTGTTCACTTCCGAAAGGCCTATATGGCGAATCTTGCCCTGGCTTTGGGCATCTTTGAGCACTCCGAGACTTTCCGCGACAGGCACCTTCGGATCGATGCGGTGCAATTGATAAAGATCGATACAGTCGAGGCGCAGCCGCCGCAAGCTCAATTCGAGCTGCTGTTGCAAATACTCGGGACGGCCGACGGGCGTCCACCGGTCGGGGCCCTGCCGCGTAAGCCCGCCCTTGGTCGCAATCACCAAGCCTGCCGGGTAAGGGTACAGGGCTTCGCGGATCAGCTCCTCGCTCACGCCGGGCCCGTAGGAATCAGCAGTATCGATAAAATTTACGCCGAGCTCGACGGCGCGGCGCAGGACCCGGATCGCCGCGCCCCGGTCCAGCGGTTCGCCCCAAATGCCCGGACCGGTGATGCGCATGGCGCCGAATCCCAAGCGGTGGATGGTAAGGTCTCCACCAATGGTGAGCGTGCCGCTAGCCGCGGCGTCAATGTTGGCGGTGGTCATGTGGGGTTCCGCGATCGGTAGTTGCAGAAGGAAGGCCAGTGCGGGTTTACGTGCAATTCGGGACGCGGTTAGCGCCGCGGGTCCGAGCAGACCGCAAGACCGTCTGCTCGTGGCCGGATGGAAATCCGGGCCGCGCAAGGCAGAGCCTTGCGCCACTGTGGCACAAGGCTCTGCCTTGTGACGAGGCTGCAGCCACTTTGGGAGCGATTAGCGCCGCGTGTCCTCGGCGGATTGGCGGGCGGACTGCATTCGGGCGGGGAACTGGTCTAGCAGATCGGATTTTTCGCGCAGCCAGCAGTCATCGGCGGCGGCTTCAGCTTCGGCGGATTCGAGGGCGGAGAGGACGGCCGGGGACGCCGGCCCTCCGGCAATCGTGCGAATCGTGATGAAATACTCCGGGTTGAGAGCGCGGAGCAGGTCCGGGCGCGGCGTGTGCAACGCGCGGCCGATGTTTTCGGGGGCCAGCGCGAGCACCGAATCGACCATGGCGTCCTCGGCATAATGGCCGCGCAACCGCCGCACGGCAGCGGATACCAGGCGGTGGGCCTGGGTGAAGGTAAGGGCATCTCCGCGGACCAACGTATCGGCCAGTTCCGTCACGGTCAGAAAGTCGGAGTGGGCGCGGGCGGCCATCCGCTCGCGGTTGATCTCGCAAGCCTCGAAAGCGCCGGCGAACAGGCGGGCGGCGCGAATGGCATCGGCCATCATGCTCATCACCAGGGGCTGCAGATCGTCTTCGCTATCGACGATATCGCCGAAGGGCGTGTTGTGAAGGGTGACCCCCACGCCTTGGGCCTGCGCGAACGCCTTACCGGCGAGCACGCGCATATGCTCGAACGGCACGGGATTGCGTTTCTGCGGCATGATGCTGCTGATCTGCACCCAGGCATCGGATAGCCGAAGGAAGCCGAATTCGGCGGTGGACCACAACAGGAGATCCTGCGCCACCTTACCGAGGTTAATCATTGCCGTGGCCACGGCGCCGGCGGTTTCGGTCAGGTAATCGGTGGCGGCGATGGCCCCGTAGGAGTTGAACTGCAATCCTTCGAAGCCCAGAAGGGCAGCGACCCAATCGCGGTCGATGGGGAAACCCGTGGTAGTGATGGCGCAAGCGCCCATGGGGCTGCGATTGACCGTGGCGAAAGCGGCGATGAGGCGCCGGATATCGCGGGCGAGCAACTCAACCACGGCCAGGAGATAATGCGCCAGCGTGGTGGGCTGCGCCGGCTGGGTATGGGTGTAGGCCGGCATCACTGTGTGGACGTGCTCTTTGGTGCGTGCCAGCAGTACGCGGCGGGCTTCGGCAAGATAACGGACGAGCGACAGAATCTCGCGGCGGACGCCCATACGATAGAGCGTGATGCCGATATCGTTGCGGCTGCGCGCCGTATGCATGGCGCCGGCGTTCTCCGGGCCGCATAGGCGCTCCAGCGCTTCCTGGACGTAAAAAAAGAGATCTTCGCATTGCCCTTTATAAGGGGCGGAACGGATACCGGCGACATCCAGCGCGTCAAGTCCTTCCAGGCAGCGGCGCGCGACGGATAACGAAATGATCTTCTGGCGCGCGAGCATGAGCACGTGCGCGTAGTGGATCTGGATCAGGGCGTCGAGGAAGTACTGCTGCGCGTCCCGAAAGTTGACGGCTAATACGGTTTCCGAGTAGGCCGGCGCCGGAAAACCCGAGTCCTGGGCCATCCCCGGGTTACCAATCCACCCGAATGCCCAACTGGATGAGGCGGCCCTCCAGGACTGTCGAGGTCGGCGCGAGCGAAGGCGGCGTGGTGACCACGCCGAGCGCGTTGACAGTCGCCTTCGTGTTAATGGTGGTCACGTTGCGGGTATTGAAAATGTTGTTCGCTTCGGCCAACAGCTTGGTGCGGAGGCGTTCGTGGATGGCGAACAGGGTGCGCGTATAGCGCCCGTCGATTTGATAGATGTTGCCGGTGCGCAACGTGTCGCGGCCCACGAAGGCGGGGAGAATAGAGGTGCCGACGGGGCCAACCGCGCCGGGCTCGTTGCTCAAATTGAGGTTGGCGGTCTCATTCTGCTGATCGCCGGTGGCCAGGTTGGCGAGAATGGTCAACTCGTTGTCATTCGCCAGGCGGTTGGCGATGGCGTTTTGCAGCTTGAATTTCGGCGCGAAATAGGTGCTGAGGTTGAACGCCTGGGGCCGGTTGACGAGGCTGTTGCCACGATCGTAAGCGCGGCTGTAGGGGTCCTGAATGAGCACGTTCTGCTCGAAGCTGTTGGCGTCGGGCGCATCGCTGATGGAGTGGGACCAGGTGTAGTTGGCGCTGAGCTGAACGCCGCTGGAGAGGCGGTGCCACCAGGAGACCACCAGGGCGTTGTAGTTGGTGATCGCGCCGACATCTTCCAGGTCGATTCCGTTGAACTGGGGATAGAGGCGCGTGGCCGCGTTGACCGAAGACGAAAAGATGGGGCGGCCATCGGCCAGGTAGCCGGTGGGATTGATCAGGTTCATGTCGCGGAGATACTGGAGGTCGCGCGCGCCGGTGTGGACGTAGCCGACAGTCAGCGAGTCATTGCGGCTTAGCTCACGCTGGATCTGCAGGTTGGTGTTGATGGTGTAAGCGTTTTTGAAGTTGGGTGTGACGGTAATGATCGTGGGCGGAGCGGGCAATGTGGCGCCCGGCAGATAACTGAACACCGCGGGGAACGCCGGCGCGCCGGCCTGGGTGGGCGCGAAAGAATCCGTGAAGGCCGCCGGAGATCCGGAATACGCAAACGCGTTGTACCAGGTGTTGGTGGGCGGCGCTTCGTAGAACAAGCCAAAACTGGCGCGCACGACGGTTTTCGGGATAGCGGACCAGGCGAAGCCGACGCGCGGCGCCCAATCGCGGCTGGGCGTGTGGAACTTCTGGGTCCACGGGAAAGGTGCGCTGGCCTGGCCGGAAGGCGCCTGGAAACGATCCCAGCGCACGCCGTAGATCAAGGTGAAGTCCGGCCGGATGCGCCAGCTATCCTGCACGAAGAAATCGTAAAAATAGGATTTGTACGAAGCGCCCGGCACGCCCAAGACAGTGGAGAAGGTGGTGTAGGCGCGGGGGTTGGCGCCACTCTGGGCTGCCAGGTAATTGGCGACGCTCGAGAAGGTATAGTTGCTGTAAACGTCGCCGATCTGGTTGTCGTTATTCTCCTGCCAGCCGAACCCGGCCTTGACGGTATGCGCGCCCCAGATTTTAGTGACACTGTCGCTCAGGCTGGGGATCTTCTCGGCGAAGCGGTCGCCCGCGCTGTGCGTGCCGTTGAAAGTAGCGATGCCGGTGATGGTGATCTCCGGCCCCGGTCCCGTAAGGGCGTCGGCGATGTGGGCTTCGTTGCGGTACGGTTCGGAGGCGCGGAATTCGTTGAGCGTGGTGGGCGTGAAGGTGGAAAGCCACTGGATTCCGCCAACGTGGGCGCGGTCGCGGAAATCCACCGCGGCGTTGAGTGCGTTCAGGCCGCCGTTCTGGGTATTGAACGGATATTCGTTCCGGAAATAGTCGTAGCGTACGAACACCTGGTTCTTATCGTTGATCACCCAATCGGCGCGGAGATTGAGAAACTGCACGTGCTGCACGGTGGGGGCGGTGGCCAGAATTGAGGCGGGTAAACCGATCTGGGCGGCCGCGCCGGGATCGATGGTGGTGGGCACAGGCGTGCCGCGCAGGAGGTGCTCGTATCCTCCGAAGAGGAATAGCTTGTTGCGCTTGATCGGCCCGCCGGCGTTCAGGGAGTAATCGTGGAGGTCGATGGAGGCGGCAGGTTTATTGGAAGCCAGCAGGATGGTGCGCGCGTTGGCGTCGGGCGGACGGCCGATGAATTTAAACTCGCCGTGAAAATCGTTGGTACCGGAGTTGGTGATCACGTTGTAGACGTCGCCGGCGGTGAAGCCATATTCCGGAGCGAAGCTGTTGGAAACGGTCTGCACCTCGCGGACATACGCTTCCGAGATGGGGAACAGGCGCAGGCCGTAGCGATCGGTTTCGGTATCGACCATGCCATCCAATTGATAGTTGATGCGGTCCAGCAGCCCATTGGTGTTCAGAGTGCGGGGAATGCCCAGTTCGGGATTGGGGTGCCCGCTGAGCCCCGGCTGGAAGATGATGAAGTTATAGGGGTTGCGCGAGGTAAGCGGGAGATTATCGACTTCCACGTGGCTGATGGTGCGGCCGATGTTCACCTGGGCGGGATCAATGACGGATGCCCCTCCGGTGACTTCGACTTCCGTGGTAACGGCCCCGACGGTGAGGTGCGCGTCGATCACGGCTTGGGCGCCGGCATCGACCACGACGCCGGGATGCCGCTCGGCTGCGAAGCCCATCTTCTGGATGGTGACCGTGTAGGTACCGAGAGGCAGATTGGGGAAGGCATAGAAGCCATCGATATCGGTTGCCAGCGTGCGGGTAAACCCGGTGCCTTCGTTCTTAATTGTGACCTGGGCATCCGGCACGGGGGCGCTGGCGGGGTCGGTAACGCGCCCCTGGATGCTGCCATTGATCGATTGGGTTTGCGCCCAAGCGAGCGGGATCATCCCCGCGCCGGCGAAGCAAACCGCGGCGAAAGCTCTCAATAGAAGACGAGCGAAAGTGAAACGCTGCATTTTTCCCCCAAAGGCCCAACTGAATTTTTTATAAATTCAGATAAACACCTTGCAGGTCAGGAGTCAAGGCGGGACGGGGGGTACGAAGCCGCGACCGGCCAGGCAGCGGTTGCTCAAAACTTGCGCCGAGCCGTATCATTTGTACAATTAAGAATGTAACGTCCGATTTGACGGATGCATTACATGGCTACTGTTCGCTCCAGCCGCGCTCTCGAATTTCGCGACCACCTGTCGCGCCGCATCGTGGTGGCCGATGGCGCCATGGGCACCATGCTCTACGCCAACGGTGTGTTCATCAACCGCTGTTTTGACGAGCTCAGCCTCTCCGCACCAGACATGGTCCGGCAGATCCACCGCAACTACGTCGACGCGGGCGCCGAAATCCTCGAGAGCAACACCTTCGGCGCGAATCGCGCCCGGCTGTCGGCATTCGGGCTGGCCGACAAGTTGCAAGCCATCAACCAGGCGGGCGTGCGCCTGGCGCGCGAAGCCGCGCAGGATGGTCCCTTCGTCGCGGGCGCCATGGGCCCCCTGGGCCTCCGGATCGAACCTTTGGGTCCCACCTCGTTCGCCGATGCCCGCGCCATTTTCCGCGAGCAGGCCGAGGCCCTGCTCGATACCGGTGCCGACCTCCTCATCCTGGAGACCTTCTCCGATCTCGCCGAACTGCGAGAAGCGGTCTTCGCCGCGCGGGAAGCCGCCGGCCCCGATCCGGTCATCATCGCCCAGGTCACCATCGACGATTTCGGGAACCTGGGCGGCGGCGCTCCTCCGGAAGTGTTCACTCCCGAGATGAACTCCTGGCCCGCCGACGTGATCGGCGTCAATTGCTCCGTCGGCCCGAAAACCACCCTCGAAGCCATTGAGCGCATGGTTCCGCTCGCCCAAAAGCCATTGAGCGCCATGCCCAATGCCGGGTTGCCCACGCGCGTGGAAGGACGCAACATTTATCTTTCGTCGCCGGAATACGTGGCGCAGTACGCGCGGCGCCTACTCTCGGCGGGAGTCAAGGTCATCGGTGGCTGCTGCGGGACCACGCCCGATCACATCCGCCAGATCCGCTCGGAAACTCGCTCCGTCCAGCCGCAGCAGCACCGCGCTGCCATCGCCATCGAGCAGCCCCCGGAAATTCAGGCGCAGAGCCTCGCCCCCATTCCGCTCGCCGCCAAGTCCAAGCTGGGCGCCAAGCTCGCCGAGGGCAAGTTCGTGGCCATGGTCGAAATCCTGCCCCCGCGCGGCGTGGATGCTTCCCGCGAGATTGCCGGTGCGCGCCTCTGCGCCGCCAATGGCATCGACTGCATCAACGTCCCGGATGGCCCGCGCGCCAGCGCCCGCCTCAGCGCCCAAGTCACCTGCCAGCTTATCCAGGAGGAGGCAGGCATCGAAGCCGTCGATCATTTCTGCTGCCGCGACCGCAACCTCCTCGGCATTCAGTCCGAGTTGCTCGGCGCGCACGCGGCCGGCATTCGCAACCTCATCTGCATCACCGGCGATCCGCCCCGCATGGGCATCTACCCGGAAGCCACCGCCGTGTTCGATGTCGATTCCATCGGGCTGGTCAACATCGTCCACAATTTGAATCGCGGCCTCGATCTGGGCGGCAACCCGATGGGCTCGCAAACCTCGCTGGTGGTCGGCGTCGGCGCGAATCCCGGCGCTCTCAATCTGGATGAGGAGATCCGCCGCTTCGAATTCAAGGTCCAGGCCGGCGCCGAATACGTGGTCACGCAGCCGGTCTTCGACCTGGATCTGCTGGAGCGCTTCCTCAAGCGCATCGAACACGTCAAAATCCCCGTGATTTGCGGGATCTGGCCGCTCACCAGTTTCCGCAATGCCGAATTCATGGTGAACGAACTTCGCGTGCCCGTTCCGGATTTGTTCCTGGAGCGGATGCGGCTGGCCGATAGCGGCGAGAAGGCGCGCCAGGAGGGCGTGGCTATTGCGCGGGAGATGGTCCGCGAGGTCCGGCCCATGGCCCAGGGCGTCCAGTTGAGCGCCCCCTTCGGACGCTACCAGTTGGCTGTGGAGGTTGCCGAAGCCATAGGCTCGCGTTAACAATGGAAAGACCGCGATGGCTACCGACCTGATCGAGATGAATCCCGATGATCCGCAGCCCGAAGTGCTGGAGCGGGCGGCTGCCGCCATTCGCCGCGGCGAGGTGGTCGCCGTACCTACCGAAGCGCTCTATGCGCTGGTGGCCGATCCCTTTAATCTTGGAGCAGTCGCCTGCGTATTCCGCGCCAAAGGACGCGAGCCGCACCGTTCGCTGCCGCTGCTGGTCAACGATATTATGATGGCGGAAGACCTGGCCGGCGAGCTGACCAACCGCTTTTTCATTCTGGCGCGCCGCTTTTGGCCCGGGCCTCTGACCATCATCGTGCAGGCCTCCGCCAAGGTTCCCCTAAAGGTCACTGGCAACACCGGCCGCCTGGCGCTCCGGCAATCGCGCTCAGCCACCGTCGACCGGCTCATCACCCTCTTGAACCAACCGCTCATCGCCACCAGCGCCAATATCTCCGGCCACCCCACTTGCCGCAGCGGCATTGACGTTTTCGGTATGATGGACGGCCGCGTCAACCTGGTGCTCGATGGCGGTGCCTGCGGCGGCGAAGGCTCCACCACCGTGGATATCACCGAGCCCTATTGGCGCCTCATCAAGGCCGGCGCAATCGACGAAAAGGAAATCGCCGAGTGCCTGAAACCCTCGTGACGCTTGGAGCGGGTGGCGCCCCGATTCGCCACAGTGGCACATGCGTCTGGCTTGTGCAGGCCGCGACGCGGCCGACGTTTAGCTGAAAGCTAATCGCTGAGAGCTGAAAACTGATCCCCCATTCCCCCTGTGCTACCCTGAGACCGCTTGCCGCGCCCCGCTGCCAGTTCGTTCTTTCAAACCGCTCTCACCTCCGTCACCCTCATCACCATCGTCGCGCTGGCGATGCGCCTTTTCTTCGCGGCCGATTACATCAGCCACCGGCCGCGCCAAGCCCTGAGTGTCATCCCCTTCCTGTTTGAATCCGGAAATATCGCCGATTCCATCGCCACCGGCAAGGGCTTCAGTTCGCCTTTTCATGTCGATACCGGTCCCACTGCCTGGACCACGCCGGTCTACCCGCTGCTCCTCGGCGGGATCATGCGCCTGTTCGGACCCTACACCTTCCCCTCCTACCTGGCCGCTGTCCTCGTCAACATCGTGTTTTCGTCTTTGGTCTCGATTCCCCTGTTTTCCGCCGGCCGGATCATCGGCGGTACCGTCCTCGGCGCTAGCGCCGCCTGGCTCTGGGCCATCTTTCCCAATGCCATCCTGCTCACATATGAAAGCCTTTGGGAAACCTGTTTATGCGCCCTGCTCGGAGCGCTGCTTCTTTGGGCTACCTTGCGTGTAGCCGAAAGCCGCCGCACCCGCGCCTGGTGTGCGTACGGTTTGCTCTGGGGATTGGCCCTGATGACCCAGGCCTCCCTGCTATCGCTCCTACCTTTCTTAATTGGGTGGGCGGCCTACCGCTGCCGGACACGCGGCGAAAGCCGCGTCGCGCTTCCTGCGCTCGCGCTTGCCCTGACCGCCGCCTGTTGCATCCCCTGGACCATCCGCAATTACACCGTCTTCCACAGCTTCATTCCGCTGCGCTCGATCCTCGGCCTCCAACTATGGGTCGGCAACAATCCGCAGGCCAAGGTGGTCTGGCTCGGCGAACAGCACCCCATCCACGATTCCGCCGAGCGGGAACAGTACGTCCAGATGGGCGAAATCGCCTATATGCGCCAGAAGGAGCACGACGCCTTGGCCTACATACTCCACCATCCCGCCCACGAAGCCGCCCTCATCGCCGGACGGTTCGTCTCTCTGTGGGCCGGCGGCAGTGCGGCGCCGCTTCGCGATTTCCGCCGCAGCCGCTCCGCCTGGTTCCGCTATGTGCTGCTCTTCAACCTTTGCGCTGCTTTGGCCACGCTGGCCGCGATCATTCGCTTAATCCGCGAACGTAGCCCTTATACGGTCCCGCTGGCCTCCTATCCCGTTATATTCCCTTGGGCCCACTATTTAACGTTGTCGCTGCCCCGGTACCGCCACGCCATCGACCCCACTTTGATGCTGCTAACGGCCTATGCCTTCTTGCACTTCGCGCGGCTCGCCCGGGCCGGCCGCACACCTGTGCGTCCGGTTCACGGGATTGACCGCTCGAAATATAAGGATTTACAATAGATGGCAGCGTACTCCACACAGAGCGGTAAAGGCGTATGAAAGCCACAAAAGTTTGGATTTCCGGCATCTCGGTAGGCACCCTGGTCTGCGCGGGCCTCGTCTTATACGCGGCGGATCAACAGCCCACCAGCGATAAGTCTTCCGCCAAGTCTTCGTCCTCCTCCAGTCCTCGCGAAACGATTGCCAAACCGATTTCCGAAAGGGAGAAGAAGAAGCGCGAGGAGAAGCTCCGCAAAGAGCTCGAAACTCCTTACAAGAAGTGGCTGCAAGAGGACGTGGCCTACATCATCACGGATGAAGAGCGTACCGCCTTCAAACGCCTCCAGACCGACGAAGAGCGCGAGCAGTTTATCGAGAACTTCTGGCTGCGCCGCGACCCCACGCCCGATACCGTCGAAAACGAGTTCAAGGAAGAGCACTACCGCCGCATTCAGTACGCCAACGATCACTTCGCGTCCGGCATTCCCGGTTGGAAGACCGACCGGGGCCGCATCTACATTGTGTTTGGCCCGCCTGATGAGCGCGATGAGCACCCCACCGGCGGCACCTATGAGCGCCCTCCGGAAGAAGGCGGCGGCGAAACCACCACGTATCCGTTTGAAGACTGGCGCTACCGATACATCGACGGCATCGGCAATAACATCATGATCGAGTTCGTCGATCCCACCATGACCGGCGAATATCGCATGACCATGGACCCCTCCGAGAAAGACGCCCTCACTTATGTTCCCGGCGCCGGCCTCACCTTAATGGAGCAGCTCGGGCTCGCCGACAAGATGCAGCGCTTCAACCGCACCGATGGTACCCACCTGGGTACTCCGATGGGCGGACCCACTGCGGCCACCAACGAATTCGACCGCCTCGACCAGTTCGTCAAACTGCAGAAGCCCCCGGTGATTAAGTTCAAGGACCTCGAAGCGCAGGTCAACACCAAAATCACCTATAACATCCTGCCGATGACGGCTTTGATCGACTACTTCCCTGTCACCGACTCCTCGGTCCTTACCAATGTGACCCTGCAGTTCAACGCCAAGGATCTGAATTTCCAGTCCAAGGAAGGCGTGCAGAAAGCCGTCGTCGATATTTACGGCCGCATCACCACGTTGACCCGGAAAGTGATTAACGTTTTTGAAGATACGGTCACCGTCGACGCCCCACCCGAAATGCTGGCAGCCATCAAGGACCAAAAGCGGGTCTATCAGAAGACCATCCCTTTGATGCCCGGCACGTACCGGCTGAACGTGGTGGCCAAAGACGTGGTTGGCGGCTCTCTGACCAACTATGAGGCGGCCCTCGTCGTGCCCCACAGCGATTCGGATAAGCTCTCCGCTAGTTCTTTGGTACTAGCCGATCTGATCGAGAAAGTCCCCCCCAAGAGCATCGGCGCTGGCCCGTTTGTGATTGGCGATTCCAAAGTCCGGCCGCGCGTGGACAGCACCTTCAAGCACGAAGAGAAGATGGGTATTTACATGAAACTCTACAACTTCGAAGGTGATGAAAAAACCCACAAACCAGTCGGCCAAGTGGAGTATGAGGTGGTGAAGAAGGGGACCAACGATGTGGTGCCCGGCTACCAGTTCACCGAGGATCTAACCCAGGTCCCGCGCGCTTCCGCCAGCCAGGTGGTGATCGAAAAGATGCTGCCGCTGCAGGGTTTGGCCCCCGGACAGTACACCATCCGTATAAAAGTTACAGATAAAAACCGTAATCAGGTGCTCACACCCCAAGCCTCATTTACGGTAACCTAGAGTTGAATGGGGACGTACCCCATTGGGTAGAGTTTTAGCGTCGATGTTTGAAACGAAGACGCATAATTCGGCTGCAATCCTGGTAGTTGGGATTGCCTGTTTTGCCGCTCCCCAGGTTTCGCGAGCGGCCAACTCCATCAAGCTTTCGGGCGCCATCGCCGGTATTGTCACGAATGTCTCCGGCATTCCGCAGATGGGCGCATCGGTCACGCTGTATAACCGCCAGGAGCATGTTTTCGCGAAGGCTCTGACCGATGCTCGCGGCGAGTTCCACTTCGCTGAACTGTTTCCCGATCTTTATTCCGTCCGCGTTACGCTGGCCTCTTTCGTACCTGCGCTGAAGAAAGAGATTACCGTTCAACCCGGCATGCGCAGCATGCTCAACGTCAGCCTGAATACCTTATTCAGTTCCATTCAAATCGGGCCGCCGGTCGAAAACGGCACTTTGATGACGGACGATTGGAAGTGGATGTTGCGCAGCGCTTCGGCCACGCGCCCCGTGCTCCGGTTCAACACCGAGCTTCCCGGGAGCGGCCGCGCCAGTTCCGGTCACACCGCTGCCTTCTCCGACACGCGCGGCGTTTTGAAGCTTTCGGCGGGCGATGGCCCGTTGGTCACTGGCGTGGCCAATGAAGCCGATCTCGGTACGGCGTTCGCGCTCGCGACTTCGCTGTACGGCAGCAATCAATTGGAATTCAGCGGAAACCTGGGCTACGGGGCCCAGACCGGCGTTCCCGCGGCGGCCTTCCGCACTAGCTTCAGCCGCTCCGATAGCTCCAGCCCCGAGGTTTCCATCACCATGCGGCAGTTGTTGCTGCCTTCGCACGGCGGCGCGATTGCCGGATCGGATACGGCTCTGCCGGCCTTGCGCTCCGTGTCGGCCAGTGTCGATGAGCACATGCAACTCTCCGATGCGCTCTCGATGCAATACGGATTCACCATGGATTCCGTCTCCTTCGGAGACCGGTTGAACTACTTCAGCCCCTACGCGCGCTTCGTTTATACCATCGATGACCAGAGCGACGTCTCCTTTGCCTATACCTCCGGCAATGCGCGCCCGGACTTGGGCGGCGATTTCGGAATCGATTCCGACCTGCAGCGCGATCTGAACACCATCGGCCTTTTCCCGCGCCTCTCTATGCTCGATGGCCAGGCGAAAATCCAGCGCGGGGAAGAGTATGAGCTGACGTATACCCGCAAAACCGGCTCCCGCAAATATGAGGTTTCGGCCTACCGCGAAGCCGTCAGCAACGCCGCCGTTTCCTTGATGGGGCCTATCGCGTTTGAAAATGGACCGGATATTCTCCCCGATCTGTTCACGGGAAACGCCATCTTCAATGCCGGCAACTACCAGAGCACCGGCTATTCGGCATCCATCACCCAGAACCTGGGAGAGAATCTCAGCGGCACCATCATCTTCGGGACCATGGACGGGCTGACCGCCGATCGCGGCGAGTTGGCCGGCAACAACCCCGATGAATTGCGTTCTTTGATTCGCCCCGGCCGCCGCGAATCCGCTACCGCCCGCATTGCTGCAACCTCGCCGTGGACCGGCACTCATATCATCGCCAGCTATCAGTGGCTGGACGATCACCGCTGGCTGACTCCGGGCCGGCTCTACACCACGCAGTCTTTGCGGCCCATGCCGGGCCTGAATATCTATGTGCGCCAGCCCATTCCCGGTCTTTCGATGTTGCCCTGGCGCATGGAAGCCACCGCCGACCTGCGCAATCTGCTGGCGCAAGGCTATCTGCCGTTCGCCTCCCAGAGCGGACAGCAAGTCGTCCTGGTGCAGACTCCCCGCAGCGTGCGCGGCGGCCTGAGCTTCATCTTCTAGTGGACAGTAGCGCCGGCGATCGTGTCGCCGGTACTCCCCCCGGTTCCGTGGATATCACCCGCCGGATGCGTGAGGAGTGGAATCGCCGCGCGCGCCAAGATGCTTACTTCTACGCCGGGTTCGTTCGTCACAATCAGGCGGACGAGGAGTTCCTGGCCAGCGGCGCCGAGACCGTAGCCAAGATTGAATCCGAATTGGCGCGCCTGCCGGAACTTCCGTGCCCGGCGCGACGCGCTCTGGAGATTGGTTGCGGCCCCGGCCGGCTGATGCTGCCCCTGAGCCGCCACTTCGGCGAAATCCACGGCGTGGATATCTCCGAGGAGATGGTTGCTCTCGCTCGCGAGCGCTTGCGGTCCGTTCCGCATGCCCACGTGCAGGTGACGCCCGGCGCCGGCCTGCCCATGTTCGAAGCCGGCTACTTCGACTTCGTGTATTCGTACATCGTTTTCCAACACATCCCCGATCGCCAGGTCGTCCTCGAGTATCTGCGCGAAGCCCGCCGCGTGCTGAAGCCGGAAGGCATTCTCTGCTGCCAGCTCCGCGGCGCCGCGCCCCTCGCATCCGAGATGTCGCGGGAGTCTGCCACCTGGACCGGCTCTTACTTCACAGGCGAGGAGATGGCCGCCTTCGCCCGCGAGCACGATTTCCACCTGGTGGCGCTCTCCGGGCTCGAAACCCAGTACATGTGGACCACCTGGCGCAAGCCCGCGCCCGCCGCCGCGCCGCGCGCACAGTTCGTCTTGAAAGCGGTCACCGCCACCACGAATGGAGGGAACATCGTCCCTGCGCGGGGCCGGGATGCCGCCATCAGTCTGTGGATCGACGGCCTGCCTTCGGATTGTCATTTAGGCAACCTGGAGATCCGGTTCGCCGTCGTTCCGAGCCGCGACTCTTTACCGAGCCGCGACCGTGAGGGAGCGTCCTACGATCTCCGCGGCTGCTACCTCTCCCCGATCGGTCCCTCCGGCGATTGCCAGATGGATGTTCGCCTCCCGCAAGGCATCACACCCGGCGCCTACCAGGTGGCCCTCTATTGCGACGAGCGCATGCTCGGCGCGCCTCAACCGATCGAAGTGATTCCCGCTCCGCCCCGCAATCCCAAGCTGCTGTCCATCACCGACGGAGTCAACCTGGCCTCCCACCGGCGCATCGAAAGCGGTGGCGTCAAGGTCACGCTGGAGGATATTGCCAATCCGGCGGAAGTCTCGTTTCGCGTGGCCGGCCGTCCGGCGGAATCCCTCGCCTGGGAATGCCGCGATCCGATCACCGATACCTACGAATTCGCCTTCCATCTCGCGCACAAGACGAAGCCTGGCAGGCATTCACTCGAGATCACGGTCTCCGGCCGCCGTTTGCCTTCCGAGCCCATCGAAGTTGCGCCAGCGGGACCACGACGAGCCCTGCCATGGCGGCGAAGCTGATGCCGCGATAGATGCGCAATCCCCAGCCTCCGTCATAGTCCAACTGCACCTCGCACGCGCCATTGCACTCGGGCTGGAACCACATCAGGCCCAAAGGATCGCGGTGGATCGGCACCGCGCGGCCTCCCACCTGCGCGTGCCATCCGGGATGGTAGGACACCTGAACCGAAATGATCTGTCCGGCCGTTTCCATGGTCGAAACATGTATGCGGTTGGGCCCTTCCCAGCGGAACTCGGCTTGCGGCAGAGACGGGTCGTCGAGGGCGCGCACGTACGGCTCCAGGCCGGAGACCGCCTGTTGCGGAACCACGTGCGCCAGCGATGCCGTGCGCTGCGGCACCTTGTAGATGGTGACATCCTCCGCGCGCCACAGCACCGGCAGCACGCCATCGAACTTCCCCGGATTCGCGTAGGGCTTCCAGTATTCCGGGCTCTTCGGACCGCTCACCGCTACGGCGCCCACGCCATAGGCCTGGAGCCATTCGAGCGCGGTTCCTGCGTCGCCGCTATAGACTGCGAAAAGCGCAGCCTGTTGTTCCGGGTTATAGGCCTTGCTCCAGGAGCCGCCGGAGAACTGCGGAATATTGGTAAAGTCATCGGCCCACATCGCAATCGAACCGGGAAGCATGACCCGGAGCCCGGGCAAATTCTGCTCCGCCCAGAGCGACGTACGCCCTTCCACCGTCTCGGCGCTGTTGCGGGGCTGCAGCACGAGATTGGCGTACCGGCGATCGCTCACGATCTGCTCTCCTGCGAGCGACAGGATGAGCAGCACCAGCGTGACCTGCAAAGGCGCCGGCGCCTTCCGGAATAGAGGGCGCAAGCCGAAAGCGAGTATCAGTGCCAGGGCGACTTCCATCTCCGCTTTGTAACGGCCCGGCTGCGGCAGAAACTGCCGGTGCAGGTACTCTGCGATCACCGGCACGCTGCTCGTCAAGTAGGCGAACAGCGCGAAGAACTGCAGCTTCCAATCGCTGGTCCACCGGCGCAGATAGTGCCACAGCACGACCCATCCCACTGCCACCAGCGCCAGCGCCGTAAAGGAGCCGGCGGAGAAACCCAGGTCGCGGCCGTTCTCTCCCGCTCTCCCGATCGCCAGCAGGATAGCCGGGGAAACGAACGGGATCACGATGGCATAAGCGGCCGCGCCGATCGCCGCCGTAATGCCGAGGTTGCGAAGCCAGTCCTGCCGCCGGTACACAAACAGCAGGCAGAGGGCCGCCAGGGCCGCTTCGACCGGACCGAACTCGCTGGCGGCCGCCATCAGCGCGATCAGCACGACCGTAGGAATGTAATAGCGCCATTTGCGCTTCTGAAGCGATAGCGCCAGAAACAGAATCGCCAGCGGCCACAGGGCCAGAGCCGTGGCATGCGGGGTATCGTCCCACTGCGTCATCAGGTAAAGCCGGCGGGCGTCCCAGAACTTGGCCGCGACGAAGCGCTCGTCCGGCACGATCAGTTGCGTCGGCGCGGTAAGCGAGTAGACCAGTGCTGCCAGGAAACTGCAGCCGGGAGCGCGGGTCAGAATCCAGGCCATGACAAACAGCGAGACGGGGCCGAGCGAATAGACCACCCCGGTAATGGACTGGAACGCGAGCGTGTGCGATATCCCGGTAATCGCGTGCCAGAGGGCGATCCACCCCGGAACCAAAGGCGCGTACGTAAACTCGAACGGGATGCCGCAATCCCAGTAGGGCCACCAGGCGGCGTGCCACCAACTCGTCCCGGCGTGCTTGGCGAGCCCGACCCAGAACCCGTGCATCGAGTTCATGTATGCCGTCGGGTTGACGAACAGGCGGCGGCAGATGTAGGCGTTGATCCACAGCAGAACCAGCGCTCCGGCGGCGCCGCGAATCCATTCCGCGCGGCCGATGGGGGCAGGGGAGGAGACCGGTTTGTCGGTTTCGGCAGGCAAGAGCACCAGAATGGCACACGCGACCCCTTGCCGCAATGCGGCTGATATTCTGGCTCTATGGCGCACGCTTTCGGGTTTAACGAGGACGAATTGAAGCTGTTGCTGGTAGCGGTGCGGCAGATGCGCCGCACATTCGCCGCCGCGCTCCGGCGCGCGCCCGATCCGTCCCTGGAAGCCTACGCGCGGCTATATGACGAGCTCTTCGAGAAGTTGCGCGACATGTCCGGCCCGATCCCGGAATCGCTGGAACAAGCCCTGGAATGAGCTCGATGGTAAACTGATCGTATCAGCCGGGCGGTTAGCTCAGCCGGTTAGAGCGCCTGCCTTACAAGCAGGAGGTCCGCGGTTCGAGCCCGCGACCGCCCACCATTAAATCAACAACATATAAAACGGGCCAGTTCGAAGACCGGCGGCTCGCGAACATGGGCGCGGGCCGACCGTGAACCACTATTGCTTCTCTATCGCCGCGTGGAGACTGAAGTAGTCGTCACCGGCTAAACCAGTCGGATTTCCGTTCATTTGGACGATCAGAACGTCACCCGCATTCACTGGCACCGCATCTGTATTGTCGGAGCACGCCGCGTTCGAGGTGGCGCTAATCGTCAACGTACAGTTCAACGCTGTCACGACGTTGTTGATATACACCTGGATGCTCACGGGATACGATCCGTTAGCGTTAGGATCTGGAGTGGCTATCACGGTCAAATGTCTGAGTATTCCGCCCGACGGCATCGGCAGACCGGTTCCATCGTTCGATTGAACCGAACGACCGTTGAAACATTGCGGTGTTCCACTCGCGCCTAATCCTTCCAGCACGCCCACATGCTGGGTTGCGCTTATGCCGCAGTACCCGCTCAAGATCGCAGGCGCGGCCCCAAGACCCACGGAAAGCGACGCGCTTGCGCCGTTGCTGTTGGTAAGGACGAGCAAATAGGTACCTGTGGGAACCGACGCAGGCAACGCCGCAAGAACCGACTGGTTAGTAAACGAATTGACGGTCAATTGCGATCCGGCGAGGGCAATCGTCGGCTTCGCTCCTGTCGGGCTGAAGTTTGTTCCGAGAACGGTCAGTTGAGCACCGTTTGGAATCGCGGCGAACATGCGAACGGTTCCGGCTGCCTCATTAATGGTTTGACCAAAAAGGAGCGGCGTGAGCAATAACGCCAGAGCGGTGATTGCGTGCTTGAGCAAGTTCTTCATGGAGTGTTCCTGTGAGTGAAATCGGCATGAATGCCAGAGACTCAGTGTACGCGAACCGCAAACGGGTTGAAAATGACGCCTGACACCCCTTGACCGAGATTCTTTCTCTGCGTTATTCTGGTGGCGAATAGAAGGCGAAATGGCGAATAGGCCGGACTTCACCTACGAACCGCCACTGACGCCAGAAAAACTGGCCGAACTGCGAAACCAGTATGCGATCTTGAGCCTGCCGAGTTTGTAGACGGCCTATGCAGAAGCGCTGGGAGCGGTGCAATTTGGATCGTCGGGGCCGAGCGCCCGACGCGGTTCACATTCAGGTTTTAGTTCAGGTTTGGCGGCAACTTAGGAAGACCACGTAATTTGGCAAGGAGAGCCAATGGACCGATTCAGGAAGCATTTAGCGGATCAGTTGCGGCTCATCGAGAGATCCTGCCAAGCATTGGATGCGGGCGATGAAGCAGAAGCGCAACGGATCGCTATCGCGGTTCGGGTTCTTTTCCATCAAACAGGCCGGTCCACATCGTTGCTCACACACTTAGGAGCCACTGGCATTTCCATGCTTTCTACGGCGTGCTCACCTATCGGTCCTGGGGTGCTGACTGCGCCAAGCAATCTTGCGTCAATTGTCGTTCGGCGTACGACGGAAGGAATCACTTTCAAGAGTACCGCACCGCTCGACGATGCACCGACCGAGAGATTCATTCCGTTCTCTGACTGGTGGGAGACGGAGGTTGTCTGCTTAACGGCTGATGTGCGCATGACGAGGAAATCGCTTGTGCTGGCCGTCGCCAATCAGGATGGTGGTGCCCATGTCCATGCGCCTAAAACCCGAGTATCAGGCTATAAAATCCGGTGCTGGCCTGGTGCCGATGTTCCGGCCGGCGGGCGGCAATGTTGTTGAGGTTCCCTTGGAGAGTCATAGCGTTGCGACCATGCGCCAGATCGGTTATGAAATCCTTAATAGTCCTGATTTGCTTGATTTGCGGAATTGCGGGTAATGGGTTTTACCGATTCGAAAGAAGGGTAGTGTAATTCCCCAATTAGCGGCGATAACTGCCATGAGCCAATATGTATTCATTCTTGGGGCTGGTGCATCAAAAGACTGTGGCGCTCCTCTCATGTGGGACTTTCTCGAAAGGGCGGCCGAAGTCTATAGAACCTTCAATGGGGCTTATAGCCCACCGTTTAGTAAAGTGGCCAACGCAATCTCGGCTCTCCAAGCTGTCCACTCTAAAGCGAACCTGGATATCCATGGCCTTGAGCCTGTTTTCGGAGCAATGGAAATGGGCCGGATGCTTGGCAGATTACCAGGTGCACGGGAGGAATCAATCGAAGAGACTCTCGTGGCCTTTCGTGAAGTAATCTCTGGGACATTGGAAAAACTAATCGCCGTCCCGTGTGATCGCACGAACACGGTGCATCCGCCAGCTCCATACGTAAATTTCGCCAAGGTGATCGCTGCGATTAATGAGAATGCAGGCGCGCCGGTCTGTTCCGTTATCACGTTGAACTATGACGTACTGACAGACTTGGCGCTCTACAGTCACAACAGCCTTGGATATAACTACGGATTTGAAAACGGGGGTAACGGCTACGTCCCTCTCCTGAAGCTCCACGGGTCGCTCAACTGGGGGCGCTGCTTGAATCCTGAATGCCGAAAGATTATCCCGTGGCACATTGGACAATACCTCCGCGACACCATGATTTTGTTGCCGAACGACAACGGAACAGTCGAACTGCGACTCGCATCACGGCTTCGGTCTGCGCAACTCCGCCACTGCGATAGGGCTATCGACCCAACTCCGGTTATTGTCCCTCCAACATGGAATAAGACCGACTATGCTCCTACCTTGGTTGGCGTTTGGCAGCAGGCGGCAGACAACCTCTCAGACGCGGAAAATATTTTTGTGTGCGGTTACTCGTTGCCTGAGACAGACTCGTTTTTCAAATATCTCTATGCCTTGGGAGCTGTCGGCCGTGCATTGATTCGGCGGTTCTGGGTTTTCGATCCAGACCCGAATGTCGAGGGGAGATTTCGAGATTTGTTAGGCCCAGCTTCGTCCTCAAAGTTTAAGCGATGGCCAGACACGTTTGTTGATATGCCTAATCGGCTTGTATCCAATTTGTCCATTGGAATGACGCGTGCATGGAAGGCGGCATCTGCATAGTTGAACGAGATCAGCCCCACGACAAGCAGGAGGTCCGCGGTTCGAGCCCGCGACCGCCCACCACGGCACGCTTCGCTAGACCAAGCCGAGGGCCTCTTTCTCGGCATCGATCCGTCTTTTGAGCAGCATCGCGTTATCATCCCATCAGGGACGCATGCCGATAACGATTGCAGACGAAGTGCTCGTGGCGACTCATATGAGCGAGCGGGAACTGAAGCGAGAACTTGCCGTGGCACTTTTCCAGCAGGCGCGGCTGACCCTGGCGCAGTCCAGCCGTCTGGCGGAAATGACACCACTGGAGTTTCAGGCGGTATTGGCAGAGCGCCAAATTCCAGTCCATTACGGTGTTCAAGAGTTCCGTGAAGATCTCCAGGCTCTCCACTAAGCCGGACCAATCTTGATCGATGAACTGGTGCAGGCTGCCCATTTTTCGAACCTGCCTCCGAGCTGTATCAAGAGGGTTTACAGGCACTGGGCGAGACGGAAGAGCCAATACCTCCCAACGATGGCGCCCCCCAATTGTTGAAAATCCTGGGATCAGGTAGAGTGGTGGGAGGGTGATTCGCTGGCTGACCAGCAGGGGGTCTGCGGTTGGAGCCCACCACGCTTCGAAAAATGCTTTCCGGGCGCCCTTTCATGGATATGCCTCCTACATTGACTGAGAAAGATTCCTCCGGCGGGGAACCACGGATCCCCAGGCGCGGAGTTGTGCTGGATATCGACAACACCCTTACGCCTCCGCGGCGGCCGTTGGAAAAGGAAATGGCGGAGACGTTGCGGTCGTTGAGCGTCCCGTTTTTCCTGGGCGCCGGAGGCGACCTCCGCTTGGCTCTGGAGCAGTTCATCGAGCCGCTCTACGAATTCGGATACCGCGGCTCGTTCGATGCATTCTTGTGCAACGGTCCCACGCGCTATCACTGCGATCTCTCCGAGAAGGTGTCCACCAAGCTGATTCGCAGCTTCGAAATGCGAACCCATCTCGGCGAAGCGCGGTTCCAGGAGATGTTACGGATCATCCAAACAGTGCTGGACCTGGACGAGTTCCGGCTGCCGCCGCCGATGCAGATCATCGGGGAACGCATCGTCGACCGCACTTCCATGATCAACGTGGCGCCGATCGGCCGGCCTTCGGTGCGTCTGACGGACCAGGCGCACGCGAACCGCGACGCTTTCCGAAAATTCGATAACGAAACCGGATTCCGCCGCAGGTTCCTGGCACGCCTCACGCGAGACCTCGCTCCCTTCGCCCCCGACGGGTTGTTCATCTCTCTCGGCGGCGAGACTTCATTCGACATCGTCATCAAGGGAAATGACAAGAGCTTTCCACTGCAAGCGCTGCTCGCAGAAGGTTTCGAGCGCGTCTGGTATGTGGGCGACGCGCTTTTCGAAGGCGGCAACGATGAGGCGGTGTTAAAGTTCATCGAGGCTTGGACCGGCACTGGCGCATGTCCGGTCGAGGCGATCCGGGTAGATAGCTGGCGCGACACCGTTGGCGTTCTCCATCAGATTGGAGTGGTGGCCGCGGCCGCCGGCTAATCGCCGCTATTCCAGGAATGCGGCCCACACCAGCAGCGGACTCAATACGGTAGTGAGCAGGCAATAAAAGCAGAACGAGCCGAGCCTGGTCATGTCCACCACGCCGAATCCGTTCGCCAAAGCCGCTAAGATCGCCACGCCTCGCGCCGCGTAGCGCGCCCACGGATGGCCGGGGCTCCAGAACGCCAGCGCGATCAACAATCCATAAAGGGCCGCCGCGATGAAGCCATCCGGGATGCCGAACGGGCGCGCGAACGGAGCATCCGCTACGGCTTCGCAACCGTGCTTGAGCAGGGGACAACTCAAATGCTCCACGGCGCGGATCTGGTACGCTCCGACGTACAGCATGGCCAGGCCGCTCACGGCAGCCAGCGCCACTAGCGTAGAACGGGCGCTCAGGAACATGACGGCTTTCTCGTGGTAATCAGGCTATAGCCGAGCAGGCCGGTTCGGACGGCCTCGGCCGCGGAGCGCGCGAGCAGCCGGGCCTTTTCGAAATCCGCATCGGGCAGATCCATCTTCTGGAGTTTCACCAGAAGCTCGGTAGCCATCAGGCGGCCTTGAATCTCGCGGACCATCGCGGAAAGCGCGTCATCGTGGTTTTCGATGGAAGCCACTCGCACCCCTTCGGCCTCCAGGCAGGCGGTGTATTCCGCCACCGGCCGGGCGTCCGCGATGCAGGCGATCCACGCGAGCAGGCCCTCCAATTCCACCGGCAGCGGGCCCGAGCGTGTGAGGTCACTCATGCCGAAGCGCCCGCCGGGCCGCAGCACGCGGGAGATTTCCCGCGCGGCAGCGTTCTTGTCGGGGAAAGTACAGAAGGCGCACTCGCAAATCACGGCATCGAACGAGCCGCTCCCGGCGGGAAGCCGTTCGGCATCGCCTCGTTCAAATCGCACGCGGCCGGTTACTCCGGCATCCGCGGCGCGCGCCGCGGCCCGGGCCACCTGTTCGGCCCCCAAATCGATACCCACCACTTCGCAACCGAACTGCTGGCCGATCAGGATCGCGCTGGCGCCGTTCCCGGCAGCGATGTCGAGCACTCGTTCGCTCGGCTTCAGGTCCAGAAGGGTGCCCAGCCGCGCCGTCAAAGCCGGTCCGCTCGGATGAAACGAGTCGCCCAGCAGCGCGCGGGCCAGCTCGCTTTCATATAACGAAGCGCAGCAGGATTTCAGGTGAGCCGCATCGGTCATCGCTCAATCTCTACCAGCGGAGTTCGCGCCAGCGAAAAAGTCACCGGCTGCACTTCATACCTTGTGCCCTCGCGGCGCGCTCTGCGGCGCGCGCCTTCCTGGGCAACCAGTTGAGCGCGGGCCTGCTCGCGGTAGCCCACTGTGTTGTACGCGCAGAAGGGGATCTGCTTGCCGCCTGGAAGCAGGAATTCCTTGCAGCATTTCATGAGGTTCTTCTGGCTGAAGGTCCACGGGTCCATGAAGTCCTGGAGCATGATCATGAAGATGAACTCGGAGAGAGACGTCACATCGAGGCCGCCATCCGGAAGGCCGCAGGCGGAACAGGAAAAGGCGAACTCGCGCGCCACTTTTTCCGATCCGAGTACGGCCGATGACGACCATAGCCCTTCGAGCGCCCGCCGCAGTTCGGCCCCGAGGTCCGGCATCACGCGGTTCGCCAGGTAATCCAGATAATCTTCCACGTTCAGGATGCGCGGCAGCGGAGTCACCTTCTTTTCGGCATCGACGTAAGCGTAAGTCACCGAATTGCAGGTGGGAAAGCAGCAGGGCACGGGAACAAAGTCGCTGGCGCGAAAAAGCCCGCTGGTCTGCGCCTCGACGGCGCGGATCACATCGGGATTCGTCATGCGCTGCATCGGGTCGTGGCTGGTGTGGCGCCCTGCGTGAAAGGCGGGCTGGAAGTTGATGCCTTTCACGGCCGGATGCTCCAGCCCGAACCGCACGATGGCGCCAATCTCCTGCTCATTGACGCCGCGCTCGATCGCCGGCACCAGGATGACGGTGCAGCCGATGGAGGCCAGCCGGTCGAGTGCGCGCAATTTCTGCGGGAGAATATCCGGCTCGCCGCGCAGCACGCCGTAAGTTTCGCTCGCGAATCCGTCGAACTGGAAATAGATGTTAGGACGAATGCGGGCCAGTTCTGCCAGAAAGCGATCATCGGTGGCGATCCGCTTTCCGTTCGTATTCAGCATGACGTTGGGGATGCCGCGGCGCTGGGCCGCTTCCATCATGGGAACGATCTGCGGGTGAATCGAGGGCTCGCCGCCGGAGAATTGCACTACCTGCGGATTGCCTTCCGTGCGGATGTAGTGTTCGAGAATATCCTCCACTTCTTCCAGAGTGAGACTGAAGCCCGGTCCGGCCTCGGCAAAACACAGCGGGCAAGCCATGTCGCACTGGCTGTTGACTTCGATGATGCCCAGGCAGGAATGCTGCTGGTGGTCCGGGCAGAGACCGCAATCCAGAGGGCAGCCATCACGGCTCTCCGAGGAAAACGCAAGAGGAATCGTGCCCGGTTTGTTGAAGCGGGCCGAGGCCGTATAGAGTTGCGCATCGCCATACACCAGCGCCTCAAAGACCCCATGGTCGGGGCATCGCTTGCGCAGGTACACCTTCTGATCGCGGATCAGAATCTGGCCATCGATCACCCGCCGGCACACCGGACAGATGCTGCGAGTGAGTTCGTAAAATACGGAATCCGCATCTTTCTTGAGTTCGCGCAAAGCCGCATTCTCCACGAGCCGATTGTAACTCCGGCACGGAAACTGCTTACGCCGATGGTATTCTACGGTTCAAGTGGAAGAGTTCGCGAGCGGTTGGAAACGAAACTACTACGGCAAGGGCGACGTGTTGGTTTATCGCCTCGAACGAACGGGCAACTCTCCGCGGCCCGTATTCGGCGCGAACTTCAAGATGCTGGTCTATGGCGACGCCTTCTGGCCCACCTATACCACCGGCGATAACAGCGGCCTCATCGCCACCGATTCCATGAAGAATTTCATCCAGCGCGAAGTACTGGCGTTTCCCGGGAACGACCTGGAAGATTGCTGCCGCTATCTCGCCGCGAAGTTCCTGGAGACGTATCCGCAAGTGGAAGGCGCGCAGGTTTCCGCGGAAGAGGTTCCGTTTGCCGGCGTAGGGGGTAGCGCGGTCGCCTTTGCGCCGGGCGGGCCGGAGCGGGCGGCGGCGCGATTGGAGCTAAACCGCAGCGGCGCCGTGGAACTTGTCTCCGGCCTGCGGGGCTTCCGCCTTCTGCGCTTGGGCGGCAGCGCCTTCCAGGGTTTCGTTCGCGACCGGTACACCACGTTGCCGGATATCGCCAACCGGCCGCTGCACATGTGGCTCGACCTGGAATGGCTCTACCGGGATTCGGACGCGGCCTTCAGCGGAGGAGAGATTCCCAAGCAAGTGCGCGCCATCGTGCACCAGGTCTTCTGCGCGTTCGAATCGGGAAGTATCCAGCAAGTGATTTATCAGATGGGCACGAAGATGCTCGCTTCCATTCCCGCCATCGCCGAAGTGCGTCTGGAGGCGAACAATCGCACTTGGGACACCGTGGCCGAATGCGGCGACGAACTGGGTGTATTTACCGATTCGCGCCCGCCCTATGGCTGCCTGGGTTTGCGGCTGCGGAGATAGATGGCCCATCTTTCCACGCATGTTCTCGATATGGCGCGGGGCCGGCCCGCCGCCGGATTGGCCGTGCAACTGCATGCGGTGCGAGGCGGCCAGCGGCAGAGCCTGAAGCGCGGCATCACCGATGCGGATGGCCGCCTCGGCCGCGTGGAATTGCCCGCCGGCGTTTACGAGCTGATCTTTGAAGCCGGCCATTACTTCCGCGAATCCGGCCAGGAGTTGCCCGATCCGCCCTTTCTGGATGAAGTGGTGATCCGCTTTGGCGTGGCCGATCCGGAGGGCCACTATCACGTGCCGCTGCTGCTTTCGCCCTACGGCTACAGCACGTATAGGGGCTCATGATGGAGCGCGAGGTCATGGCCCGCTGCCGCGCCTTGGCGGAATGGAGCGAAGAGCCCGGGTTCACCACCCGCACTTTTCTATCGGAACCGATGCATGCCGTGCACGCAACGCTTCGGAGCTGGATGGAGCAAGCCGGCATGCAAGTCCGCGTGGATTCCGTTGGGAACTTGCGAGGAATTTATGCGGGAGCACGGCCGGATGCTCCGCGCCTCTATATAGGGTCGCATCTCGATACGGTGCCGCGGGCCGGCGCGTTCGATGGCGTCTTAGGTGTGGTGATGGGGGTTGCCCTGGTGGAACGAATCCGGGGCCGCCGGTTTCCGTTCAGCCTCGAGGTGGTGGGCTTCTCCGAAGAAGAGGGTGTGCGTTTCGGAATTCCGTTCATCGGTAGCCGCGCGTTTGTTGGAGAACCGTTGCCGGATCCCGGAATCGCCGAAGCCATTCGCGGCTTCGGCCTCGACCCCGCGAGCATCGGCGACGCGCGCTTCGCAAAGGGTGCGCTGGGCTACCTGGAATTTCACATTGAGCAGGGGCCGGTGCTCGAAAGTCTCAACCTGCCTGTCGCCGTTGTGGAGGCGATTGCCGGGCAGAGCCGGTGCGAGGTTGTCTTCGAGGGCCAAGCCAATCACGCCGGGACCACTCCCATGCACTTGCGCCGTGACGCGCTGGCCGGCGCCGCCGAATGGATCGGGGTTGCCGAACGGGAAGCTCGCGCCACTCCGGGCTTGGTTGCTACGGTAGGGCGGATCGAACTGCAACCGGGAGCTTCGAACGCCGTACCTGGATTGGTGCGGATGAGCCTGGATCTCCGGCATTCGGAGGACGCGGTTCGGCATACGGCAGTGAATCGATTGCTGGGTTGCGCGAGAGAAATCGCCGCGCGGCGCGGGCTTTGCCTCCAAAGCGAGCCGCGCCTCGATCAACCAGCCGTGCGCATGAACGCCGCGCTCACCGGAAGGCTGGAGCGCGCCGTCGAGGCTTCCGGCTATTCGCTCCATCGCATGACGAGCGGAGCCGGGCACGATGCCATGATTGTTGCCGGCGCCATGCCCGCCGCTATGCTCTTTTTGCGCACTCCGGGCGGAATCAGCCATCAGCCCGAGGAAACGGTGTGGGAAGAGGATGTTCGCGCCGGCCTTGCCGTAGGCTTGCAGTTCCTCGAAGAACTGGAGGCCAGCCTTGCCTGAACTGGTGGTTCGCGGGGGGACGGTGGTCACGCCCGAGGCGCTCACTCCCGCCGATATTGCAATTGAGGGTGGGCAGATCACCGAGGTGGGGCGCGAGCTTCCCGGCGGCGCAACCGAGATCGACGCGCGCGGCCGATATGTTTTTCCCGCCGTGATCGATGCGCATTTGCACTTCAATGAGCCCGGCCGTACCGAGTGGGAAGGCGCGGCTACCGGTAGCCGCGCGCTAGCCGCGGGCGGTGGCGCGCTGTTCTTCGATATGCCGCTCAACTCCACGCCCTGCACCGTGAATGCGCGCGCGTTCGATGCCAAGTGCGCGGCGCTCCACTCCTCTTCCATAGCGGATTTCGCGCTCTGGGGCGGCCTCGTGCCCGGCAACCGCGGCGCCATGGCCGAGCTGGCGGCGCGCGGCGTAGTAGGGTTCAAGGCATTCCTGTGCGATTCGGGCCTTCCCGAGTTTCCGCGCGCCGATGATGTCACGCTCTATGAGGGATTGCGCGAAGCGGCGCGCTTGGGGCTGCCAGTGGCAGTCCACGCCGAGAACCAGGAATTGACACGGCGCCCGGCGGACCATCGCACCGGGGCCGGGGCCCGCGAATTTCTGGCCTCCCGCCCTGTGGTCGCGGAAGTGGAAGCCATCCAGCGGGCCGCGCTACTGGCCGGGGAAGCCGACGCGAAGCTGCACATCGTGCACGTCAGTTCCGGCCGGGGTGTGGTGGCGGCGGCAGAAGCGCGGGCGCGCGGCGTGGATGTGTCGATCGAAACCTGCCCGCACTATTTGGCGTTCACGGAAGAGGACCTGGAACGGCTCGGTGTGGTCGCCAAGTGCGCGCCGCCTCTGCGTTCGCCCGCCGAACAGAACCGGTTGTGGATGGAGCTGCTGGCGGGCACCATCGACCTGATTGCTTCCGACCATTCGCCGGCGCCTCCCGCCATGAAGCAGGGGAGCTTTTTCGAAGCGTGGGGCGGTATCGCCGGCGTGCAATCCACGTTGCCGGTCCTGCTGGAGCACGGCCATTTTCGCCGCGGGCTGCGGCTGGAACGGATCGCCGCACTGCTCGCCTTCCACCCCGCGCAGCGATTTCGGATATCCGCGCGGGGCCGGATCGCTCCCGGCTACAGCGCCGACCTGGCGCTGCTCGATCTGGCCGCATGCTTCACTCCAAAGCCGGAAGACCTGCTGCAACGCCACCGTTTGAGCCCATACGTAGGCGGCTGTTTCCGCGGCGTAGTGGAACGCACGCTGCGGCGCGGCGAAACGATTTTCGCCGGCGGTGCCTGCGCGCCCTCCCACGGAGGAACGCTGGTCCGCCCGGCCGTCTCCTGAGGAAACCAAATGCACTGGCTTGGCCAAACCGCTAGCTCCTATCGCCGCGATCATCTGCTGCACACACCCGATACCTTCGTGCGCGCCCCCTTGCCGGGAATGCAGAATGCCACCGCGGTGGTGCATATCAGCCCGGCGGGAGGTGCGCGCTTCCTCGAATACACTGCCGAGTTCTCCGATGGCGGGCGGCTCGCCGCCACCGCCAGTCAGCGTTTTGTGTATGTGCTGGAAGGCGAATTGCTACTGGGCAGCCGGTTTTTGAACGCTCACGATTATGTCTACCTGCCGCCCGGATACAACACCATTGTGGAGTCGCCGCGCGCATCGCGAGCTGCGGTCATCGAGAAGCTCTATGAGCCGTTGCCGGGCGCGGGTGCGCCGGAGTTTGTGATGGGGCGGGAAAATCAGGTTGCGCCGAAACCGCTCCTCGGGGATGCGGCGATCGAAGTGCGCACGCTACTGCCGGAGGATGCAGCCTTCGATTGCGCCATCAACACCATGACGTTTCAGCCCGGCGCGGCCTTGCCCATGGTGGAGATTCACGTCATGGAGCATGGTCTGCTCATGCTGGCCGGCGGAGGCATTTACCGTCTCGGCGACTCCTGGTACCCGGTTACCGCGGGAGACTTCATCTGGATGGCGCCGTTTTGCCCGCAATGGTTCGGCGCGCTGGGGAAAACCCCGGCCCGTTACCTCATATATAAGGATTGGAACCGGCGGCCATGAGAACGTTCGTCCGCTTGCTGGCGCGCGCGGTTCCGTGCCGGTACAGAGCCGCGACCGCTAGGGAGCGGAACACGCGGCCAGCGCAATGGCGGAGCCGCAAGTAGCGATGCACTTATCGATCGATCTGCAGCGGTTGAACCGGGAACTGGAAGAACTCGGCTTCATCTCCGAAGCTGCGCCGCCGGTGGTAGCCCGTGTAGTGTTCAGCGAGGCGGATCTGCGCGGCCGCGCCTTTGTCAAAAAACTGTGCCGCGACGCGGGCCTCACCGTTCGGGAAGACGCCGTCGGCAATACATTCGCGCGATGGGAGGGAACGGAACCGCATCTGCCGGCGGTCGGAACCGGCTCGCATATCGACGCTATTCCGAACGCCGGGCGCTATGACGGAACGGTGGGCGTCCTGGGAGGATTGGAAGCGATCCGCGCGCTGGCCCGCGCGGGTTTCCGCTCGCGGCGGTCGATCGAACTGCTGATCTTCACATCCGAGGAGCCCACCCGTTTCGGAATCGGTTGCCTGGGCAGCCGCCTGCTTTCGGGCATCCTGGACGCTTCCGCGGGCCAGCGGCTGAAAGACCGCGATGGCGCATCGCTCGACGAGGTTCGCGCCAAAGCCGGATTTACTGGTGCGCTGGCCGATATCCGCCTGCCGCAGGGCTACTACGCTGGTTTCGTGGAACTGCACATCGAACAAGGGCCGCTTCTGGAACAGGGAAATAACGATCTCGGAGTGGTCACGGCGATCGCCGCTCCTGCCACCCTGAAACTCTCAATTGAAGGCGAAGGCGGCCATGCGGGAGCGGTTTTGATGGCCGGCCGCCGCGATGCCTTTGCGGCTGCCGCCGAAATCGTGCTCGCCGTGGAGTTCGCCGCCCGCTCCAGTGGAGCACCCGACACCGTTGGCACAGTCGGCGTGTGCGAGGTCTTTCCCGGCGCGGTGAACAGCATCCCCAGCCACGTGCGGCTTGAAATCGACGTGCGCGACATCGACCAGCAGCGCCGCGACGCGGCATTACAGAAGATTGCCGAAGCATACCGCGCGGTAGCCGCACGGCGCGGCGTGCAGGTTTGCCCGGAGATCGTCAATGCCGATCCCCCCGCGCAATGCTCCCCCGCGGTGGTGGCATCCTTAGTTCGCGGCTGCGAACGTCATGGGCTGACCTACCAACGGATGGTCAGCCGGGCGTATCATGATTCCCTGTTTATGGCGCGCATCGTACCCACCGCGATGCTCTTCATCCCATGCCGCGGCGGCGTCAGCCATCGCCCGGACGAATACGCTTCCCCGGAAGCCATCGCCAAAGGCACGCTGGTCCTCGCGGAAGCGCTCGCGGACCTGGCCGCCTGAGCAGTGCCGCTCTGACCGGAAGTTTTGCTGAGCCGCAACCGCAAAGGAGTCCGCCATGGCCCTTCGGGCCACCCAAGGTGATGAAAACGCCCCGATTGGGTGGGGCGGGCGCCCTCGCCCGCGGACCGGCGCCCTCGCCGGTCCCTCGGCTAACTAAGTACACCTTTCGTAAATACAGCCACCAATTGTCGCTGGCCGGCTGTACCGCTCCCTAAACGGTCGCGGCTCCGTGGGTATGCGTTACTGAGCCGCGACCGCAGGGAGCGGTGCTCCGGAATACGTGGGCGAATTTCTGAACGCATGTACTTAGCCGAACGCGTTTTCTACGGAGCGGTCGAGCGGTAACGCAATCATCGGAACGGACCAAGCACGGTTCGTCCATTCCCACAGACTTGGTGGAGCAGGCCGTTTGGCCTGCTATGCCTCGGTCCTTCCATCCATCGGCGGATTACCCGAAACCGTTACTATCTCTGAGCAGTGGCTAATACACGCCGCGTGCTCCCGTTACGGGTAACGGCGTGTTTCGCCAAATAGGTGTAGTGGAGAGCCGGCTACCTTCCAGGAGTGGACCCTGGTGCGATTGCAACCCTATTCGGAGCAGGCTTCACCGATATACCTGGCGTTCAACTGGCAGGCGGTGCTCCATTGCCGGCGGAGCTCTCCGGCACGTCCGTTAAGGTATTACCGCCGCTACGCCTGCGTACCCAGTCATCTACTGGACTGGCATCGAGGGAAATAACTTCGTCCCTGCGATACCTGACGGAACAGCCCCTTCACCGCCCTCGCCGCTTTGCGTGCCTTATTTGGAGCCGCAAGTGCAAATCGGGGACACGGCTGCAAGGGTAAATTCCTGTAGTGCGGCTCTCGGTCTTGTCGGCGTTGGCCAACTCGTAGTCACAGTACCGCCAACGTTGACATCCGGCGACTACGATGTGGCGGTGACCATGGGTAATCGGAAGGGCAATGTTGTTCGGCTACCGATTAGGATTGAGTAGCCATTTGCTGAAATGGCACAGCATCGATTGGTTTTTCACCTTTGCCTCTGCATGCCAACAGCCCGAGAAGGTCCTCGCCCACTCGTAGCGCCGCCGGCCAACACCGCATCGCAAATCTCCACTCCCCAACCTCCTGCCCCTCAACCACTTACCCCGCCATACTTCCAAACCCGCGCCCGCGCCCAACCTCGTTCACCGAGGCAGAAAATATTTCTAGCGTTGCAAACACACCTATTTATCCGAAACCCGCTCCAGCCCGCCCATGCTCGCCAGTTACCCTGTGCTTGAGAGGAATTATGGCAAGCCAACCGCAAATCGACGCCAATCGTCGCAATGCTCAGAAATCGACTGGACCTGTTACGGCTACTGGTCGCAATATTTCCCGTTTTAATGCCCTGAAGACGGGCATTCACGCGAAGTCTACCGTCATCCCCGGAGAGAGCGCCGAGGAACTCGATGAATTAATCGCGGACTACCGCCAGCAGTATCGCCCCGCCACGCCTGAACAGCGTTTCCTCGTCGACACCATGGTAAACGCCGAATGGATGCTCCGCCGCTATCGGCGCGTAGAGGCGCAGCTCTGGGAATTCGCCTTCCTCGATCCCGAGTCTAAGGGCGCCACCGAATCTTTCCTGCGTCACCAGCGCGATTTCGCCTTCGTGCACCGCAACATCGCTTTCTTCGAGCGTTCCTTCTACAATGCGCTCAAAGAACTCAAATCCTCCCAGGCTACGGTCCAGCCCCTAACCGCAATCCAGGATGACGACCTCCTCCTGGCCGCGGCTTCGTTCTGTCAACCAGCCACCGAGCCGGCCGCCCCGCCGTCCCAAGTCATGCGCCCGCCGCTGGAGAACCCGGCGCTTCGCCTCTGAAATCGAAAGGAAGGCGAAGAAAACGGCGTCACCGGAAGGAGAGACCATCTAGGAATCCCCCAAAAATTCGCATCTCCCGATTCCGTCGCCACAGCCGCGCCCCTGCGGCGCGCATCGCCGCGAACCGCTAGGGAGCATCGCTGCCGCGTTCGTCGGCTTATATAATAGTTAGAGGTCTGGAATATGGTAAATTCGCTCGCGCCCATTCACGATTTTCTCAGCCGTGACCGGATCGCGGTAGTCGGAGTTTCGAGCAACACCCACGAATTTAGCCGGAGCTTGTTCCGCGCATTGGCGCGGCAGGGGTATGACGTAATTCCGGTGCATCCTGGGATCGAGGAACTGGACGGCCGGCCCTGTTTCGCGCGTATGGAAGACATTCAGCCACCCGCCGAGGCGGCGCTGCTGCTGACGGCCCCTCCCGTGACAGATCAAGTCGTCGAGGAATGCGCGGCGGCCGGTATTACGCGGATCTGGATCTTCCGCGTCAGCGCGCGCGCCATCGACTATTGCCGGTCACGGGGCATCGAGGTGATTGCCGGTGAATGCCCGTACATGTTCTTCGAACATGCGGGGTTGGTACATCGGTGCCATGGGTGGATCCGGAAGATTGCCGGCTCCTACCCGCGCTAGCCGGATCAGTGCGCCGCCCGCGCGTAACGCTTCACGATCGCTACACCGGCGAAGATCACCACCATCGCGGAGGCTTCGCGTGCGCCAAACGGTTCGCGGTAGAACAACCAGCCCAGCGCCACTGCCACGACGGCATTTACGTAGGGATAGATCGAGAGAATCGCTACCGGCAGGCGGTCCAGCGCGTAGGCGTAAGCGCTGTAGCCCACAATGGAACCGAAGGTTATTAGATAGAGAAGCGCCGAGACGCCACGCACGCTCCAGTGAATCGCAGGCTGCGGGACCAGTAATGCAAACGGCAGGAGCGACGCGGCCGCGGCTAACTCCTGCACCCCCGACGCGACCACTGGGTGCGCCTTGCCGGGCTGCCGCCGCTGAAAGATGGACCCGAAGGACCAGGTGGCCATGCCCAACTGCAAGAGTAGGAATCCCTGGATCATCCGGCGATCGACCGCATGTGCGCTCACGTCGTTCATAAAAAGCAAGGATGCGCCTGCCAACCCCACGGCCATTCCGCCGATGGTGGGCCCGTGCAGCCTGGCGCCGCCCGGCAGCAGCGCCTCCACTCCTACCATCCAAAACGGGGAAATCGTGATGATGAGCCCGGCCATACCACTGGGAATGAGCTGCTCGGAAAAAACCAGGCAACTGTTACTAATGCCCAGAAGCAGGACGCCGGTAATGAAATTCGAAACCAGTTCCCGACCGCGCGGAATGTAGACGCCGCGCGCGCGCGCGAACAGCAGCAGGATGCTACCCGCAATCGAAAACCGGATCGCCACCAGCAGCAGCGGCGGAAAGCTTTCCAGCGACATGCGGATCCCCAGGTAGGTGGTGCCCCAGAAGAAGCACACAGCCGCCAGGGCGAGGTACGGCCTGAGAAGGGAGGACTGCGGCAAGACTCCAGAGTAACAGCGTGGCTGGGGCAAGGCAGCCCCGTTAAGCTGTCTTCACTCCCGATAAAATTGCCATTCGTCGATGAAGTGCCAGCAGCCATCGGCCCCGAGTTCTTCGTTTACGAAGCCGAAGGCGTTGTCGCTCTCCTTGGTCCAACTCATACGCCACTGGCAGTCAATTCCGATCATCGTCATCAACCCCGAAAACACTATGCGATTTTCCGACCACCCTTGTGGAGAGCGGAGGATTCCATAAGAGCCTTTCGTAAGCACACAAATCCACTGGCGGCTGAGGGGATCGAAAGTAATTTGGCAGTTTTCGCTGCGGTCGGGCGCGACGGCGCAGATCCACTCGCCACGCTCACAAAGAGAAAATCGCGTAGAACCTACGTCGGTGTATGCCGGGCTCAACCGGGTTGCCGGAACATGGTTCTCATAGCTCCACTCGCCCGCGATCCAACGGAATTTCTCCATCTCTCCAGCCCGGAGCGCGGGCAGAGACGCAATCGTTTCCGGGCGAAACACGCCTACTTGGCGTTTCGGGTCGGCCTTGGAGGCGCCCATGGTCATAACGCCTTTGGCAAACAAATCCTCGATCAGCATTTTGGGAGTATACTACACAACCATGGTTGTGGAATCAAGGGCGCGCGATGCGCCCGGGTTGGACTTGGGATATCTAGCGCTATTTCTCGGCTTGCGCATCAACGAAATCGTAATGCGCCGGATGCGTGCCGCCGGATTCCACGAGCTCCGCGAGTCTCACGGTTACGTGATCCAGCATTTGATCGAGGGCCAGCGGTCTGTTACCGAACTGGCGCGACGCATGGAAGTGACGCAGCAGGCCGCCTCCAAAGTAGTGGCGGAACTGGTGAGGTTGGGCGTGCTCGATATTCTCCCGGCTCAAGATCGGCGCTCGAAGAAGGTTCGCCTATCGGATCGCGGTTGGAACGCGGTGCGGTTGGGCCGTCGGATTCGGGCTCAGATCGCGCGGCGCCTGATCAAGGCTGCCGGCCCGCGTGCCTATGAGAATGCGCGCGAAATACTATCCGGGTGTCTCGAAGCGCTGGGCGGATTCGGGCGGGTTCGCACGCGCCGGATTCGGCCGCCGCAATGAGGCTCTGCCCGGAGGCATCTCCTACTATGCTTGCAACTCCCGGATGGCGGCTAGCGCGCGTTCGGCGGCCTCGGCAGGCACAAACAGATGATCGTGGTAGTACGCCGAAACCACATTCACGCTGATTCCTTCTTGCGCCAGCTTGGAGGCCACCGCGGCCAGAACGCCGACGGCATCGAGGCTCGAATGGACCGTGAGCGTAATCATCCGGCACGGATAACTGCTGGCCAGTTTGCAGCGTTCCGCATCTGCCCGCGTGACAATCAGCGTGATCCCTTCCGCCTCTCGAAAGGTGCAAACCGGATCGAGTTCCAGCCTGCGGAAATCGGCTTGCCCCACTGTGCAGTAGACCAGTTCCTCCGCACCCAGGCGCGGCTCCAAATTGCGGAGCAGAGCGTTCCGGTCGGTCTCGCCGCCAGACACTCAATCTCCCGCCGGCACTTCCGGCATGCGCAGTTCCTGGTCCTTATACTGCAACTGGTAGAGCTTCCAATAAATGCCGCGCTGCGCGAGCAACTCCTGGTGCGTGCCCGATTCCCGCAGGCGGCCTTTATGCATCACCAGGATCCGGTCGGCGCGTTGAATGGTCGAAAGCCGGTGCGCGATGATCACGGAGGTTCGTCCTTCCACCATTCGGCCCAAGGCTTCCCGGACGCGAAATTCGGTTTCGGTGTCCACGCTGGAAGTGGCCTCGTCCAAAATCAGGTAGCGCGGATTATGCGCCAGCGCGCGGGCGAAACTGATCAACTGTTTTTGGCCCGTGGAAAGGCCGCTGCCACGCTCGCGGATGGGATGCTCGAAACCTTCCGGAAGCGTGCGTATGAAATCCAGCAGGTTCACCTGTTCGGCGGCGGTTTCCACCTCCTGGCGGGCGATGTTTTCGGTCCCCAGCCGGATGTTCTCTTCCAGGGTGCCGGTGAACAGGTACGGATCCTGCAGCACTACGCCGAATTGCCGCCGCATTTCGATCTGATCGAAATCCCGGATATCGTGACCGCCAATGCGGATGGCGCCGCGCTGCACGTCGTAGAACCGCAGCAACAAGCTGATGAGCGTGGTTTTGCCCGCGCCGGTATGGCCCACCACAGCGACGGTCTCTCCCGGCGCGATGCGGAAACTGACATCCCGCAGCACCCAATCTTCCTCGTTGTATGCGAACCAGACGTGATCGAACTCGATGGCCGCGATTCGCGCAGGTGCGGGGCGCGGCGCGGTGGGCGGCAAGACGGTGGCTGTGGTGTCGAGCAGTTTGAAGATGCGCTCCGCCGATGCCATGGCCGCCTGGAGGATGTTGTACTTCTCGCTCAAATCCTGTATGGGCCGGAAAAACCGCAATCCGTATTGCAAAAACGAGGCGATCACTCCCAAGGTGAGCCGGCCGGCGCTCACGCGAAAGCCGCCGTACGTCAGAATGGCTGCCAGTGCGATCATGGAAAGGAACTCCACCACCGGATAGAACCAGCCATAAGCGGTGATGGCGTCCTTATAGGCCAGCATGTGCTGACGGTTCACCTCATCGAACTCTTCCCCGCTGCGCCGCTCGCGGTTGAACAACTGCAGCACGGTCATTCCCGTGATGTGCTCCTGCAGGTAAGCGTTAATGCGCGCGATCGCCACCCGTATGCGGCGGTAGCTTTGCGTCACGGTGCGCCGGAACACGATGGTCACCAGAATTACGAATGGCATCACCGCCAGCATGATTCCCGTGAGCAGGGGGCTCATCTGGAACATGACGGCGACGATGAACGAGAGCACCAGCACGTCCCCGAGGATGGTGACCAGGCCGGAAGAGAAGAGATCGTTCAGAACATCCACATCGGTCGTGACTCGCGTCACCAGCCGCCCCACGGGATTGCGATCGTAGAAGGCGAGATCGAGCCGCTGCAAATGTTCCATGAGCTGGCGGCGCAGATCGAACATGGCAAGCTGGCCGGTGTATTGCATCACGTACATCTGTACGAATTCCGACACAAGTGTGCCGGCCAGGATCGCTACGTAAATCACCGCGAGTTTGCTCAAGCCCAGCCAGGGGTCGGAGGGCAGTAGCGGATCGAGCAGGGTAGGCACGCTTCTGGCATTGGGATCCAGGTATTTATCCACCGCTACTTTGGTGATGAGCGGCCCCAAAACCTGGAGCACCGATTGGACCAGTAGAAATAACAGTGAGAGCGTCACCAGCTTCCAGTACGGCCGCATGTACACCAGCAGGCGTGCCATTAGCCGGGAGTCATAGGCCTTACCAAGTACTTCTTCTTCCACTTTCTTCAGTGTATCGTTGCCAGATTCCGATTCGCCGTGCGAACGCCTGATATCATAACGATTAGCTTTTGGTCATGATACCGGCCATCGAGACGCCCACCACCACCAGGTTTCCTTGGGTCAAAGTTGCGTGGTTCGGAGCATTGCTCCTGGCTTCTTACGCGCCCATCTTCGCGCGTCTGATTCATCAATGGGACAACGATCCGGACATGAGTCACGGGTTCTTCGTGCCCTTTGTTTGCGCTTTCATGATCTGGCAGCGCCGGGATGAGTTGCTGGCGCTGAAGCCGCGCCCCAACTGGTGGGGACTGGCAGTGGTTTTGTACGGAACGGCGCAACTGTATGTCGCCACGCTGGGGGCCGAATTGTTCCTGGCGCGCACCGCTTTCGTGATCACCGTCTTCGGCGCCGTGTGGATGCTGGGCGGCACGCTCATGGTGCGGAAGCTTTTCTTTCCGCTGTTCCTGCTGTTCTTCATGGTGCCCATTCCGGCGGTCATCTATAACCGCATCACGTTTCCCCTGCAACTGCTGGCGAGCCGGCTCGCAGGCGAAGCTCTTTCGGTTTTAGGTTTGCCGGTTTTTCGCGAAGGCAACATTTTGGAGTTGCCCGATCAGAGGCTATCCGTGGTGGAAGCTTGCAGCGGTATCCGTTCGCTTCTGACCCTCACCTTCCTTTCGCTCGTTTATGGTCACTTTTTTGAAAGGAAGACTCTGATTCGCGTGATCCTATTCGTCTCCACCGTCCCGATTGCGATCATTGCGAATGCCAGCCGCGTGACCTTGACAGGCGTGATCACGGAGTGGAAGCCGGAACTGGCGGAAGGCTTTTTCCACACCGCCCAAGGTTGGGTGATCTTCATGGTCTCGTTGTTCATCCTGGTGTTGTTTCACCAGGTGCTGGCGCGGATTTGGGGGCGGTGGGAAAGGCATCCTGCGTGAAGTTACTGGAAAACAAAGTCGCGCGCGTATTGAGCCTGGTGCTGGCGGTGCAAGCGGTCATCCTCTATACGGCGGTTTCCCGCGCCGAAATCGTTCCGGCCATTCGGCCGTTGACGGAGTTTCCTACGATTGCCGGTCCGTGGCGCATGGTGCAGGATGTGCCGATCGAGCAGGAAGTGCAGGACGTCCTCAAAGCCGATGACACGCTCAATCGCGTCTATGTCAACCGGGCCGTGGGGTACGAAAGCAGTCTCTTCATCGCTTTTTTCAAAACCCAGCGCACCGGCCAGTCGCCGCACTCACCCAAGAATTGCCTTCCTGGATCCGGTTGGGAGCCCATCCAAAACCAAACCGGGCTGGTGACCATCCCCATCGCCAACCGCGCTGAGCCGATCACCGCAAACCGGTACGTGGTTTCTCATGGCGAGGAGAAGGCGGTGGTCATTTATTGGTACCAGAGCCACAACCGGATCATCGCCAGCGAGTATTCGGCTAAATTGTGGCTGGTGGCTGACTCCATTCGCTACCACCGCAGCGACACGTCGCTCGTCAAGATCGTAGTGCCTGTGGTGAACAACGATGTAAGAACCGCTACCGAAGTGGGGACCGGCTTCGTGCAAGCACTATTTCCGGATCTGTCCTCTCGATTACCTTCCTGATATTTGTTCCTTTATATACATAATCCACTGGAGTTAACATTGACTTCAGTGTAATATCCATTACCCTGGGAATAACTTTCACGGGATTTCGATGACGATCCCTTTGCGAGTAATTCTAGTCTGCGAAACGGGCGCAGAAACGATCGACGCTGAGTTGCGGCAAGGGGGATTCGAGCCGGTATTTGAACGGGTTCTGTCCGCCGGGCAACTGGTAGAAGCCTTGTCGGCCAATTGGGATTTGGCTATAGCCGACTTCGCGGTCGGCGGAGTGGGCGCCAAATTTGGAGCCATTCCGGCGCTCAACATCATTCAGGAGCGGGGCGTCGATCTGCCGCTGATCGCAGTAACCGGGAAAATCCGGCAATCCGATGCTCTGTCGGTGCTGAAGGCCGGCGCCGCGGATCACCTCACCCGCAATAACCTCATGCGTTTGAACGCTGCCGTGGAGCGGGAATTGCGCGGGGCACGGCAGCGGCGCGAGCGCGTACGGCTCGAGGAGCAGTTCCGCCAGGCGCAGAAGATGGAAGCCGTGGGCCGGCTGGCCGGCGGCGTGGCTCACGATTTCAATAACTTGCTGACGGTCATAACCGGTTACAGCGACCTCTTGCTTTCCAAACGCGATCAATTGCAGAATTCGCAGCGCACCGCGCTAGAGGAGATTCGCCGTTCCGCCGAGCGCGGGGGCGCTCTCACCGCCCAACTGCTGGCCTTCAGCCGCCGGCAGCCTTTGCAGGCGCGTTTGATCCACCTCAACGAGTTGGTGCTGCAGATTGAGAAGCTCTTGCGGCGCCTGATCGGCGAAGATATCGAACTGGTTACGATTCCGGCTGCCTCGCGCGACGTGGTTGCGGCGGATCCCGGACGCCTCGAACAGGTAATTATGAACCTGGTGGTCAACGCGCGCGACGCTATGCCCGGCGGGGGCAAACTGACGATCGAGACCGGCACTGTGGCACTGAGCGAGGCCTTTTCCGCCCGGCAATTGGGCGTAAAGGCCGGAACTTACGTCACCATCTCGGTGATCGACACGGGAACGGGGATGGATCAGGAAACGATGAGCCACCTGTTCGAGCCGTTCTTCACCACCAAGAACCCCGGTCGCGGCACCGGACTGGGATTGGCCACGGCTTACGGAATCATTCGCCAGAGCGGCGGGGCGATTGGCATTTATAGCGAACCCGGCGCCGGTACCACCGCTCGTATTTTCTTGCCGTTTGCGTCCGAGGAGGCCACCGATAGCACAGAAACCCGCGCGCCCCAAGAGCCGCTCGAAGGCATCGAGACGATTCTACTCGTGGAAGATGAGGCTCGGGTGCGCAAACTGATCGCCGATGTCCTCGCCTCGCGGGGCTACCAGGTATTGGAGGCAACCCGCGGGGAAGAAGCCCTGCGCTTGTGCCGTGCCCCTGATACCTGCGTCGATCTCTCCGTAGTCGATGTCATCATGCCGGAAATGAGCGGGCCCGATCTGGTCCGTCAATTAGCCGCGCTCCAGCCGGACATGCGGGTTCTTTATATTTCCGGTTACACCGACGAGGCAATCATTCACCACGGTATTCTCAACTCCGGGGCAGCCTTCCTCCAAAAACCGTTTCTGCCCGACGCGCTGGTACGGAAGGTCCGGGAGGTCCTGGACGGCCGCACGAATTCCGCACCTGACGCATAGGCGAAACCGGCCAGTAAGGATCTGCGACAAAACACACAGCTCCGGCTAGTGCGCGGCGCGGCAACGTGGCGGTTGGCAGCCGGTTTGCCTGGGAATTTCGCGCCGCAACCCATGGGTGTCATCTCCGCTCCTTTGACGCCGCACGACAGTCACATTCTGGATCTCGCCTATGATGGTATCTTTCTGCTGGCACTCGATGGCACTATCCTGTTTTGGAATCGCGGCGCCGAGGAAATGTATGGCTGGAAGCGGGAACAGGCGGTTGGCCGGATTTCTCACGAGTTGCTCCGGACGCGGTTCCCCTATTCACGGGAACGGGTGATTGCAGAACTTCGGAAGGAGGGCCATTGGGCGGGCGAACTCATCCATACAACCCAGGATGGACGCGAACTGATTGTCTCCTCGCGTTGGTCACTGGAACGGGATTCAGCGCAAGAGCCCATGGGATTCCTCGAGATCGTCCGCGATGTTACGCAGCAGCGCACGGCGGAACGGGAACGGGCTCGGCTTGCGGCTCTGGTGGAATCCTCAGATGATGCGATTGTCAGCAAATCCCTGGAGGGCATCATCGAGACCTGGAACGGGGGTGCGGAACGGCTCTACGGATACGCGAGAAGTGAAGTGGCCGGGCGCTCGATCAATCTGATCGTTCCGCCGGACCGCGCGGACGAAGAAACGGCCATCCTGCGCCGCATAGGGGCAGGGGAGCGCATTCCCCACTTCGATACCGTGCGGGTCCGCAAAGACGGCACGCTGGTAGATGTTTCTCTAACCATATTCCCGGTGCGCGATGCATCCGGACAAGTGATCGGCGCATCTCATGTCGCGCGCGACATCACCGAGCGGAAACGCTACGAAAACGAGATCCGATCGCTCAATGAATCCCTGGAGCAGCGAGTCGCGGAGCGCACTGAGGAGTTGGCCGAAAGCAACCGGGAATTGGAGAGCTTCAGCTATTCCGTCTCACACGATTTGCGGGCGCCGTTGCGCAGCATCGACGGATTCAGCCGGCTTCTGTTGGAAGAACTGTCCTCCACCCTCGACGCCCGGTCAAAAGAGCGCCTCGAGCGAATTCACGCCGCTGCCGGCCGCATGGGCCAGCTCATCGACGCGTTGTTGGATCTTTCCCGGCTGAACCGCACGGAGATGCGCCGGGAGTTCGCCAGCCTGTCTACGTTGGCCACCCACATCGTGCACGAACTGCAGCGCAGCATGCCCCAGCGGCACGTGGAGTTCGCCATTCAGCCGGGGTTGACCGCCTTCGGCGATCAGCGCCTGCTCCGGATTTTATTGGAAAATCTGCTGGGAAATGCGTTCAAATTCACGTCCGGCAAGGCGAAAGCCGTAATCCGATTCGGCAGCACGGAACGTGATGGCACGCGGGTCTTCTACGTGCAGGATGACGGAGTGGGCTTTGACATGCAGTATGCCGGGCAATTGTTTGTGCCGTTTCAGAGGCTGCACGCGAAAACTAAATTCGAAGGAACGGGGATTGGATTAGCGACGGTTCACCGCATCGTCCTGCGCCACGGCGGCCGTATTTGGGCGGAAGCGCTTCCCGGTGCGGGGGCAACTTTTTACTTTACCCTGCCGGAAAAGGAGGGCTAAATGTCAGCAAATCTAATTCTTTTAGTCGAAGATGACCCTGATGACGAAGAGCTAGCGAGGGCTAGTCTCGAAAGACATCGGATCGGGCGCATACAAACTGCTCACGATGGTGTTGAGGCGCTCGAGTATCTGCACCAGGGAAGTCATGAACTACCGCGGGTGGTGCTGCTGGACTTGAAGCTGCCCCGGCTCAACGGCATTGAAGTGCTGCGGCGAATCCGGGCGCATCCGCGCACCGAACTGCTGCCCGTTGTGATTATGACCTCTTCGAAGCAGGAGATCGATCGTGTGAATTCTTATCAGGGCGGCGCCAATAGCTTCGTCACCAAGCCGATCGATTTCGATCAGTTCCGTGAGGCAGTCCGCCAGTTGGGGCTTTATTGGGTCGGCATTAACGAAACTGCATATTCGTAGTGGGGCCGCAGCTATGAAGCCGCTGAAGCTGCTTGTGATTGAGGATTCGGACGATGATGCCATCCTACTCTGCGAGGAATTGAGGCGGAGCGGTTACAAACCCAATTTCTTCCGGGTGCAGAGCGCGGAGGAACTGCAGCGGGCGCTTGCCGCAGACGACTACGAGATGATCATCTCCGACTACACGCTGCCGCAATTTACGGCGTTGGAAGCTCTCAAAATCGTCCAGGCCACGGGCAAGGACATCCCCGTAATCGTGGTTTCCGGGAGTGTGCGCGAATCGACGATCGTGGATACGATGCGCGCCGGGGCCCGGGATTACGTCATGAAGGAGAACCTCACGCGGCTTCCACTGGCGGTAAGCCGCGAGTTGGAAGAGGCCGCTGAACGACGGCGCCGGCGGGAGGTTGAAGAACAACTCCGTCACGCGCAGCGGCTGGAAAGTCTCGGGGTGTTGGCCGGAGGCGTGGCGCACGATTTTAACAATCTGCTTACTGGGATTGTGGGCAACGTGAGCCTCGCGATGGAGGAAGCGCCGGCGGGGACTCAGATCCGCCCCTGGCTGGATCAGGCGTTGCAGGCCGCCGGGCAAGCGGCCAATCTGACCCGCCAGATGTTGGCGTATGCCGGCAAAGGCAAATTTCTGATCGAGCCTGTTAACGTTTCCGCAGCGGTGCGCGACGTCGGCGCGCTGCTGCATGCATCCGTTACCAAAAACATTCAACTGCGGTTCGAGTTGAAAGAAGGGCTCCCCCCCGTCGAGGCGGATCGCGGGCAAATCCAGCAGGTGATCATGAACCTCGTGATCAACGCGGCGGAAGCCATCGGCGGGGAACGTGCGGGAACGATCCTGGTGGGCACCGGGACCGCTCAACTCACCGAAAGAGAGCTTCGCAATGCCGTAGTTCGCAATGGATTGGAACCGGGGCGTTATGTTTGCCTGGAGGTGCGGGACACCGGGCCGGGCATGGATGAAGAGACGCTGCGCCGGATCTTCGACCCCTTTTTCAGTACGAAGTTCACAGGCCGGGGACTCGGCTTATCGGCAGTGATGGGCATTGTACGCAGCCACAAAGGGACCATGCAGGTGAAGAGCGCGCCCGGGGATGGTTCCGTCTTCACGATGTATCTGCCGCCCGTGAGTGCGGCCGCTTCGCACGATAAACAGACGCCTAGCGAAGGGTCCGCAGATAAACGTCTGGTCCTGGTGATCGATGACGAAGAAACGATTCGGCAGACCGCCAAGGCCATTCTGGAAAAACGCGGGCTGCAGGTCTTCGTGGCCGAGACCGCGACGGGCGGACTCGAAGCATTCCGGCTGCTGGCGGACCGCATTTCCCTGGTGTTGCTCGATCTAACCATGCCGGTGATGAGCGGGAGAGAGTTGCTTCGCGAGGTGCGGACGATCCGCCCCGATGTACCGGTCCTGCTTTCGAGCGGCTACGACGAAGTGGATGCCCGGCACCGCATCGATGGCAACGAAGTTTCTGGATTTCTGCAGAAGCCATACACGGCGGCCGAGCTACTGCGACAGGTTCGCAACGTGCTCGGCGTGAACGGGCGGTAAGGCAACTGGCCTGAATCACTCCTGGCGGAGAGCGCCCCAGGGATCAATGCTAGCGGCGCGGCGGGCGGGTAACCATATCGCCACGATGGCCGCTACGGAAAGAACGGCCGCGGCGGCGGCCGAGCATATCCAATCTGCCGGCCGAACCTCATACAACAAACTCGCCAGCAGCCGCGTCAAAACCAGCGATCCTGCAACACCCACTGCGAGGCCCGTGGCCAGCAGGGCAAGGCCTTGCCGCAAAACCATCGTCAGCACGTTACGCCGTTCGGCGCCTAACGCCATGCGAATCCCGACCTCACGGGTGCGAGCGGCCGTAGCGAACGAGATCACGCCGTAGACGCCAACCGAAGCGAGTAACAGCGCGAGCCCGCTGAACATCCCCAACATTGCAAGTGTGACCGTGCGCGGAGCCAGCGTGCCAGCCAGGTAATCTTCCAAAGGTTTGATGTGATAGACAGGCAGCAGCGGGTCGGTCGATTGGAATGCGGTACGAATGGGCTGCTCCATCCCCATGGGAGGGCCGGTCGTGCGCGCCACCAAGCGGTAATAGCCGATGATGACCTCCTGCGATTGGGCGAAGTACACTTCCATGTTCGGCGCGCGATCGAGCCCGTACTGGCGAATATCGCCCACAGTGCCGACGATGGTGGCCCATGGTTTCGTGCGCTCGTCATCGCCTAACCGGATCTGCTTCCCGATGGGGTCCTCATTCGGGAACTGCGCGCGCGCGCAGGCCTCGCTGATGAGTGCAACGCGTGGCGTAGTGAACGTGTCGGCGGCGGTAAACGACCGGCCCCGCTTCACCGGGATCTTCATGACGCGGAAATAGGTGGGAGAAACCGAATAGGTTTCGACCAGCGGCACTTCCGTTTCGCTGGCGAGCGCGCGGCCCGCGATATGGAGCCTACGGCGATCGGAGGCATCGAGCGGCAGCATGCTGGTCCAGGCGGCGCCCAGGATGCCCGGCGTGGCTTGCACGGCCGCGAGCGAACGCTGGTAGTAATCCAGCATTGCGCGTTGCTCGGCATAGCGCTGGCCCCACACGTTGGAACTGAGAGTGAGCAGATGGCTCGAATCGTAACCGGGATTGACATGCATCAGGCGCGCGAAACTGCGCCCTAGAAGAATGGCGCCGGTTACCAGGACGAACGCAAGCGCCACTTGTCCGATGACTAGAACGCTGCGCGGGCCCGAGTGGGCGCGGCGCCTGTTTCCAAAGGCGCGCAGGGTTTCGTTTAGGTCGATTCGCGCGGCGTGCCATGCGGGCGCGCAACCGCATAACAGCGCCGTGAGCAGCGTGGCCGCCGTGCTGAACCCTAAGACCTGCAGGTTGAGATGTATGTCATCCACACGAGGAATCTGGCGCGGCAAAGAAGCCGCCAACGAGCCGGTTCCGGCGATTGCCAACAGTAACCCGGCCACACCGCCCGCGCTCGCGAGCAACAGGCTTTCGGCCAGCAATTGCCGGACCAAGTCCCACGCCCCGGCGCCTAACGCGGCCCGCACGGCCATCTCTCGGGCGCGGCCAGTCGCGCGGGCCAATAACAGGTTCGCGACATTCGCGCAGGCGATCAGCAGGACGAGCCCTGCGGCCCCCAGGACGATCCACAGCGCCGCCGCCCGGCCCAACAGGAACTCGCCGAGGGACGTGACCGATACAGCGATACCGGCATGATAGTCGGCCGGGTGTTCGCGCGCAATCGCGCTCATTAAAGTGTTCAGCTCGGCGCGGGCTTGCTCCACGGAGACACCCGGCTTGAGCCGCGCCACCGCATGCTGCGCCAGGCACCGGCGGCAAGGAACGGAGTAGTCGATGCCCGCCGGCATATATATTTCGGGCAAGAGTTCCGTAGTGCCGTGCAGAAGCGGCTGAAATTCCGGAGGCAGCACTCCGACAACCGTATAGTTTCCGCTGCTCATTCGCAGCACCCGGCCGTTGATATGCGGATCGGCCCCGAAGCGCCGCGCCCAAAGCCCGTAACTCAAAATGATGACTGTGAAGCGGCGGTCCGGGTGATCTTCCTCCGCAAGGAAATTGCGCCCCAGCGCCATGCGAACGCCTAACGTCTCAAAGAAATTGGAATTCACCCGCAGCCCGCGTATCAATTCGGCGCGGCCATTGTCCAGCAGCACGCCCGCCACATACCCGTACATAGAAACGCTTTCGATGGACCGGCTGCGCTGCTCGAAGTCGCGCAGGGTGAAAGGGTCCACGATCTGGCTGGTGGGCATATCCGGGGCGACCTCCGCCAACTCTACCAGCCGGTCCGGCTGGCCGTACGGAAGCGGTTTCAGTAGAACCGCATCCACTACACTGAAGACGGCGGTGTTGGCCCCGATTCCCAACGCCAACGTGATCACCGCAACTGCGGTGAGGCCAGGCTGCCTGCGAAACGTCCGAAACGCCAGGCGCAGACTCCGCATGGCTCAGCAGAGCCGCGCCCGGACTTTGTCGCTGAGGGCTTTTCCGTCCACGGTTTTGCCTTTGAGCTTGGCCTGGGTGGCTTTCATAACGACGCCCATCTGTTTGAGCGAAGTCACACCGGTTTCCGCCATGGCTTCGCCAATGGCCGCGTCGATTTCGGCATCTCCGGCAGCGGCGGGCAGGTAAGCTTCGATCAGCGTGCGCTCGGCCTCTTCCTTCTCGGCCTGTTCGGCCCGGCCGCCTTTCCGGAACATCTCCGCGGCATCGGTGCGCTGCTTGATCAACATCTTCAGCACCTGCATCTCGGCCGCTTCGTCGAGCGGCTTGGGAGAGTCCACCTTCTGCTTCATGAGGGCGGCCTTGATCATGCGAAGAGCGCTCAGGCGGGCCTCGTCGCGGCTCTTCATGGCGGCCACCATGTCCTGTTGCACCTGGTCGATTAGCGGCATGAGTTCAACCCGATTATCGCACTGGGAGGCGAGGTGAGATTCGACCGCTCCCTTTGGTCGCGGCTCGGCAAAAGGCTAGCGTACAGAGCCGCGAACGGCCGGGAGGGGTAGACCGTGAATTTAATATGCCATGTCGTAGCAGTCGCGCCGCGGATCGGCGCCGGCGATGCGATTCTGGCTCGCCGGATCGATCAGCACCGCGGTGGCGCAGCTTTGAATACTGTACGGTTTGATCTTGCTGACGTCGTGCCCGCGCGCCTTGAGCTCCTGGAACACGGCGTCCGGAATCTCGGATTCCACGTTCAGCTTGTTGAAACCGGGCGTGTGGGGCCAGAACGAACCGTAGAAATGCAAGGTCTGGACGCGCGGCCATTCAAACGCTTCGTGCAGGTTGGGGTACCAATCGGGCCAGAATTCCACGATATTGAGGAAGGCTTGCAAGATGGTCTGATCCTGGTTATCGCCGCCGGGCGTGCCGAGCGCCATGAATGGCTGGCCATTCCGCAACACGATGCTGGGCGTGAGCGTGTAGCGCGGCCGCGAGCGCGGGCGAAGTTGGGCGGCACGCGTCTTATCGAGCCAGAACTGCTCGCCGCGTACGCTCATCCCGATCCCGGTATTGCCCAGGATCACGGCGCCCCCAATCCAGCCGCCGCTGGGCGTGCTGTCGAAGATGTTGCCGTCCTTGTCGATCACCGAAATGTGGGTAGTGTCTTTGACGGTGCCGCGAATGGGCTCGGCGTTCGGGCCGGGCGTTCCGGGTTTCGATCCGTCGGCAATATTGGCAACCCAGTATTTCCAGTCCTTCACTTTCGGGTCAAACGGAAGCGGGTTCCCCGCGATGAAGCCGCGTGAGGCGTGTTTGGGGTCGATCAATTTGGCGCGTTCTTTGGCGTAGGCTTTCGAGAGCAGACCCGCAGCGGGCGTTTCGACGAACGCCGGATCGCCATAATAGGTGTCGCGATCGGCGTAAGCAAGCTTGAGCGCTTCGACTACGGTGTGCAGGTAATCGGCGCTGTTGTGTTTCATGCCGCGCAGATCGAAGTTCTCGAGGATATTGAGCGCTTCCAACAGCGTGGGTCCCTGGCTGCCGAACGAGTGCTTGTAGACTTGGTAGCCCCGGTAGTTGGTCGTGGCCGGCTCTTCCATCCTGGCGAAAAACTCGGCAAAATCGCTGCGATCGAAGGGCGCGCCATGCTGTTGCAGGAACGTGACCATCTCGGCGGCAATATCACCTTTATAGAAGCGGTCGCGCGCCGCGACGATACCGGCTGCGCGACCCTTGCTCTTGGCGGCGCGCTCGGCCTCAACCATACGGTTGAGCGTGCGGGCCAAGGTGGGCAGCTTAATCGTTTCGCCGGGTTTGTACATCGAACGGTCCGGCTTAAGCCAGTAGCGCTGGTTATCGGGCCATTTTTCGAAAAACTTCAGGTTGGCTTCGATCGAGACGGCGGTGCGCGGGCGCAGGGGAAAGCCGAATTCCGCGTATTCGCGGGCGCGCGCGGAAACTTCTTCAAAGCTCATGGTGCCCCAGCGTTCGAGAACGGTGAGGGCGGCATGCAGGGTGCCCGGAACTACGGCCGGATCGAGGCCGGCGCCCTCCAGCGTTTTGCCGCGCGAGGTGTACCAGTCGATGGTGGCCGCTTTGGGCGCCCAGCCCTGGCCGACGATTGCCGTCACTTTGGCATCGGTCCGCGGGTATACCAGAACCAGGCCCTCGCCACCCAGGCTGTAGAGGTCCTGCTCCACAACTCCGCCGGTGAGCATCGCCGCGACGCCGGCATCAAAGGCATTCCCACCGCGGAGCAGGATTTCGAACGCCGTTGCGGTAGTAAGCGGGTGGCCGGCCGACACACCGCCGTTTCGTCCCATTACCGGAGGACGACCGGCGGCCTGAAGACTCGCAGCCAAGAGGAGGGCCGCAGCTAGCGCTGACGAAAGCTTCATGGCAGCAGTATAGACTGATTGGGAACAATTTGGGCGATGCTGGCGTATCGTAGGGTAGGAGACTGGAGGAAAAGGCGGATGTTTTGCGATCGTTGCGGGGCGAACCTGCCGGATGCGGCGAGCTTTTGTTCAGCGTGCGGCAAGCCGCTGCGAGCAGCTCCAATGGCCCCGGCTCAGGGGCGGATTGCGGGTCACGTGCGCATGTTGGGAATCCTATGGTTGGGGCTGTCGGCGTTTCGCCTGATCCCCGGACTGGTCATGCTCGCGATCTTCAACCACAGGTTCGATTTCCCGCCAGGAGTGCCCGATTTCGTCCATGGTCTGCTATCGGGTATGGGTTGGCTATTCGTCGTCGGCGCCGCCGTTGGGCTGCTCACCGGGTGGGGCCTCCTGCAGCGCGAACCCTGGGCGCGCACCCTGGCCCTGATCATGGGTGTCATTTCCCTCCCTGAAATGCCGTTCGGCACTGCCTTGGGAATTTATACGTTATGGGTGCTGCTGCCCGCCAAATCGGAGCAGGAATACCGCGACGCTTCGCGCGCGGCGTGAGGTTCGCCCAATCGTTACGCGGTTCAACGATCACTTTGTACACTTCGATGTTGGCTCCGGGTTTCGCTTTTACGGTTGACCCGCGCAATCGCCATCAACCGCTCTGGGACGGTCGCCCTAGTGGCGAACTTCTATAACGACTCGGTCAGCGTCCTGGGTCTGAAGGCGCGCCGGAAGATGTCCGAAATCGACCTCCGCCCCGGCGCAACCGATCCCGCCAAAACCGGAGTTGCGGGCGGCGAGTATTGCTATTGGATCGCCATACGGCAGGACGACAAAGCCTATATCTCGAGTCCGCGCGACCGCGAAATTGTCGTCCTGCAGCTTGCCGGAAACGTTTCCGTGGCCGCCCGCATCCCCGTACGGGGGCTGCCCAATCGCCTGTTGCTGAATCGTGCTCAGAACCGGTTATTCACAGCCCTGGACAATTCCGATACGGTCGCGGTGATCGATCGCGATCGCGTCATCGCCACTTTCGATGTGACCGCGCCTGCTGGCCTGCTGCCTTCCCGCCAACGCTCCCAAAGGCGCCAACCCGAATTCCCTGGCGCTCTCACCTGATGAGCGTTCCCTCTACGTTACAGATGGCGGCATCAACGCCGTTGCGGTGGTGTCCCTGCAGCCGGATGGTTCCGGCGCCGTCACTGGGTTGATCCCTACTGGTTGGTATCCGAATAGTGTCAGTGTGAGTGCCGACGGCCGTTATTTCTATGTGGTCAACAGCAAGACCGTGCCCGGACCGAGTTCCGGAAATTGCCGCGCGGATGTGAGAGCGCCCAACATTCCCGATTGCGGGAAAGCTCTGGAGCAGTATGTGTTGGCCCAGGAGAAATCCAGTCTCCTGGCGGCGCCCGTGCCGCCGGCCGCTGAACTGGCGGCGCTGACCAGCCGCGTTGCCGAAACAACCGGTTCGCTGGCGTTAGCGCCCGCCTGAATGATCCCCTGATGGCGGAATTGCGCCGCCGCATCCACCATGTCATCTACACGGCCACTGCGGCAAATTCCCTCCCGCCGATAGACCGCGTGCCGGCTTAGTGCGCGATCACTATAGCGCGGCCTATTGGCAAAAGAAGTTGGGCGATATGGATTACGACGTGGAAGACAAGCTGGATACGCCGCGCTTCAATCGCGAGCTTTGGAAGGGAATGATGAATGGAAGACCGTATCCGGCAGAACGCTCGGGCAAGGACTTGCAGGTAAACCGCGACGCACTCCTGGCAGCTTACGGGCTGCGTTGAGCTAGGGCGGATCTGTGTGGGTTGTGTGTGGGGCGGCCAATCCTGGCTGCGGACCCGCTTTCCTGCGGGTCGAGCCGCCTGTAAAGGCGGCTGCGGGCAGGATTGCCCGCCCGCCACTATGGCTGTCAGGAATTACGGTGGACAGGAGTCTAGGGCAGTGCGGGCGCGGCCCGGTTTTCGACCGCATTGCCGCGCGCCCGACCACTGTTGCGATCGTGTCCAATAATGCGCCGCGGCGCAGAGGTTTCGAAATGTGATCGTTCATGCCCGCCTGCAGGCAGCGCTCCCGGTCTTCGGCGAAGGCGCTGGCAGTCACAGCGATAATGGGCACCGATGATGCGTCACTTGCCTGTGCCCGGATCGCCGCCGTGGCCTCAAAGCCGTCCATTTCGGGCATATGACAGTCCATCAGAATCAGGTCATAGGGATTCGCTGCATGCATGGCTACCGCGTGCGCGCCATTCTCCGCCTGCTCGACGATCGCCCCGGTGCACTTCAGAAACCGCTCGGCAATCATGCGATTTACCAGGTTGTCCTCGGCTACCAGGATGCGAAAGCCGGCGGGCAGCCGCAGTTCAGGGGCCGGCGCGGGCTCGATATTCGCTCCCGTGTCGCGCGGCGTGGAACAATGGGCCAGCGGAATCTCAAACCGGAACTCCGATCCGCGCCCCAGTTCGCTTTTTACCGTAAGTGCGCCGCCCATCAGATCGGCCAGATTCTTGGATATGGAGAGCCCAAGCCCGGTTCCACCGAAACGGCGTGTAGTGGAGCTGTCAGCTTGCGCGAAATCTTGAAACAGTTTGGGGCATTCTTGCGGTGCAATTCCGATACCCGTGTCGCAGACCCTGAAGGACACCCAACCCGGCCGTGGAGTTTCGACTGCGAGCGCGACCTTTCCCGCGGCGGTAAATTTGATGGCGTTGCTCAGCAGGTTGCCAACGACCTGGCGGATGCGCAGCGGATCGCCTTCGAAGAGCCCAGCCAAACCGGGGGCAATCTCCAAGCTCCAACCCAAGCCTTTGGTTTCTGCCAAGGTTGAGACCGGGGTTGCCATATCCCTCACAAGGGTTTCGAGGTCGAACGGAATGCGTTCAATGGCCATCTTGCCGGCGCGGATCTTCGACAAATCAAGGACGTCGTTCACAATCGACAACAGATCTTCGCCGGACCTCTGCAGGACCCGAAGCATTTGTTGCTGCTCGGATTTCAGCGGTGTTTCTCCCAGGAGTTGCGCCATTCCCAAGATGCCGTTCAGGGGAGTGCGGATCTCATGGCTCATGTTTGCCATGAATCGCGCGCGGATTAGCGAAGCTTGCTCCGCGGCTTCTTTAGCGCGTTGCAGTTCTTCGCCGCGGGCTTCGAGAAGCAACTGGGCCCGGATAGTTCCCACCGAATGCAGATATTGCACGGGCAGATTGGCCGCGATGTAAATCGAGAATGCCAGGATCAGCGTGAAGGGCAACAGGCCGAAAGCGCCGCGCGCGTAAACCGACCAAACCAAGGCCGGTATACACTGAGCCGCCAAGTAGAACGCGGCCAGAGGCGGGCAGGACGCGCTCAGACTCGTCCCCACACTCGCGAACCCGGCCACGCCCACGATGAGGGTGGTCTCGAGAATGTGGTTTCCGAAAACGTTCCAGAAGGCGTAGGCGATAAACGAGCCCCACCATAAAGCGCTAAAGGCGACCATGCCAACCACGCGATGGTAGGAGACCATATCGGCCCCAGCGGTGGAAAGGACGCGCTGGGCACAAATGGTTCTGTAGATCCCAGCGAGGAGCACCCCGAGGATGAAGATGGCCGTGGCGCCCTCATGAGCGGTTCCGAAATCAGACTCGCTCGCAAAGAAGACCGCGAACACCGCATACATGGGCCAGCCATGACGGATGCGCGCCGCCAACTCGCGGCGCAGGCGGCGCCGTAATTCCGCATCCGCAAAGGCCAACGAGGTCATAATTGGCTTATCGGCCTACTATGCCAACAAATCGATGGTCCGCCGCTCCAACTCGTCGCCCACCTTCACAATTTTCAGATTGGCGGCGAACGCGTCCTTGCCCTGTAACAGATCCGCCATGGCCTGGCTCAGATCGGCAATATCGTGCGGCGGACCAGTGGCGGATGCGCTCTTAACTGGGCTCAAGCGCTCCGCCGCGCTTTCCAGTTGGTCCTGCGCTTGAGTCAACCCACGTAAGGCAATTGCGGAAAGTTCCACACTTCCCTTATCGGCTGGGCGCGCCCGATTTTTGAGGAATTCGTGCCGAGTTCCTCAAATCGCCCGGCGGCCGCGGACGAAGTGCACAATAATCGAAATCACCGCCAGGATCAGCAGCAGGTGGATGAGCCCGCCCGCCACGTGAAAAGCCGCAAATCCCAAAAGCCAGATTACCAGCAGAACGAAAAATAGTATCAGAAACATAACTTTGTACTCCCCTTTTTCCTATGCGCGCCCGAAACGTGCGGCGCCTTCCAGCAACTACGATTTCTTTTTCTTAGGCGGGATCTTCGCGCCGCTTCGCCGCGCTTCACTCAGGGCGATCGCCACCGCCTGCTTCCGGTTCTTGACTTTCTTTCTTCCTCCTGATTTCAGTTCGCCATGCTTGTACTCGTGCATGACCTTTTCCACCTTGCCGCGGCCCTTGGTCGAGGCGCGTTTCCGGGAACTGCCCTTTTTGGAGGTGCTTTTCCTGGATGCCGTCTTCTTACGCGCGGTTTTTTTGGCCGCCATTCCATCCTCCTTCCCTACCGTACTTTCCTTTGATAGTTGAGACGCGGCTCCGGGTTCAGCGGAACCGCGCCTCCAGATGAATGCGCGGCGTTAGAGTCCGCCGCCGCCCCCACGGAAGGTTTTGACATCGCGGCTATCGTCCCAGTCCGGTGTGGCGCCGTAGTAGTTGTAGATCTCCGACCGCCACTCGGTGTCGGCCATGTCGGGCCAATTATCCTTGTCGAATCCGGGCGCGTTCTCCAGGGTCTCTTTGCTCATATCGAGGTTGAAGCACTTCTCGTCTTCGTCGAGCGTGAGCGAACTCCATGGCACAGCGAACAGCTTGTTGCCCATGTTCAGGAAGCCGCCAAAAGACAGCACGGCATACGCAATCCGGCCGGTGGGGACGTCGATCATAATGTCTTCGATCTTCCCGAGGTCCTCTCCGGCGTTATTCCTGACCTCATCTCCGTTCAGGGAACTAGCGGACATGACACGGCGAAACTTCTTGTCCGGGTCAGTCTTCTTGATTGCAGGCATATGATTTCTCCTCAGCTCTGACAATCAGCATTCCATGTGCCAGGGAGCCCTGATGCGCTTAAAAGTCATCGGGTCTATTCCCACACTGGAATCATTATTTCCGGAACCCAAAACTTGCAATTAAAGCATACAATTGAACCGAATGGGCGATCTGCAACGGTACGCGTTTGCGCGGGCAGCGTGAAAAGTGGAACCATGAAAGCAGTGTGAACGAATGGCTGCCATCCTGGTGGTAGATGATGAACCGACGATCCTGAACCTCTGCCAGAGCATTCTGCATCTGGGTGGCCATACGGTTCTGGCCGCCAGAGGGGCCGAAGAAGCGCTACGGCTGACTCGCGGTGCGTCCATCGAATTGGCGCTGCTGGACATCATTATGCCCGGGATGAACGGGATTCAACTGGCACACCGCCTCCGGTCGGCCAACCCCGCGGTACCGATTATTCTGATGACCGGTTACAGCTTACGGGAAGTGCAGGAAATCACAGGCGAGAATAACCCTTTCCGGATCATCTGGAAACCTTTCAAAACGGAATCGCTGCTGCGGATGATTGAAAATGCGCTGGAGGGGCAACCCGGCGATGCCACGCCTTCTGCCTCGCGGCAATAGAGGCGCTGGCCAAAACCTGGCGAAGGAAATCAACCTTTACACCCGCTACTCCCGCCGATTCCGGAATTGGCACAATATCCATTTATATGAGCGCGGGCCCATTGGAAGTGCGGCAAGCGACGGTGGCGGACTTGGATGCGCTGGTTCCGTTATTCGATGCGTACCGGCAATTTTACAGGCAGGCGAGCGATCCTGAGCGGGCGCGGCAGTTCCTGCTGGAACGGTTCGGGCATAACCAATCCGTGATCTTTCTGGCTTGGGCGGATGGGGAAGCAATCGGGTTCACGCAGTTGTACCCGAGTTTCTCGTCGGGGGCCATGGCGCGGATCTTCATATTGAACGATCTATTCGTAAAACCGGATGCGCGGCGGCGCGGGACCGGGAAGGCGCTACTGGATACGGCGGCGGAGTACGGCCGGCGCGTGGGCGCGGTGCGGTTGGCGCTTTCGACGGAACTGAGCAACACGGCGGCGCAGGCATTATACGAGAAGGCTGGGTGGCAGCGCGAGACGGTGTTTTGCGGGTATTGGCTGCGGTTGTGAACCGGAGCCGGCAATTCGAAAAATCGAATCTGACATACAATGAAAGGCGGTCCCGCGAGCCCTCGCGGGGCTCTCATAGAGAGGGGAGTTTTAGATTGCATACGCGATTCATCCGCACCATATTGGCGGCGGCCATGATGTGGGCCGGTGCAACAGCGGTGCAGGCGCAGAAGCTGGATCGTCCGGCCACGATTGCAGGACATCCGAATTTGAACGGTATCTGGCAGGCGATGAACACGGCTTACTGGAACCTGGAGGCCCATTCCGTCGACGGATACGGTAAAGATTTCTGGCAACTCGGGGCAATCGGCGTAATTCCTGCGGGCCAGAGCGTGTTAAAGGGCGGCGGCAAGATTCCCTACCTGCCTGCGGCGCTCAAGAAGCGGGATGAGAACCGGTCCAAATGGCCGGAGGCCGATCCCGAAGCCAAATGCTACATGCTGGGGATTCCGCGGGCTACCTACCAGAACCGTCCGTTCCAGATTTTCCAGGGGGATGGCGATCTCCTCATGGTGTACCCGTTCGCCGCCATGAACCGGGTCATCTATATGAAGGATCATTCCGAAGCGCCGGTGGATTCGTGGATGGGGAAATCGAGCGGTACCTGGGACGGCAATACCTTAGTGGTCACCACCACATCCCAAAACGGCAAATCGTGGCTGGACCGGGCGGGAAATTTTGCCACGAACCAGTTGAAGGTTACGGAACGTTTCCGGCTTTTGGACGGGAGCCATATCTGGTATGAGGCAACCCTGGAGGATACGCAAACGTTTTCGCAGCCGTGGACGATCGAGATGCCGCTATACCGGGTGATCGACGACAATGGGCAACTGCTGGAGCTGAAGTGCGTGCCCTACACGGATATGCTGCTGTATCACGACCTGCTCGCTCCAAAGCCCTAATCGCAGGTCGGGAATTCAGTGCCATATAATAGCTAGTGCAGGTAAGGAGTCAGGCCAAAATGTACAGCAGATTGCTGCAGGTGGTCGCGGGCGCCGGGATATTTCTGGCGGCGGTGTTGCCCGCCGCGGCGCACCATTCATTTAGCGCGGAATTCGATTCGAGCAAGCCCATCACGCTGGAAGGCACGGTAGTTGAATTTGAATGGGTAAATCCGCATTCGTGGCTGGTGATCGACGTGCCGAAACCGGATGGGACGATGGAGCGCTGGCGGTTGGAGGGCGGGTCGCCATCGGTATTGCTCCGCCTGGGATGGAACCGCAATACGCTGCCGGCCGGCACCAAAATCAAGGTCACCGCGTTTCAAGCGAAAGATGCCGCTTTCCGCGGGAGCACGCGAAACATCGAGTTTCCGGACGGGCGCAAGTTGAGCCTGGGCTCCAGCGCGGAAGAGAAAGATAACAAGTAGGCGCGCTTTAGTGGGGCGTCCGGAATTCCGGATCGCCGGTGTCGCAATCAACCAAGCTCGATCGGGAATAGCCGTCGCGTTCCTCACGAATGGCCCGCTCGGCTCCGCCGAGTTCACGGTAAACGTCCTTCAGGACGCCTTCCAACTGCAGTAATTTCTCGTAAACCGACACGATACCTCGAACGCGGACAGGCCGGGACACCAGTCCTACTGACGCGCCGGGGGCGGGGTGGTTTTGGGGTGCGCCCGCTCGAAACGGGAGTTCTCGATGTAGCCACGGAGGGCTTCATTGCCTTCGTGGCAGGCGTACTCAAACATCTGATATTTGTTATCGAGCTTCATCGGGTACTCGACTGTAAATGGGCTGACGATCACGTCCGGATCTTCCACCGTCATTTTGAATTCGATGGTATCATCGGCGGTCCGCGTGAAGCGCTCGGTGACGCGCTCCTGCTCCGAGGCGGGAGTCAGCGGGGGTGAGCCGGGGACGCCGGAGTTGGTCAGATCGGATTTGCCGTTAAAGTTGGTGGTGACGACCACCAGGGTATTGCCTTCCCAGTGGCCGCGCGATTCACCCAACCATTCTTTGATCGCGGGATCGAGGGCGGGCCGGCCGTCGGTAGGAATAATGCGTACCTCGTGCGCCATTTCGAGCACGATCAGCACATAACCGGGCGACTGCATGATGCGGATACCGTTATTGTAGTTGCGCGGTTCCATGGAAACCGGCATACCCCGCGTGATGCAGCGGTCCCAGCTATCGAAGTCATTAGGCGAATCGAATACTGTTTGGCCCGGCTTGTAGCTACCGTGCATTTTTTCGTACAGTTCTTTGCCGTGGGGAGTGAGCGCGGGGAATCGGCCATCCGGAGGATCGCTCAGCAAGGAAGTCAGCCGCAGCACCGCGGTGCCTGAATCGGCTTGCGGAATGGCGCCGGATTCGAAGCGCTGGTTCCGCGCGGCGGCGGCCTTTTGCGCCGCGGCGTATTCCTCGTCCGTCATCTCCCGGCGATTTCCGTATTTGGGCTGCCGCTGGAAGGGGGTAGCGATGAGATGATTGAGCGGCCACATGCCCTGCAGGTCCGGCTCTCCCCAAGGGGTTTTGGGCGGTTTATAGTTCTTGTTGGCCGCCGGCGGTTGCGGCTGTTGCGCCGCGGCGGGCCACAGCATCAGGCCCACGCTCATTCCGCCCAATGCCAGAATTTGTTTGATCATCAGAGGATTCCTCGCCGATAATGTGGATCATATCATGCCCACCGCTCCGCGACGCTTCATGAAGCCTGCGCTGGTTGGCCTTGCGGCCGCCGCTACTCTGTTCGCTCAGAACGGAAACGACACTACCGAGGCGCACATCGCAGCCGCGAAAGCCGCAGCGGGTGACGATTTTCAGAATCTATTCGAGTTTCAATGCAACGGGCCGGGGCCGGGCGGCCCGCGGGCGGCAGCAGGTGCGGGGCGTGGAGCGGCGGCCGGTCGAGGCGGCGGACGCGGCGGAGCACCGAGGCAGACGGGGCCACCAGACCGCTCGACGTGGCATGTCGAGCCCGTGAAGGTCTTCGACAATCTCTACTTTTTCGGCCAGTCGGAGTATGCGGTATGGGCAATCACGACGTCGCAGGGCATCATCGTCCTCGACACGATTTTTGACTATTCGGTGGAAGACGAGGTGGTCGATGGGATGAAGAAGCTGGGATTGGACCCGGCGAATATCAAATATGCCGTGGTGAGCCATGCGCATCCCGACCACGATGGCGGCGCGCGGTACCTGCAGGAGCATTACGGGACGCGCGTGATCATGTCGCCGGGTGACTGGGATGTGCTGGATAAGCGGACCAACGGGACCAAGCCGAAGCGGGACATCGAGGCCACCGACGGACAGCAACTCACGCTGGGAGATACGACGCTGACTCTATATATTACGCCGGGGCATACACCGGGCACTATCTCCACTCTGTTTCCGGTGAAGGACCACGGGACGAAGCATCTGGCCGCGCTGTGGGGCGGGGTGGGGCTCAATGCCGACCCGGAATCGGTGAAGACTTACATCCGGTCGGTGCAGCGGTTCAGCCAGATCGTGAAGCAGGCGGGAGCGGATATCATTCTGGCGAACCATACCGATTGGGACCGGTCGAAGGTGAACCTGCCGCTGCTGGCGAAAGGCGAAGCAGCCGGAGCGAATCCATATATAGTGGGAAACGCCAAGGTGCTGAACTTTCTGAAAGTGGCGGAGGAATGCGCGACTGCGCGGGTGGTGGGGAAATGAAGAGAATTGCGGTGATGCTCGGATCGTGTGCGCTCGTGTTGTACGCGCAGAGCCGGACAGCGAACGATGGAGTATACACGGAGGCGCAAGCTTCGCGTGGGCGGACCCTTTACCAGGCGAAGTGTGCCATGTGTCATGGCGATGCGCTGGAAGGAAAGGCCGCGCCGCCGTTGGCCGGGAGCGCGTTCTTGACGGTGTGGGGAGCGCAGCCCCTATCGGAACTGGCGAGCAAAATCCGGAACACGATGCCGGCGGACGATCCAGGGAAGCTGAAGGCTTCTGAGGCGGCCGAGTTGGTGGCGTACATTTTGCAGGCCGGTAAGTTTCCGGCGGGAAAGACCGAGTTGACCGCGGACGAGGCTGGGCTCAAGTCGATTGTGCTCACAGGGGCGAGGGCGGCGACTGTTAAACCGGCGGTAGGCGGTAGCGCGGCGCCGGTGTTTCCTCCGGCTGGGAATCTTGCCCAAGTCATGCGGGGGATTCTGTTTCCCAGCTCCAACATCATTTTCAATGTCCAAACCAACGATCCGGGCGCACCGGTCAAGACGGAATCGGGCGACGGCAAGAGTGCGGCCCCTTTTAATTGGACGGCTTGGGGCGCGGGCATCTATCCACCCTGGCAAGTCGTCGATTACGCGGCTATAGCAATTGTCGAATCGGCACCGCTGCTGTTGACGCCGGGCCGGCGCTGCGAGAACGGACGGCCGGTGCCGGTCGAGAGGCCGGACTGGATCCAGTTCACTGAAGAGATGGCGGAGGCGGGGCGCGCGGCCTACAAAGCTTCCCAGACGCGGAACCAGCAGGCGGTGAGCGACGCCACCAATCAGCTCGCCGATTCGTGCTTCCATTGCCATTCGGTGTATCGCGATAAGCGCGGTGGGCGCGGCGCGGTGGCCGCGGCTCACTGCACGCCGTGAGCCTACCCCGGTTTCAGGCGTAGACTGCAGCGATTCTTCATACAGTGGTCCCCTGGTTGCCATCAGTGAGGCAGCAGTAGGGGGTATGAACTCATGAAACGTTTTGCATTGGTTTGCGCTGCCGGTGTGCTGATGGCCGCGGGCTTGAGCGCTCAAGAATATTCGCACGTTGCCATCAACATCGGGGCTGGGTTTACTCAGGCGGTGGGAAATACGGGAACGCGCCTGGATATGGGCTGGAATGTGCGCGGCGGCGTGGGTTACAACTTCAATCCATATTTCGGGGTTCTCGTGGATGGGGCTTACAACAATATGGGAATCAACTCGACCACGCTGGCCACGTATGGGGCGCCGGGCGGGCGGATGAGCGTCACTTCTTTTACGCTGGATCCGATCGTGCACGTCGCGCCGAAGAGCCGAGCCGATTTCTATATAACGGGCGGTGGAGGCTTGTTCCACCGTTACCAGGAATTCACGGCGCCGAGCGTGCAGGTGGTGACGGGATTCGATCCGTTTTTCGGGTTTTATCCTATTGGCGTGCCGGCCAACCAGATTCTGGCGAATTATTCGGTGAATAAGCCGGGCATCGATATCGGCGCCGGCGTGGCCTTCGGCAGCAAATGGCACGGGAAATTTTTCGCGGAAGCGCGCTATGAGCGGATCTTCATGGGCAACCGGTTCGCGAACGATACCGAGTATCTGCCCGTGACCTTCGGGTTCCGCTGGTAGGCTGGGCGGCGAAAACGCAGCCGGAGGGCAGGCGCTGGGCAGACGGCAAGATCGTCTGCCCCACCCCCACGAAAACGGTATCATCGTACCGTAGACCTCGTGGAGAAAGCCGCCGAACTTTCCGCTTTGGCGGTCCGGCTGATTCTGGCGTTTGTATTTCTTCTAGCCGGGACCGCCAAATTCTTCGACCCGCTAGGATTCCGGAAAAGCCTGCGCGACTTTGGCGTGCCGGCGCCGCTGGTACGGCCTCTCATGCTGCTCGTACCGGTGGGAGAAGTCGCGGTGGGAGCTGCGCTGCTTCCGCTCGGGTTGGCGTGGTATGGAGCATGCGGCGCGTTAGGGCTGCTCACCGTATTTTTTCTGGCAATCGGGATCGCAATGGCGCGGGGCCGCAAGCCGGATTGCCACTGTTTCGGCCAGTTGCAGGCGAAACCGGTGGGACGGCAGGCGCTGGTACGCGACGCCCTCCTGGCGGCCGGCGCGGGATGGCTGGTGTCGCGCGGCCCGGCGCGGATGGGACCGGGAGTGTGGGCATGGTTCGGCACTCTGGGGGTGCAGGAGCGGAAGGCCGCTCTGATCGCGCTGGGTATTAGCGCAATCTTCTTATTCCGGCTAGTGGGGAGACTGCGTCCGGAAAACGAAAGCGTGGAAGAACCGCCCGCACCGGAGTCAGAGGAAGAGCCCGCCGAGGAGCGGCCTGCGCCCATAAGGCGTCCTTCGGCGGTTCAGCGGCCGGCGCCACGGCAACCCGAAGAACCACCCAAACCGGGCCCTCAGGGGATAGGGCTACCCGTGGGGACGCCCGCGCCGGACTTCGAACTGCCTGGTGTGACTGGGGAGAAGCGCTCGCTACGATCGCTTCGGGCGAAGGAAAGCGACATTCTCCTTGTTTTTTCGAACCCGTATTGCCACTCTTGCCACGCGCTGACGCCCAGCTTGGTGCGCTGGGCGCGGGAGTTAACTGGGCTGTTAGAAATTGTTGTGATCAGCCGCGGACCTGTGCGGGAGGTTACGGCTAAGCTGAACGGGCTGGATCCATCTCGCATTCTGCTGCAGCGGGAGTTCGAAATCTCCGAAGCTTACGATTGCAGCGCCACGCCGGCGGCGTTGGTGATCGGGGCGGACGGTTTGATCCGCAGCTTGCTGGCGGTAGGGAAGCAGGATATTCAAAAACTGGTAGCGTCATCGTGCTCCAGCGGTGCGCCGGATCCCATCGTCGGGGCGTGATGTAATAAAGAACGGGCAACATCATGGCAACACCAACTTGGAACGTGAGCGGGCAGTATTATGAAACGTGCAACTGCGATTTTGTTTGTCCGTGCGTGCCGTGGCAACTGACCGTGCAGCCAACCAAAGGATCTTGCACGTTCGCCATGGCGTTCCAGATTGAGCGCGGCAGCTTCGGCGACGTGTCGCTGGACGGTTTGGGTTTCATCGTCGTGGGGTTGACGCCAGAGGCAATGGCGAAAGGGAACTGGTCGGTGGGGCTGGTGACGGATGAACGTGCGAACGCGCAACAGCGGGACGCGATCACGGCGATTGCCAGCGGGGCGGCAGGCGGTCCAATGGCGGCGCTCTCCGGCTTGATCGGCAAGTTTCTAGGGGTGGAATCGGCTCCGATCCGCTTCGAGCGGGAAGGCGCGAAGTGGTCGGTGAAAGCTACAAACCTGCTGGATATGGCGGCGGAAGGCGCGCGGGGAATCAATCCGAACACGACGGAACCGCTATACCTGGGCAACACCGGGCATCCGGCAGCGGACCGGTTTTCGCTGGCGCATCCTTCGCACAGCCGCGTGCACGCGCTGGGGCTCGATTGGGACGATACGAGCGGCCGCAATAACGTGCAGTACGCGCCGTTTTCCTGGCAGAGTGCTTAGTTCGATCGATCTCGACGCACTCTCGCGACGGGACCGGCTCCTCATTCCCGCCTGCATTCTGCTGACGACGGCGCTTGCCTGGGCGTATCTGATCCATCTTGGGCGCGGAGTGGCTGCGGGAGCGGAATACGACCGCATGATGGCGGCTATGGGAATGTCCACGAATAAGCCGTGGACGGTAACCGATCTCTTTTTCACGTTCGCGATGTGGGCCGTGATGATGATCGGGATGATGGGCCCGGCGGGGGCGCCGGTGCTGATGCTGTTCGCAGCGGCCGCGGCAAAACAGGGTAGAGATCGCGCTCCTGGAATGACGCTAGTCTTCGGATTGGGCTACGTTGCGGTCTGGTCGGTTTTCAGCGTGGGAGCGGCGGCAACGCAGGGCGCTTTGCAACGCGCGGCGGTGTTGTCGACGGCCCTGTCCATATCGAGCCGATGGGTCGCAGGGACGATTCTACTGGGCGCAGGCGTTTACCAACTGAGCCCCTGGAAGGATCAATGTTTGGCGCACAGCCGGAGTCCGCTAGGATTTTTTCTGTCGCACTGGCGGGCTGGGAGGACGGGGGCTTTCCGTATGGGATTCCGGCACGGCTTGTACTGCCTGGGTTGCTGCTGGGCGCTAATGTGCGTTCTGTTCGCAGTAGGGGTGATGAACCTGGTTTGGGTAGCAGCCCTGACCGGCTTGGTGCTGTTGGAAAAGACCGGACCAGCAGGAGTCGCAGCCGCGCGGGTGGGAGGCGCGGCAATGGTGGTTTGGGGAATTGTGCAAATCGTGCACGGCTAACGGACTGCCTGGGCTTCCGTGGGATTCCGGCGGCCAATTCAAAAAACCGTAACCAATCTGCCAGCCTATCGTCCAAGGCATAGCTGGTTAGGTATTCGGGATGGGAACCAAGAAAAACGACATTCTGCAGGGCACGCTGGCGCTGCTGATCCTAAAGACATTGGAGAATGGCCGCCTGCATGGGTACGCCATCACGGCTCACATTCAAAGCGTGTCGGATCACTTACTGCGCGTGGAAGAAGGCTCGCTCTACCCGGCGCTGCATCGCATGGAGCAGGCGGGGTGGGTTCGGGCCGAATGGGGGAAAACCGAGAAAAATCGGGAAGCGCGGTTTTATTCCCTGACGGCGCGTGGAAGAAAACAGCTCGCGCAGGAAGAAGTCAGTTGGAAGCGACTGACGGAAGGTGTGGCGCGCGTGATGCGCTACGCGTAACGGGGGCAGTTTATGGCGTGGCTCCGGCGGATGTGGAACGCGTTGCGGCCCAGCCGGGTGGACCGAGAGTTGCACCGGGAACTGGCTTTCCATTTGGCGGAGCGCGTGGAGGAATTGCAGGCGAGAGGTCTGACCCTAGCCGAAGCCACGCGGCTGGCGCAGCGGCAATTCGGAAATCTGACGGCGCAAACAGAAAGGACGCGCGCTATGGATATCAATGCACTGGTGGAGGGCACGATTCGCAACTGCCGGTATGCCCTGCGGACGATGGGGAAGACTCCGGCATTCACGTTAACCGTAATCCTGACTCTGGCGCTGGGGATTGGAGCGAACAGCGCGGTCTTTTCGGCGATTAACGCGGTGCTGCTGCGGCCTTTGGCGTTCCCGGAGGGGGATCAACTGGTGAAGTTAACGCAATTGCACCCGGGGATACCGGAGCCTTTTGTGGCGCCGGTCCGTCTCGAGGAGTGGAACCGGCTGAACAGCACGCTGCGCGGAATTACCGGCTACTACACAGAGGACACATCCGAGACCTCTGGCGATCTTCCGGAAAAAGTCACGCGGGCGTGGGTGTCGCCGCGTTTTCTTCAGGTCTTGGGGATTTCTCCGGTAATCGGGCGAAATTTTAGTCCGCAAGAAGAGCGGTATGGCGGGCCGAGCGCCGTGCTCCTCAGCTACCGATTCTGGCAGCGCCGATTTGGAGGCGATCCCAGCGTAGTCGGCAAGAGAATTCGGGCAGCCGGCTTGTTTGTGGTTGTAGGGGTCATGCCGGCGTCGTTCGATTTTCCGAATCGAGATGTGGATCTCTGGTCCACAACGCCGCCTGACGCTCCGTACGCTCAAAACCGTGAGGCGACCTGGTACACGGCGATTGGCCGTCTCAAACCGGGAGTCAGTCTGGCGGAAGCGCAGGCGAACCTGGCCGCGGTGCAAGCGAGCCTTGGCCGGCAATTCCCCAAGACGGACGCGATGAAATCGGTTTCAGTTGAGCCGCTTAAGGAAACCACGGTCCACGGCGTCAGGCGGTCTTTGTGGCTGCTATTCGGCGCGGTATCGTTGTTGCTGCTGATCGCTTGCGTGAATATCGCGGCGCTGCTGCTGTCGCGGACGGCGGCGCGGCAGCACGAAACATCCGTGCGGCTCTCTCTGGGGGCCTCGCGGGTATCGGTAGCCGCTCAGCTCTTGATGGAAGTCTGGATGTTGGCATTGGGAGGGGCAGCGCTCGGACTGCTGGTGGCGGCGGGCGCGGCGCAGGTATTTCGAGCGCTGGCGCAAAACCTGCCTCGTGTGCACGAGATCGGGCTGAATGGAAGTATTGTTGTTTACGCGCTGGTATGTGCGCTGGTGGTGACTTTGGCTTGCGGCGCCGCTCCAGCGATTCGCGGCACGCGGCGCACGCTGGCGGCATCGCTGGCGCAGGGCGGGCGGTCGCAAGTCGCGGGACGGAGCCCGTTGCAGTTTTTGTTAGTCGGCGTGCAGGTGGCGCTCTCGGTGACGTTGTTGGCCGGTGCGGGACTGCTGGTACGCAGCTTTCAAGAACTGGGGCGTGTTTCTCCGGGATTCGACGCACCGCATGTGCTGACGTTTCACATCAGTAATACTTGGGCGGAAGCCGGCGGGCAGCCGGCCAAGCAGCGGACAAAGCGAATCCTGGATGGGTTGCGATCGCTGCCCGGGGTCGAGGCGGTAACCACGACGGTGAGCCTGCCCGGTGTGCCAGGCAATTACGCAATCGAAACGACGACAGCGGAGGGGCGCTCCGAAACCGAGCCGAAGATGCTGGCCCAGGCGCGTTACGTCACTCCGGAGTACTTTGCGGCGCTGCGGATCCCACTCGTAGCGGGCGAACTGTGCCGTGATGATGGCAATCGGTTGACGGTAATGGTGAACCGCACGTTTGCGGACCGCTACTTAAATGGGACGGCCGCGATCGGGCGGCACTTGATGCAACCGGTGAATCCTTATATACCGGCGGCGGAAATCCGCGGCATTGTGGGAGATGCCCGGGAGACTGGGTTGGATCGAGTACCGCCGCCAACCGCGTATTGGTGCACAGGGTCGATGCAGCCGACCACATTCTTTCTGATTCGAACGCACGGCGAGCCTAAGGCTCTGGCGGGCGCGGTACGGCAGAAGGTTCACGAACTCGAGCCACGGAGGTCGGTATACGATTTGACACCCTTGACAGAGCATATTTCGGACGGGTACGCCGAAAACCGGCTGCGCACGTTTCTACTGGCGTTTTTCGCCTTGACGGCGATTGCGCTGGCGAGCGTGGGACTCTATGGCACGCTCAGCTACCACGTGAACACACGTCAGAGGGAAGTGGCGCTACGGCTGGCGCTAGGTGCGTTGCGGGGTCAGGTATTGCGGCAGTTTCTGGGCCAGGGAGTGCGCGTTGCGGTATTAGGCGTGCTGGCCGGTCTGGCTTGCGCGGCAGTGTTCACGCGGATGTTGACTAGCATGCTGTTCGGCGTATCGGCGACGGATGCCGCCACGCTTACGAGCGTGGTGGTGCTGGTGCTGGCGGTATCGGGGGCGGCGTCGCTATTCCCCGCGCTACGAGCTGCCCGAGTCGAGCCGATGCAGGCGCTAAGGGACGAGTGAGCCTTATTTGCCCGGCTGCATGTGCTGCGCCTTGTAGGCCGGGGCAGCCTCCGGAGACGAGAGGTAATCCAGAAGAGCCTGGGTCGCTTTGGGATCCTTGGCGTGCGCCGAGACGAATCCCACCAGGGCGGTTGGCGGGGCGAGGTCCTTGGGCAGAGGACCAACGATTTCCAGGCCCGGCTCGTCCATCTCGCTGAGGAAGGTCAATCCGATTTCGGCTTCCCCTTTGGCGACCATCTGCATGGCGGCTGCGCCGCCCTGCGCCCGTTTGAGTTTGGGCTCCATCTGGTCGGCAATTCCCAGTTTCTTGAGGACGGCTTCGAAGGTGACGCCGGCCGCAGCACCGATCTTGGCGTCCGGGTAGGAAACCGATTTGGCGGCGAGCAGCGTCTTCTTCACGGCATCGGCGGTGGACAGATTGGGCTTGGCCGCCCCTTGTTTGACCGCAACCCCAAGCGCGATGGTGGCCAGGGGTTTGGCGCTGCTTGCGACCACGTTGCCGGAGGCGAGCACTTCCGCGTAGGGCGGCTGGACAATCGGCAGGTCGAACGGTTCCCCCTTGGCGACCTGAGCCTTGGTGCCCAGGCCGGAGCCGAAGGTGGCCTTCACTTTATAACCGGTTTTCTGTTCGAAGCCGGGGATGAGTTGCTCGATGGAGGCGCGGATGCCACCGGGAGCGATGAGGGTGATTTCGGTTTGGGCCAGCGCGGTATAGGAACCGCCGAACGTCAGAACGATGGCGGCTGCAGTTACGGATGGACGCATGGTTCGCTCCTTGTGATCCGGGACGACCATGATACTTGGGGTGGGCCGCGGGTGCAATGTTGTGTGGGGACGTAAATTAAGACAGCAAGGGGGGCCTCTGTTAGGATAGCGGTGTAGCAGCCGTGCTAAAGCGATTGCAAGTCCGCAATTTCCGGAGTTTCCGAAACGCCGATATACCGTTGGGCGAAGTCAATGTTCTGGTAGGGCCCAACATGGGCGGCAAGAGCAATCTTCTCGATGCGTTTCGTTTCCTTTATGAATGCTGGTTTCCGCAGGCGGGCACCTTTGGTCCCCTCAGTGCGCTTACGAGACGCGGCGGCATCGAGGAAGTGCTCTGGAAGGGCGGAGTGGACAGGCTTGTCTCGCTTGCTGTGGAATTTGCAGATACCCGTGATCCCAAGTCGAGGTTCAAGTACAAGATTGAGTTAATGGGCGGAGCTGGAGGATACGTCAACATCCAAACAGAGGAACTCGCTGTTCTGAGGGCGGAACGGGAGTTTCCGCTAATCGTCCGCGAGAGCGGAGGCCGATGGTTGATTAACCCTGACGGACAGCGTTTGGTCACGGTTCAGTCGGAAAGGTCCGCGATGGAACTCGCACCTCCAAACTGGGATGGCTATCCGTTGAAGGCGTTTGCCCAGAATTGGCGTTATTACAACCTGGTTCCCAGCTTGATGAAACAACTCAACCAAGTCGGAGCGGGCGGAGTTCTTGAACCACAGGGTCAGAATTTGTCAGCTTGGCTCATGGGGCGCGTCAAGTGGTTTGTGTAAACGGCCTGGGTTTCTTCCTTGCGCCGCAGGCTATCGGGGCGGTGGGAAAGTGGGAATCCTGGGTTTGGATTTCCACTTTTCCACCGCCCAACAA
>Ga0070734_10000231_pt1 | contig 148459 bp, 130 predicted proteins | sample Coa_R1_8_FD_66444 | JGI IMG/M metagenome (GOLD analysis project Ga0070734, IMG submission 66444) | Surface soil microbial communities from Centralia Pennsylvania, which are recovering from an underground coalmine fire - Coalmine... | ecosystem: Environmental > Terrestrial > Soil >... | reverse complement strand
GCCATCTGTTGATTGGCAATTATCATTTTGCCCACGATTACGGGTGTGTGCACCCCGGCATGCCTCTTGGCCGCAAGCATCTCCGTCGAAGCCGTGACGCCCCCACTGGTGGGATTGGCCTTAAAAAGAACCACTTCCAGACTAGGTTTCAAGCGAATGGAAGTCAATTCATTAGATGACAGTCGCTAACCGTTAGTTTCAGCGGGGTTTACGGGGCAAATGCTCGTTCTTGCGCAGCTTTCGATGGCTTCGCCACTCGCCGTCGGCGCACATACCGGATCAATGCCCAAAGCAGTCCTAGCAGCACAACCGCAATGAGGAGGGCGCAAGCGATCAGGATCCTCATCGAATTAATGAAAACAAAGCCGTCCACCTCGGTATAGAACCCGTTGAATTTGCGTAGCGCCTGCGGCAGCGTCAGCACATCCTGCTTGGTCAGCTGCAGACTGTGCTCGTGAGGGTGATATTGCGATTCCCAAGGAAACAGCTTCCCATCATCATCTTTCTCAACGTGACCGCCGAGCACATGATTGACCGGCCGTTCGCGCACCAAGTTCGCCAACCGCTCAGCGCTAGCCTGGTATGCCTTGGCGTCATCCACCAAGAGCCGTGCCGGCAACAGGAAGTCGCCCGAAAATAGCAGCCCCGTATTCCGATCGTAGAACGACACTTCTGTCTCGTTGTGCCCGGGCGTGGGAATCACATCTACCTGCCGATCTCCGAGATTGATGATTGCCTGACCGCTTGGCCAGTCAGCCAATTGATAAAACTTCTTCACACTGTCCAAGTCGTACCCAACCACCTGGACATTGGGCAGCTTCGCAAATTGCACGTCACCCGCCCGATGATCCAGATGGCGATGCGTATGCACCACCAGCAACGCAAGCTTCGATCCTGCATATCCCGGCAACAAGCGCATCACTGTGTCTGCAAGTGGCGCCTGCTTCGGTTCTGCGACATCGCCGCTATCAATCAGCAGAGCTTTCGTGGATCCGATCAGCAGGTACATAAATGGAGCTTCAAAGATCGTGCACAAACCCTCGCGCAAAATGTAAGTCTGCGCATTGTAGGCATGCACCTGAATCGGCGGCTCGTGATGCGTCTGGCAATTGGCCGCACCTTCGTCCCAATGAACATCCAGTGACCCGGGTGCCAGTTGCGACGATGTGCTTCCAGGATTAAGCAAGAAGGGAAGAAATACTAACGTCGGGACAATGGTCCGCCGTAGCTGGCGAAAACGATTTTTTCTGAACCTGAGTGTCATACTTCCTCCACTTTTCTCCCAGGCAGCATCGCGTCCAGGCTCGTCGCCCAGAGCGCGACCGCACGATCAATCCGTTGCCGGTCTCGCGTGTTGCAGAGATCCAGCATGAATCCGCGCAGGCTTGCGAGCACGACCGAGGCGAAGGCGCGCGCGTCCTGAGGCTTCGCGCCCGCTTTAACGAGCGGTTCCGCTATCAGTTGCAGCCAGTCTTCCACTGTCTCGTGCAGGAATTCGTGGTAGAGGCGTGGCCTCCTCAACGCAATTCCGTAGACCTCGAAGAAGAAACGAAACTGCGTCTCCGAATGAGGCGAACTGAGCTGCTTCCAGACTGCCTCATATGTTTCCGCGAGTGTGGGTCTCTCGATGCTGTCTAAACTCATCCGCTGCCGTCGCCGAATCTCTGCGATCGCCGCCATCACCATTTTTTCTTTTGATCCGAAGTGATAGAGCAAGCCGCGCGGGCTTGATCCGATGGCCTTCGCCAGCGGTCGCAATGAGAGTCCGGAGAGTCCATGCTCGATCAGGTACTGCGCAATGGCTTCGCAGAGTTCCTCAGGACGCCTGACATTGACGGGCCGACTCACGTAGCAATCTTACGATAATTGAAACATTTGTTTCAATAATTGCTCTTCTGTGTTCGTTGAAGACTCAGCGGCCTGGATGTCTATGTCAATCAGAAATGAAGCGAATGCCAAGAAAGTTGGCGTCTATTGCAATGATCATGACAGTTTTCGACGCAATCTGTTATTTGAAAGGTAGGATTCGTTCGTACCCGTTATTCCGTTTGTGGTTAACGCTTTTGCTTTGCCTCAAGGCGCGTCCTCACCTCCGGCCATTCACCGTCGAGAATGCTGAAGTAAACCGTATCGCGCACGCGCCCACTCCATGTGATGAGATGTCGCCTCAATGTCCCTTCCTCTTTCGCGCCCAGGCGCAGGATCGCGTTGCGTGATTTCTGATTGAGCGCATCCGTTTTCAATTCCACGCGAATGCATCCCCAGACCTCAAACGCATGCCTCAACATTAGATATTTCGCTTCGGTGTTGACGCCAGTCCGCTGCCAGGCTGGCGCGATCCATGTGGATCCGATTCCGCCCGCCGATTCACACGGTCGATATTCATGAATCGCGTGCTGCCGATGACCGCCCCGGAACTCCTCTCGACGGTCGCAAAGGCCACAGACTCGCCCCGCTCTTGCTCCGCCAGCGTCTTGGCGACCATTTGCTCAAAATCCTCAGGTTTTTGCATGGCATAGGGAATCCAGCGAAAAATCTCATCCAGCGCGTCTTTGGCGGCCAACCAGAAATCCTGAGCGTGCTGGGGCCGCATGGGAACAAGCCGAACCACCGTGCCTTCGAGCGTGATCGGTGTAAGAATGTGGAAGGGTGCAGTTGCGATAGTCATACTCGCCATCTTATCTTGCATCCTGTTACGCTTTCCGGCATCTGAACTTTGACGGCGGATCTCACCAAGCGTGAGCCTATCCGTCTATGTCGTGATAATGGTGCACTCCGCCCCAACGCGCCCCTGTCAGGAGCCTTATCAGTGAAGGCGCACTGTCTGCCTTTTTCCGAGATCCCGCACACCACGCGCCTTTTTGCCGACTTCCTCTCCTACACGCCGCCGGTGCAGTCGTTTTATCCTCGTTCTCCGCAATTTTCTGAGTGGGTGAAAGAAGAATCGCAACGGATTCAACTTGATCTTGATCGCCGCTGCCGGGTAGCCGAAATTCTGCAACGCCAAAACCAGAGCTTTGGGGTCTCCACAAAAACACTGGCCAATCTCGATCGCCTGCGGAATGGAGCGGCCGCCATCGTCACCGGACAGCAGGTCGGCCTTTTCGGCGGCCCGATGTTTTCCATCTACAAGGCCCTTACCGCGGTGAAACTCGCGGAAGAGGCCACAAAAGCCGGCGTAAATGCAGTCCCGATTTTCTGGCTGGCCACCTACGACCACGATCTTGTCGAAGTGAATCATGTTTCGATTCCAGCGCTCGATGGCCAAATTCAGACTCTTACTACTCCGAGTCATGGAATCTCTGGTGCCCCGGTTAGCACCGTTCGTCTCGGCGACGAAATTCAGCCCGTCTTAGAGCAGGCCGCGGCTCTGCTGGGCGAAACCGATACCACTACTCTCCTTCGTGAGACCTATCGCCCGGGCGAGACTCTCGGAACTGCCTTTGCTCGCTTCTATGCTCGATTGTTCGCGGATTGGGGAGTGATCTTACTTGACGCTTCCGACCCGGAACTCCATCGCGTTGCCGAGCCCGTCTATCGCATGGCGATCGAGCGGGCTAATGAGCTTACCCCGGCGCTGCTCGCCCGCGGCGACGCGCTTGAGGCCGCCGGATATCATCAGCAAGTGAAGGTGATGCTTTCTTCCACGCTGCTGTTCAAGCTGCGCGCCGGCGTGCGCACGCCCATTCACCGCCATGAAGGCCAAACGCGCGAGTTCTTCCTCGATGACGATCCTCACCACCGAATTTCGGAGCAGGACTTGCTGAATGAGATCGCGTCTCATCCCGAGCAATTCAGCCCCAACGTGCTGCTGCGCCCCATCGTGGAAGATTTCCTTCTCCCTACGCTGGCCTATACCGGTGGCGCTGCCGAGGCGGCATACTTCGCGCAAGCGGCTGCTGTTTATGAATCCATACTGGGACGTACTACTCCGATCGTGCCTCGTTACTCGGGCACGATCGTCGAACCCAAGTTGCAGCGTCTGCTCGAGCGCTACCAATTGGGGGCGCCCGATGTATTCGGCGGTCCGGAAGCATTGCGCCAGAAGCTTGCTGGTCACAGCTTGCCCGAGGATCTACAAAATGCTTTCGACTCAACCCGCTCGGCGCTCGACATACATTTGGGAGAGATTCAGCAGAAACTCGCGCGCCTCGATCGCACCCTGGTGGATGCGGGGGAAACCGCCGTCTCGAAAATGCGGCACCAACTCGATCGGCTTCACACCCAGGCCGCTCGCGCCGAATCACAGAAAGTCGAAGTCATCGGCCGGCATGCTCAGATGCTCAGCCAGAATCTCTACCCCAACAGGGCCCTGCAGGAACGGGGCATCGGCGGCGTTTATTTCCTCGCGCGCTACGGCCAGGATCTTCTTCACGAGCTTTACGACTCGATGCACTCCGACTGTCACGACCACCAAATTGTCGAACTCTGAAGCTGAACGGTTTTTTCCTTCGTGTCCTCAGTGGTGGAGATTTAGGCTTCGGCTACCCTGACGTAAAGCTTGGGCTCAGATGAACTGAGCCTGTAGAATTCTGGCAGTGCCGTCGCCCGAGCAGAATCCCGACCCGAAAAAAAATCCTTGGGTGCAGATTGCTCGTTACAGCCAGCTCGCGTTCATCTTTCCCGCGGCGATCGTAGTTGGATGGCTGGTTGGAGCCGCACTCGACCATTGGCTGCACACCACGTGGCTGTATCTGGCGGGCATTTTCGTGGGCATTATTGCGGGATTCGTAGAACTCATCCGCACCGTTCTCCGCGACACCGAGGAACAATAAACGGTCATCCGAATCAAGCTGGAGAGACCCTCTGCTTCTTGCGCTACCATGGCTGATTGCGTGGAGAATCAATCTCAGACCGAACTTGATCCTGCGGCGGAGCACTTCTACTCCGGGGCTATCGATCGCATTCGCCGCGTCATGGTGGTGATTGCGCCTGTTCTTAGCGGAGCCGCGTGGTGGAAGTTCGGCCCGCGTTCCGCCCTTGGATTCACCCTCGGCTGTGCCATCGCTTACATCAATTTCTACTGGCTTAAGCGTGTGATCGCTGGCTTCGCCGACCGCGCCACGGGAGCAACAACGGCCAGTTCCGGGGAGGGGATCGTCTTCCGGTTTCTGCTACGCTACATGTTGATGGCAGTCGGTGCGTATGTTATCTTGACTGTTTCTCCCGCGAGCCTGAATGGCCTCTTGGGGGGCTTATTTTTGCCCGTAGCAGCCATCGTCTGCGAAGCCGCGTACGAAGTCTATGTAGCATTGGCGAGAGGGATTTAGTACAGACATTGGTAGTTGCTTGGAACGACTGAAATCTGAGAGTTGATAGCCGCTTTCTATGCCTGAACAACTCTGGTTCACCGCCATCCTGAATCATCTGTTCGCCGCTCCGGTGACCGCCCTTCTGCACGCACTCTCCCTTCAACCAAAGTATCCCGACGCGCCCATCCCCAATTCGCTGGCGATGGAGATTCTGGTTTTCCTGATCCTGGTGGCGATCTTTTTTCTCGTCCGGTCCCGCCTTTCGGTAGATAACCCAGGCGGCTTGCAACATGTCTTTGAGGGCATGGAATCCTTCATTCAAGGCCAAAGCGGCGAGATTATTGGTCCCCACAGCGAGCCTTATATCGCCTTTCTCACCGCGCTCGGTCTGTTTATTTTGTGCTGCAACCTGATCGGACTGATCCCCGGGTTCGAGTCGCCCACGGCTGTACCCATCGTTCCGCTCGGCTGCGCACTTTGCGCGTTCGTTTATTACCAAACGCAAGGATTCAAGCACGCCGGAATCGGTTACCTGAAGCACTTCCTCGGGCCTTTTTGGTGGCTGGCGTGGCTTATGCTTCCGATCGAACTGATCAGCCATCTGGCGCGCGTGCTTTCCCTTACCGTCCGGCTTTTTGCAAACATGTTCGCCGGCGATATGGTCACCCTGGTTTTCTTTTCCTTGATTCCGATTGGGGTGCCGATTGCTTTCCTGGGATTACATATCGGCGTCTCTCTGTTGCAGACCTACATCTTCGTGTTGCTGACGATGGTGTATCTGCAGGGCGCGGTGTCCGAGGAGCACTAAGAAAAGTTCTCGGTTCCGGGTTGAAGCGGGATCGCCCTAAGGGGCTTCAACGAATGCGAAGTTCACGACGGCACGCTTCACGGAAGACTCAGAATTTTGAACTGATTGGAAAACTAAAGCCATCAGCGTGAGGGCGTCTGCACGGAATGACGTCAACCACCCACTGGCGGCAATTCATAGCACGAAAAGGAGAAACACCATGCGTCACATGAGTAAGCTGTTCATGATTCTGTCCGTACTCTCGTTCGCGGTCCCTGCTTTTGCGCAAGGCGGAGCCACGAGCGGAACCAACTGGGTAGCCATTGCCGCCGGCTTCTCCATGGCGTTCGCCTCGGGAATCTGCGGATTGGCCCAAGGCAAAGCGACCGCCGCGGCTGCGGAGAGCCTGGCCCGCAATCCCGCTGCTCGTCCGGGAATCCAGCTCGCGCTGATTCTTGGCCTGGCGCTGATCGAATCCCTCGCGCTCTACACGCTGGTGATCATTTTCGCCAAAGTAAAGTAGGGCAAGGTCTCACAGTTTCGAGGTTGAAACATTGCAGACAAAAAGCCTCCGCAACTAGGAGGCTTTTGTTTTTACAACTGTGACTTTGAGACGCGGAACTACACTTTACGCTCCCCACTCCACTCCTGGCTCTTATTTTGCGGGGCATGATTGAGTGCATCCACCAGCAAGCGGCGCAGACGATACCGGCTCTCCAGGTCCGTGTTCACGATTTCGAATCCCACTTCATTGACGCGCGCGCGCCGGAGCAGCACGTGCGCCCGAATTTTTGACCGCATGCCGAGTGAAATTTCAAGATCCGCTTCGCTGCCGATGCGAAGGTTGTCTTCCTTGGTGCCCATGCCGCCGCCCAGGCTCAATTCGCGGATCATGATCCGAGATTTACCCCACGAACTGCCAATGGTGGCAGAAACCGTTTTTGAGAGCACCAGGCGCTCATAGCGCCGTTGCCGCACCCAGGGACATGCAGGCGCGGCATCCAGCGGAGCGATGGCCAGTTCCGCTGCCTCGAAGCCGCTATCCGACATAACCTGCGAACTGTAGCGCGGATCGATCTTCGACAATGCCTGCGCTGCCGCGATGCGCAACTCTTTATGGTTCACGTACCCGAACGTCTTTTTCGATTCCAGAATCTCGCGCAAGGTTCCGACTGATTCCGGATCTCTCAGCCGCCCCAGCGATTCAATAGCTTTCAACTGTACGAATGGCGAGCGAGAAGCCGTCTCGCCGGGCCGGGCCATCGCGATCAGCGGGGCGGCAGCAGTGATATCGCTGCTCATGCCGATCTCATCGAGAGCCTCCGGCAATACCACTGGATCGAGTACTTCCGTCAATTCCAGCAGTGTGCGCCCGCGATCGGGAGCGGCTCCGTAAGCGATCTGCCGCACCACAACGTCGTGATAAAAGCGGTTCCACTCTGGCAAACGTGCCGGTAATAATTCCAGCAGCGTCGCCACATCCAGGCGCGAGATCAGCCCCACAGCACCCGATGCCTGTCGGGACTGCCCAGTGCGCAAGATTTCGCGCAACTGAGTCAGGATTGCCGACCCCAAGTTCTTGACCAGTTCGATCATGCGATCGCATTCATCCCGACGCATGCAGCGGAAGAAGCGGTCTGCCATGTGCTCCGCCCCAGTCTGCGAGGTGCGCCGCAACACTGAGAGCAAATCCGGAGGAACCTGATCGTCGCGCAGAGCCTCCTCGATAAACTCCGGCAGTCGGTTTTCCACACCCACGCGCGGGCGGAGATCGCTCATCAGCACCGGACGCTGCGTGCTGATCTGCTCCATGCCGGCGCAGACTTCGTTCAATGCCGCATAATTCTTGGCGGCGCTCGCCTCCTGGCTCAACCTCACGAAAGCGGCGCTCATCAGGCTCTGCAGTTCCGCTTCTTTTTCGCTGATGATTTGCTCGCTGACTTTGCGCACCGCCTGCGCCATTGGTTGACCGCCCAGACGCGCATACAGGTCGGCCAACTGGCTCAATCCAATGGCTGCTTTGCGACGCGAATCGGTTTCTTTAGCGCTCAGGCAGCTTGAATAATTATTCAGAATCTCCGACGTGGCCTGCATTTCCTCGCGTTCGAGCAGCTGTTCCACGAACTGCCGAACGTTGCGCGGCGGAACGCAGGGTGCTTCGTGCGACATCAGCACGCTTTTCTTTCCGGATTCCGGCACCTCCGCCCAGAACATTCGGTCCAGAATGTCGGCGTGCGACTCGACCAGAATGCCGGCCTTCGACATCTTTTCTTCCTGCATGCGCAGAATCTGGCGCAAGGAGTCCATCTGCCGACTCATGTGCTCCATCATCTGGTGCACGGCGTTCACTTTGACTTCGCCGCGCTGATATCGTTCCAGCGCGAAGCGGATGGCCATGTGCTCGGCTGCTTTCATCAGCAATGGCGTGTCATCGGTGTCCTGGGTCGCGCGCGCGGCCAGACTTCCGAGCAGTTGCTGCAGGCTCAGGCGAGTGTTCGGATCGGCCTGGCTGATGTCCTTTTGCAGATCTTCTTCTTTGACGCTGGGATCGTGTTGTACCTGACCAAAGCGCGTGAGCAGTCGGATGGCCTGGATGACTTCCTGCTCCTGCAGGGGTACCACTCCGGTCCATGCGGGCGCAAAGCCGGCGCCGGCCGCTGCCCCAGCTCCCCCTACCGTGGCGCTTCCACCTCCACCTCCGCGACCACCCGCTCCCGCGCCAGATGCTCCCGATCCGGTACCGGAGCCACTCCCTCCGCCTCCGAATCCAAACATGCCGCCGCCTGTTCCCGTTCCAGCGCCTCCACCAGTCCCGCCGCCGGTTCCACTGAAGTTCGGCACTGTTCCCAGAGGCACCATGGGAACGCCGGGCTGAGCGCCCTGCCCGCCGGAATTGGCTCCCTCGGCCGCGGCAATCAGTTGCAGCAGCTTCTGCGGATCATTCAACCACTGCTTGAACTCGGGTCCGAGCGTCTGCGCCGCGATTTGCGCGGCGATACTCACATCACCAGTCAGCGGGTCGGCGGCTACGAACTTCACTTCGTTGATCTTAATGGTGCTGTTCTGTTTGGCGGCGCCGAGGGCGTCTTTTATCTGCTTGGCAACGTCAGTAGCCTTGGATCCCGCGATCGTGAATGCCCGCACCAGACGCGTGAAATCTTCAACCGTGACTTCCTTGGAGAAATGCAGGCTGGCGAGCCCAGCGGTGGTTAACAATGTGGCGAAGCTGCGTTCGGCGTTGCCGGTCTCAAGCGGAATGCCGTCAAGCAGCAGTTTGTTATCGGCAACACCGAGCAAGAAACCGGAATCCCCGGTCGACGGCAGTCCCTGCTGCAATTCATTCCACGTAGTTTCGAATTGTGCCTCGGTGCGCTTGTGGTCGTAGCCGTACATCCGAGCGTACTTAATGAGGATGTTCAAGCTATGCACAAACGCGCGCGCCGAAGCGGCCCGTGCGCTTTGCGATGCGGAGATATTCGAGACAGAGATAACAAGCTCCTTGCGGCGCAACTCTGAAGCTCAAGGTTAAAGGGAATCGGTAAGCCCTAAAACGTTACGGAGGTAATAGTCCGGCACCGCGGGAAGCTCTCCCTTCCACCCGAGGTCGTGGCCCTATTCGGTTTGCAGGCGCAGGTGTGGCATTAAGAATTGGGCAGCAATGATGGCCAATGCGTAACAGGCCTAACTCGCGGTATCATGCCGTCCCATGGCACCGCTAGGATCCATCGCACACGCTTGCAGGCGTGAGACGCATTTAGCCGCGTCTCACCATCACCCAAAACTTCTGACCAAAAGCATCCGCGGCGCCTCTGTGAGTCTGGTGATCTTTCTGGGTTCGGTGGTTGCGGGTTTCGCCCTTTGTGCTCCCTTGCTTCTGGCGCAAGTTGCACCCGCAACAGCTTCCGCTGACATCTTGATTCAGCATGACGTGCCCATGAAGACGCGCGACGGAGTAACGCTTTACGCGGACATCTACCGACCCAAGGCGTCCGACAAATTTCCTGTCATTCTGATGCGCACACCGTATGACAAGAGTGTGAGTTGGGCTGTATCACCGGCATTCAAGATTGTGGCGCGCGGCTATGTCTTTATCATTCAGGACGTTCGAGGCCGCTATACCTCAGAAGGGGAATGGTATCCCTTCAAGCACGAAACAACCGATGGATACGACGCGGTGGAGTGGGCCTCCGCACTTCCTTACTCAAACGGCAAAGTAGGAATGATGGGAGGATCTTATGTGGGGGCGACGCAGATGCTGGCGGCGATCGGCGCTCCTCCACATCTGGCAGGGGTTGCGCCGGATGTGACGGCAAGCAACTACCACGCCAACTGGACGTACCAGGGCGGGGCCTTCGAGCAATGGTTCGACCAGAACTGGACCACGCAACTAGCCCGCAATACGCTCGACCGCTTCATCGACAAAAATACAGATGCGCGGGTGGGAGCTCCCGTCCTTCCGCTGGCCAACTATCCGGTTTTCAATTTCGGGCAATTACCGTCGGATGCCCAACTCACCGAATCGATTGCACCGTATTACGAGGATTGGCTTTCGCATCCGGATTACGACGATTATTGGAAGCAATGGTCGATTGAGGAGAATTTTTCCAAAATCACGGTGCCCATGCTTCATGTTGGCGCCTGGTACGACATTTTCAGTGGGGGCACGCTACGCAACTATATGGGCGTGAAAGCACACGGTGCGACCGAAGCTGCTCGTACTCAACAGCATCTGCTGATGGAGATTGGTGGGCACGCCGGTTTCGGACGACGGATTGGAGATGTGGATTTCGGTCCGCATGCACTGGAAAACCCATACGTCGATGTGATTCTCGATTGGTACGATTTCTTGTTCAAAGGCATTCACAATCAGTTCGCCACCGACAAACCCGTCAAGCTGTTCGTCATGGGAATGAATGAGTACCGGCAGGAGGATGACTGGCCGCCTCCGGAAGCTAAATACGTGAAGTATTTCCTTCACTCCATAGGTAAAGCCAATTCATTGCGGGGCGACGGTTCTCTTTCTACCGCAGCCCCCAAGTCCGAACCGGCGGATTCGTTTGTTTACGACCCTGGAAACCCTGTTCCGACGATCGGCGGCCCGCTTTGCTGTGCCCAGGAATTGATGGAGCCCGGCCCACGCGATCAACGATCGGTCGAAAATCGGGATGATGTGCTGGTGTATTCCATTGGACCCTTGGCGCGAGATCTGGATGTTACTGGTCCGGTGAGCGCGTCTTTATTCGTGAAGTCTTCGGCGGTCGACACCGATTTTACCGGCAAACTGGTGGATGTTGCGCCGGACGGCTTTGCCACCAATGTCGCAGAAGGCATTCTTCGAATGCGTTACCGGGATCCGCAGGAGCATGCGTCGTTGATGAATCCGGGCCAAGAGTATCAGATCACACTCGATCTCTGGTCGACCAGCAATGTGTTCCTGCGGGGACATACACTGCGCCTGGAAATCTCCAGCAGCAATTTTCCCCGTTTCGATCGCAATCTCAATACCGGCGAAGAAATCAAATTCGCGCGCAGATTTGTTTCGGCGACGAATACGATACTTCATGACGCACAGCACCCGTCTGCGCTTGTACTTCCGGTAATCCCATAGCGACCCAGGGATCATTCGAGCGCGAGAAAGGGAGAAATTTCATTCTTCTGGGTTAGCGCGGGTCCGGCGCTTGAGAATCCGAGCGACGTCCTTGCCCATGCGGATATCGGCGAGCAATTGATCAAGCCGGGCAGAAGCGTTTTGCAGACCTTGCTGGTCCGCGTCGATGGCAGACTGCAAAATCTGATCAAGACGGCTCGACGCAGTCCTGAGCCTGAGCAATTCTTCGTTCGTGATCGCCTGCCTGCTCCGTTGCTCATTCGATCGAACGAGGCGCATGATGCGCTCGCGTAGCTCCTGCTCGCGATTCCGGTTGTCCTGAGTATCCATACCCTGAAGGACAAACTTTAGGACATCGACGACATTGTGGGCAATCGACGGCACCCCCCAATCCCGGAGTCAGTTTGATCGGAGCGATGTTCGTGGCCCCTGAGTACGGAATGAAAGATCTTTCAGAACACTAGCCCGAAGCCGGCAGTGACGGCATTCGTTCTCCAGTTCGCTAAGAAAGCGGGATTCGCGGTACCCGGGATGAACTTGAAGTAGCGGGTCTCGTAAGTGGCCTTCAGGTAGTACTTGCTGAAGTCATATCCGAGGGTGCCTCGGATGGTGTAGGCGTGGTCGAGCGTTGGATGCGGAAAGGGTGTTCCCGATTTCGGCGCACTATACCTCGGCGTGAACTCGGGCTGTATCTGTCCCTGGATAAAGGCATGGTTCTCCGGGCCGAAGCGATATTCAAGCACCGCCGGAGATTCGAGCACCAGCATGTTATAGCGGTTGAAAGTCTGGTTGGGGAGTGGGGTGGTCGGCATGAGGAACTTGCGAATTTGGGCGTGGAATCCTGCGGAGAAGTGGTCGCCGAAGTGAAACATGAGCCCGCCGTAGGCAGCGAGTTCTTCGGCGTGGGCAGAAGTGCTGGTGGGGAAACGAAGTTCTCCGCCGATGACGATGTCGGGAGACTGAGTTTTCCGGTTGCCCTGGACCAAGGCGTAATCGCCGTCCAGGCCGAGGAGGCCGGCGTTTGAATATGGAAGGGTGCCGAATTTGTCGGAGGTCTCCCCCGCCTGTACGCCAAAAGTGCCGCGCTGCGCGAGAGCAGAAACCGCAGTCAAAAGAAAAAGACAGAGAACAATGAAACGAGTCTTGCAGGGCTCGGTCACGAATCCCCTCCTTGGGAAGGAAAAGTGTACACTCCGGCAGCGGTCAGCGGGAACGCCGAGGTGTTTTGATTTTGCGAATCGGGTGACGATCTTTGGTTCAGATGCGGGAGGCTTTGGGATTGTATGTATCTGACTTACTTCATGTCTGGACGCTCGCTTCGCTCCCCGCACAGACGAAGGTGTCCGCGCCTATGTAAGCTGATTCCGAATGACTTTTCAGGTCGTTCAGCATAGAATTGAGGGGAAGTATCTCCCCTCGAATCAGTAAGCCGTCCCCCCAAGTGGCGCGAGGACGTTGAGGCAGGTGCGCTTCCCCTAGTGAAAAAACATAGTCAGACCCGGACACCATGGTTGTGTCGCAGCGGTGTGGTCGGGCTGGCATGGCTTAGCTTGACCGCAAGCTTAGCGGCCATTGATGTCAAAGCCGTGGCTGGCGCGGTGGATGAACACTACAACCACCTGAAAACATTGGAGGCGCAGTTTACCGAGATTTATCGCGGGGCGGGGATGGACCGGACCGAGTCCGGAACCGTGTGGCTGAAAAAACCCGGCAAGATGCGGTGGGAGTACCGTTCTCCAAAAGAGAAGTTGTTTGTCTCGGACGGTCGGAGTGCGTGGTTTTACGTGCCGGAGGATCGGCAGGCGCGCAAGCAGGATGCGAAAAACCTGGAAGACGTTCGATCTCCGCTTGCATTTCTGTTGGGCAAGGCCAAGCTTGGAAAGGAGTTAAGGGGCTTGTCGTTGGCTCCGGATGTGACCCCGGTGGTGCCGGAGGATGTCGTGCTCCGAGGGGTTCCAGCCGGGATGGAGGATCAGATCAGCGATATCGTGCTGGAGATTACGCCTCAGCGCCAGATTGCGCGGATTATTTTGCACTCGGTGGATGGATCGGCTACGGAATATCGGTTTACGGAACAGAAGGAAAATGTGGTGGTGGCAAATGGGCAATTTGAATTTCACCCGCCACCAGGGACGGAGACCTCGGAAGATTTAGGACCGTGAGGCCATCCCCGCCTAAAGCCTTTGAGTCCGAGAATGTATTGCAGCGCTGGAAGCGATGAGCCAGCCAAAAACCAGTTGGTTACTTGGGTGCTCATGAGAGGAAACTGTGGCCGGATCGCGAGTTTAGGATGGAAAATCAGGGTGCTACACTGGGGCGAGAGTAGGGTTTTCTACCCAGGAAACAGGGAAAAATGGCGGAGTTTGTCATAAAAATCGCGGACGAACGGGGTCGGATCCAGCAGCACGTGGAGCAAGGGATCTCCGAGGCCGAGGTTCGCGACCGCTTCTCGCAGCAGGGATACCTTGTTTATTGGGTTAAGCCTCAGGGAGTGTTGACGGGCGGCATTAGCCTGCGAAAACGGCGGAAACTGAAGCAGGCCAGTTTCCTGGTTTTCAACCAGCAGTTTTTGACGCTAGTGCGCGCCGGCCTGCCGATTCTGAACGCCCTCGAACTGCTGATCAAGAGGCAGAAAGATCCGCAGTTGAAGCAGATTCTGGAGAACGTCCGCGACCGGGTGAAAGGCGGAGAGTTGCTTTCGGACGCTTTTGCGGCGCAGGGCATTGTTCCCAGGATTTATACGACCACGCTTTTGGCGGGGGAGAAGAGCGGCGCTATCGATGAGGTGTTGACGCGCTACATCAGTTTCCAGCGAATGGCGATGTCGTTCCGCAAGAAGCTGTTTGTGTCGCTGATCTATCCCACGCTGCTGGTTTCAGTCGTGTTGATCATGGTGACATTCTTGTTCACCTACGTGGTGCCGAAGTTTGCGGAACTCTTTAACAGCCTGGATGCGAAGCTGCCGGCCATTACCGTGTTCATGCTCGCGGTGGGACAAAGCTCTCAGAAGTACGCGCCTTTTGTGGCAGTTGGGTTGGTGATCACCGCGTTTATATTTTGGCGGTGGAAGGATACGGATCGCGGGGCGGATCAGATTGACCGGATAATTCTGGCGCTGCCGCTGCTGGGGGAGATCCGGCTGAAGCACCAGGTGGCCAGCTTTTCACGCATGCTGGCGACGCTTCTGCAGGGCGGATTGCCACTGGTGCCCGCGATGGAAACGGCGGGTTCTTCGATGAGCAGCCGGCGCATCTTGAAAGGCGTGGCGCGGGCGAGTGTGCGGGTTCGGGAAGGGCAGGGCCTGGCCGGGAGCCTGGAAGAGCAGGAGATTTTTCCGGACTTGGCAGTGGAGATGATCGAGGTCGGTGAATCCACGGGCGCGCTGCCGGCGATGTTGAACTCCGTGGCTGAATTCTACGAAGAGGATGTGCAGACGGCGCTGGGCGCGGCAATGGCGCTGATTGAGCCGCTCATTTTGATCATCATGGCGATTTTTGTTGGAGGCGTGTTGATCTCGTTGTACTTGCCGATCTTCACGCTCGGAGTCCACTGAGCAATGAGCAGCGAGCGCGATGAGCAAGGAGTGCTCCCGGTTTGCTCACAGTTCAGTGCTCATGGCTAAAGGATCTGTGAATGGCAATGGCAGAAAAGAAAACAGTTCTGGCGAATGGCGGCAACGGCGGGCGTGCAGCAGTGCCGCCTGTCGCTGGCAATAACGGAAATAACAGTAACGATATGGAGCGGGCGCAGGATATTGCCCGGCGGTATCGCTGCGAATTCATTGATCTCACCAACTACGAACTGCATCACGACTTGTTCAGGAAGATCCCGGTCGAGTTGATGTTCCGCTACAAGTTCGTGCCCCTGGAAGAGACCGCCGACGGCAAACTGGCCATCGCGATTGCCGATCCGAGCCAGTTGATGATGATCGACGAGATCAGCCTGCTATTGAAGCAGCGCATCGTCACGAAAGTCTCGACGCTGAGGCAGATCGACGACATTCTGAAGAAGACCGAGCAATCGCAACGCGTGCTCGAGGAGGCCAGCGAAGGTTTTACTATCATCCGCGAAGACGAGGCCACGGGCGTTGAAGAAACGCTGACCATTGACAAGCTCACGGCCACCACCGACACCAGTCCGATCATTCGCCTGGTCGACACCACAATTTTTACGGCACTGCAGCGGCGTGCTTCCGATATTCACATCGAGACCCGGGATGACTCTGTGATGATCAAGTTCCGCATTGACGGCGTGCTCACGCAAGCCATGCCGCCGATCGCCAAAGAGCATCATTCGACCGTGATCTCGCGCATTAAGGTCATGAGCGAACTCGATATTTCGGAGCGGCGCGTGCCACAGGACGGGCGGTTCCGCGTGAAGTACAACGGGCGCGCGATCGATTTCCGTGTTTCGATCATGCCTTCGATCCACGGCGAAGACGCCGTGCTCCGCGTGCTCGACAAAGAGTCGATGAGCGAGAAGTTCCGCACGCTGACTCTGGATGTGGTTGGTTTCGACGAGGATGATCTGCGTCGCTTCCGTCGCTATATCAAAGAGCCGTACGGGATGGTGCTGGTGACCGGACCGACGGGTTCCGGTAAGACGACCACACTCTACGCTGCGGTCAACGAGATCAAGACCGACGAAGACAAGATCATCACGATTGAAGATCCGGTCGAATATCAGTTGCGTGGCATTACGCAGATTCCAGTGAACGAGAAAAAGGGGTTAACCTTTGCCCGCGGATTGCGATCAATTCTGCGTCACGATCCTGACAAGATCATGGTCGGTGAAATCCGAGACTCGGAGACGGCGCAGATCGCCATTCAGTCGGCCCTTACCGGACACCTGGTGTTCACCACGGTGCACGCCAACAACGTGGTCGACGTGCTCGGACGATTCCTGAATATGGGTGTCGAGCCGTATAACTTTGTTTCTGCGTTGAACTGCATTCTGGCGCAGCGGTTGGTGAGGTTAATCTGTGATTCCTGCCGGACCGAGGTGCACTACGCGCCGGGGGTTCTCGAGGCGAGTGGACTCGATCCGGTGCAGTGGGGCAATGTGCCGCTGTATGAAGGGCCGGGATGCATTGAGTGCGCCGGCACCGGATTCCGCGGACGAACGGCGATTCACGAGTTGCTGGATTTGAGCGATCGCATTCGCGAGATGATTCTGGAGAGGAAGCCGACTTCGGAGATTCGGCGGGCCGCCCGCGAGGAAGGTATGCGATTCCTGCGTGAGTCGGCGCTGGATAAAGTTCGGTTGGGATTGACGACCTTGAAAGAGATCAACAAGGTTACGTTCATTGAAGCGATGAGGTAAAAGCGGGTTTCAAAGCTTTGGACTCGAGGGAAGCTTTGGAATTCGGAATTTGGAAACACTGACAGTTCGAAGCATTGAAAATTTAGACTTATAAGACTTGAGACTTTGAAACTTTACAGATGAGTCCTTCCTTAGGCATTGCGAAACCGAAAGTGGCCTGCGAGATTGCGGCGGACCGCGTGCTCGCGGGGCGGCTGCATGACGATGGCGGGATCCTCGAGGCGTGTGCGGCGCGGGAGTTGGCGCCGGGCAGCGTTATTCCCGATCTCGTGGAAAATAACTTGCGTCAGCGCGACGTGGTCAAGGAGGGGATTGATTCGGTGCTCAATTCCGTTGCCGGCCGCACCCGGGATGTGATCGCGATTGTTCCCGATGCGGCGATTCGCGTCATGCTGGTGGAATTCGATACCTTGCCCGGCAATCACGACGAGGCGCTTGGCGTGGTGCGCTTTCGCTTGAAGAAGTCGCTTCCATTTGATGTGGATAAGGCGAAGGTTTCTTTTCATGCGCAGAAGGTGGCGGATGAAGTTCGCGTCGTCGCGGCCGTAGGATTGTCGACTGTCATTGAGGATTATGAAGCTGCATTTCGCGAGGCGGGGTACAGTCCGGGCGTGGTGCTTCCGTCGATGATTGCGGCGCTGGGCGCAGCGGACGGAAAGCGTCCGACGCTGGTCGTCAAAGTGGACGCGCATACGACCAGCATTGCCATTCTGAATGAAGATCAGTTACAGCTGTTCCGCACGCTGGAGAATTCGCGTGGCATTACGATTACCGGCGAGCAACTGGCGGAGGAAGTTTATCCCTCGATTGTGTTCTTCCAGGACACGTATCATTTAAATATCGAGCGGATTTATGTTGCCGGTTTATCGGAGGCTGGCGGAGCGGCTCCGGCGCTTCGCGCCCAGACCGGTGCGGACGTGCAGGAGTTGGTCGGAGGTTCGCAGTTGGGCGCGAATGCCAGCGGTTCGGTCCCGCGTTGGAGAATGGCGGGAGTAGTAGGAGCGTTGATCTCTTAAAGCCCTGAATTTATGCGATTAGATATCAATCTGGCGAGTCAGCCGTACGAGGATGCGCGACAGTTCTGGATGCGCTGGGGTACGGCTGTCGGATTGGCGGGGTTATTCACCCTCGTGCTGCTGGTGATGACGATTACGGGCGGAGTGAATGCGCACCGGGATCACACCACGATGGCAAAGATCCGGCAGCAGATTGCGGATCGCGACCACCGGCGGGAGGCGGCGGAGCAAATCCTTAACCTTCCCCAGAACCGCACCACGCGCGATGAGTCGCGAGTGTTGAATGAATTGATCGAACGTAAGGCATTTTCCTGGACGCTGGTGCTGGAGAACCTGGAAAAAGTCATGCCCACCCGCGTACATCTTGTTTCCATCAGTCCGGAACTGGATGAGGACAATCAGCTGGCATTGAAGATGGTGGTGGCGGGAGATCTGCGCGAGCGCGCGATGGAATTGGTGCGCCGCATGGAGGACTCACGGCGCTTTGCGGAAACCAAGATTGTGGATGAGCGATCCATGCAAACCACCACCGGGGATACCGAACAGTTCGACATCCTCGCGCTCTACATTCCCGAAACAGTGCCGGAGACAACGCCCGGGATCAAGACGAACAAGGCCAAAACGGAGTCAAAGTCGACGACAGAAAGCGCGGCGAGCGCTTCGACTACGGCAGATCCGGCGGCGCCGGCTCCGGTGCGGAACCCGAGCGGGACGAAGCCTGCGGGGAAGAGGAAGCATTGATGTCGGATCTTCGCCAAACCCGGAAACAAATCAAAACGGCATTGGTCGTGATGGGCGTGATCGATCTGCTGGCGTTGGTCATTTATATTTCGCCACTGGTGGGATCTACCGAAAGACGCCGACAGGAGATCGGTCAGCTGCAGGCGGAGCTGATTCTGAAAACGAAGCAGGTTGCGCCTCTGGCCGACCTGCCCCAAAAGGTGCAGCTCGCGAATCAGCAGATCGCCGACTTTTACAAGCGACGCATTCCCGAACAAAATGTGCAGATTTATTCCGAGCTCGGCAAATTGACTTCGGAAAATGGCGTCACTATCGATGGAATCAAGTACAAAGTGAAGGAAGACCGCGGCGGGGAGGAGAAGCAGGATCGGACGGCGAATCTGATTCCGGCGGACGTCGAGATCGATCTGGCAGGGAACTACTCCGCGCTGGCGAAATTTATCAACGCGCTGGAGCGCGACGACATGCTTTTTATAATTGACAGTGTGACCCTGGGCGGGGAACCATCGGGCCCTGTCAAGCTGAACATGAAACTTGAAGCGTTCTTGAAGGCGGCCACGTAGTGCAGCTAGGACTGGAAAGCAAGAAGAAGACGATCTGGGCCGCGGTGCTGGGCGGATTGGCTGTGCTGGCCGTGGGATACCAGCTCCTGCCGCTGGTGTTCACTCCTGCGCCCTCGCCGGATTCGAGTGCGCAAGCCGCGGCTCCCCTGGCCCCCAGGGTTTCGGCGGCGACGCGCGGCGGTAAGGCAGCGAAGAAACAACGCACGGAAAATCTCGATCCCACGCTGCGGCTGGACCTTCTGGCCGCGACCGAGCAGACGCAGTACGAAGGGACTGGAAGAAATATTTTCGTGTCGCAGCCGGACCCGGTAAAGATTGAGAAGCCAGTGGCTCCCGCGAATACGGACAATCCGGTGGCCGTCTATACTCCGCCGCCACCACCGCCCCCAGCCCCTATTCCACTGAAGTTTTTCGGGTTTGCCAGCAAGCCGGGCGAGCCCAAGAAGATATTCCTTTCCCAAGGCGAGGATGTGTGGGTGGCGGGCGAGGGCGAAATTGTGAATCGCCGCTATAAGGTGATTCACATCAACAGCAACAGCGTCGAGATGCAAGACGTGGTTAACAGCGGGCCGCCACAGAGTATTCCGTTGACCCAGGGATAACTGCAAAGATGCAAGAACGTTTCTTTTGATGAGACTCCATCCACAGATGCGAAGGGGGCGTAAAGGCAGGGAAGATGGGTACATCATGCTCATACTTCTCCTCACCGTCGCGTTAATGATCATCTTCACAGCGATGATCCTGCCCTCCATCGAATACCAGATCAAGCACGACCGCGAACAGGAGTTGATTCATCGCGGTGTGCAGTATTCGCGGGCGATTCGCGCGTACTACAAAAAATTCGGGCGCTATCCGATGAAGATGGAAGATCTGGAGAGCGCGAACAATCTGAGGTTTCTGCGCAAGCGCTACAAGGATCCAACCAATTGCAGCGCGGGAAAATGCGAGGAATTCCGGCTGCTGCATTTTGGGGAAGTGAAGCTGACGATGGGTGGCGCTATGCTGCCCACGCAGGTGAATCCGGTGGGCAGTCCCGGCGCGGTCTCCAGCTTGGGCGCAAACGCGCAAGCGATGGGCAACCTTGCCGTTGCTGGCGCTGTCGCCCAGGGTATGAGTTCGGGATTCCCTCAAAATCAGTTCGGGCAAGCTCCGGCGGGGACGGATCCCAGTCAGGCGACTGCGAGCGGCACCACGGATCAGAATGCTGCCAACGGAGGGCAGGGTGGATCAGACAATGGGGATGCCCAGCCAAATCTGAATGGATTTGCCAATCAAACATTCGGAGGCGGACCGATTGTGGGAGTGGCGAGCAACACGAAGTGTCCGCCGCATCCGAAGGACGATTGCGAAGGCTATCGCGAGTTCAATCACAAGAAGAAATACAAGGACTGGCAGTTTATTTATGATCCGGGCACGGATCGTGGCGGACTGCTAATGACGCCGAACCAGCCGCCGCTCTTCCCGCAACAAAACAATTTGAACGGGCAGAATGCTTCTGGAGCAACGGGTGCGAATCCGGCGGGACAGAACAATCAGAATTCGTTTGGGAATAATGCGGCGCAGCCGGGCAGCGATAACTCAGGAAATACCAGTGACCCACAGCAGAATGACACGCCAGTTCTGAAGTAAACGAGTCACTTTTGGGACAAGAACAAAGGCCTCATTTCAAAATGAGGCCTTTTGAACTTTGTGTTCCGTCGTAGTTCGCGACCGCGGCAGCTAAACGCTGAAGGAGGAGCCGCAACCGCAAGTGCTCTTCACGTTCGGGTTTTCGAACTTGAAGCCGGCGCCTTCAAGGGTCTCGACATAATCGACGGTGCAACCATTGAGATACATGACCGAGGTGGCGTCGACGTAAACTTTCAATCCGTCCATGTCGAAGGTTTTGTCCATCATGCCAGCGCCGTTTTCAAACTGCATGGAATAAGAGAAACCGGAACATCCGCCGCCCACTACGCCGATGCGCAAGCCCGCGGGCACGGGGTTCTGCTGGCTCATAATCTCCTTCACCTTGGCGACCGCATTGGAGGTGAGGGTAATGGGGGCTGCCTTTTTGACTTCGGGGACGGTTGTGGTGGCCATTCGTATCTCCTTGGCTTTAAAGCTGTTTCATTATAGCAAATAAACTTTATCAGGCGAAACTTGTCTGGTTTCTTTGATGCGCGAAGGGGGCAGGGCGTCGCTTTTCCTTTGGCCGGAGAGCCAAATTATAGGGGCACAATTGTTGGCCACAGGGATGGCCTAACGGGGCTATAATCAGTGCCGTTAGGACGCTTCTCCGGGTGCGCCACGCCCGTTTCGGGGGAAGAGTCTGGACCCAGGTGAATTCTGCCGAGGTGGCATATGACGCTGATTGAAATCGTGGGGGGATTGTTCGGAATCTTCGCGATTGGCCTGACCGTGCTCCTGATCTATCGCAGTACGCTCACGATGCACGAAGATGATCAGCTCTTTTTAGACCAAGCAAACTCGCACATGCAGGAAGAACAAACCGAGTTGTTGACCAAAGTCAACCGGTTGACGCTTCCAGTGCGAGTATTCAGCATCGGGTCGGGAGTATTTCTGCTGGCCTTTCTGGCGATGCTGATTTATCAGAAGTTGAACGAAGTGCAGTAGGACCGCACGCCTGTTCGGCTCTTTTGCGCAGCAGTGAGTGCAGTCCGGTCGCATGGAATTCCCGTCCGCGAAAGTGGCGAAGCGTGGGAGCATGAGCCTACGCCCGAGAAACAGCGTCCCAAATCCCGTAGTTTAGGCTGTCTGCTTCTCGTTCCACACGCTAGAAATAGGTACCCGCAGTGGGAGCGACCTTCAGTCCTGACTTCCGCGTCATGCGATTTGACGCAACGAGCTTTATCGTTGCTCTCGCTAACTCCGCCAAAGCAAATTTTTCAGACAATGCGGTCCCTCACCTGACCGAGGTCAGAGAGGCAACCGAAATACCGGAACTCTGGGATTTGCGGTTACAATAATTCCGAACCACAAAGAGGGTTCGTCGGACCTCCTTTTCAACGCGTGCGAAAGTGGCGGAATTGGCAGACGCACCAGACTTAGGATCTGGCGGGTAAAACCGTGGGGGTTCGAGTCCCCCCTTTCGCACCAGCACTCTCTCTGTTTTTCAACGTCGCTGTTCTACGGCGACGTTTTTCTACCTATCTAGTTTTCAAATCACATCATTAGAGGCGGATCGGAGTAATCAAACCTGCTGCGCCCGCGTGAGTTTCTTAGTTCCGCTCGAGCCCAGGCCTTGTCGTCGTGAAGCACCTTGACGGTTTTCTCCGGCGCTAATCCGCTCAATGCGAAATATGCCACAATGCCGGTGATTCCTGAAAGCAGCAGATAAAAAATCCCGATGATAAGAAAGCCCCAGAAGAACGCGAAGGGGCTGCCCAAAAAAGCGACGGTGACCAAAGCGACAGCAGTTACCGTGAGCAGGAGAAATGCCAGGCCAGCAAAAAACAGCGCCAGGCCGCCAAAAATGGCAGTCGTCTTCGCGCTACCCGATTTTTCGTGCAACTCCGAGATGAGCAACTGGAAACGTGTTTGAAGGAATGCGCCCAGATCGTTTTTCAGTTCCGTGATGAGCGACGCGAAGCTGCATTCATCGGCATTCCTGGTTTCCTCTAATCTGGTCTGGCGCATACCCGGGACCCCTCCACATGCATCGCGGTTTGAACCATCACAATCGGAACGAGTTCAGGATTCGGTTTGCGGTCGAGCGGTTGCCGTGTAAAACGAGACCGGGATTTGGTCAGGAGCGAACGACCGCTAGTGGGCGCATCACTTCGACTTAGGCCGGTTGGAATTCACGGAGGAATCGGGGGCAGAGTTGCTCACTCCGCGAGTATTGCCGGGCAATATCTCGGCGCGCGCTGCCGCAGGGGCGTTCGCATTCGCTGCCGCTTCTGACTGTGACACCTGCTCAGGCTTAAACGGAGCATACGGCGCATCGGTGTGAAGGCCGGATTGCACGGCCGGTGAATTTTTCTCGCCACGCCATTGCTCCGACGCAGCTTCGGTTTGAAACCCGGGAGTCGTCTCGGCTGAACTTGCGGTTGTGGTCTCAGGAACCGCTATCTCATCCTCGCCCACCTTGCCGCCGACGGCTTCGGTTTCCGATGGTGGCAAAGCCGCGGTACAGGTTTCGGCGACGACGTGAACGGAATTCGTGGTTAACGTCAAAGCGCTTTCGGACTTCTTTCCTTCCGATTCTGGGTGTCCCACAACGCGAATGATCTGGTCGACGTGCGCCATGAGAGGCATGGTGTTGCCTTTCATCGCATACAGTTGCTGTGATGGAAGTGCCTTCAACTGCAGAGTGCCGTCTGGCAAGCGATTCAGGCATCCGACCAATGTTCTCTGTGACGAATTCGCACCCTGAACAGGTGCTGGCGAGACAGCCAAGAACAATAAATACGCAAACAGCATGACGTTACCCATCGCAAACTGACCTTAGTTGTTGGATGCGAATGTGGGGCTCCGGCGTCGCTTATTCGCATTCGATCCGGGAGTCGTTTCGCGATGCGGTCGATCGCCAAAGCCTTGGTGATGCTGCCATCTCGAGAGTTGCTGTAGCAACAGAGAACCCTCACCCAGACTGCAACCTCTTGAGCCGCAATAGGTATCTGAGCAACGCACAAGGTACAAACAATCGGTTTGTCGCAAGATGGGACAACTCTTCAAGCCTAGTGCGGACACACTTCTTCGATTTTCGCTGGCCGGCGGCCTGTTGGCGGCAATCGGAATGTTCTGGTTCTTTGAGATGATGCAACGCTCGACCTATTACTCGCAACGCGAAATTATTCACGCTCAACCCATCCCGTTCAGCCACGAGCATCATGTCGGCGGCCTTGGAATTGATTGCCGCTACTGCCACACCTCGGTAGAGGAATCCAGTTTCGCAGGAATGCCGCCTACCAAAACCTGCATGAACTGTCATGCGCAGATTTGGACAAACGCGGACATGTTACGGCCCGTGCGCGAGAGCTACCGGTCCGGAGAGCCGATCCACTGGACGCGCGTGAACGATCTGCCGGATTACGTTTATTTCGACCACAGCATTCATATTCATAAGGGCATCGGCTGCGATGATTGCCACGGGCCTGTAGACCGGATGCCGCTCATGTATCCTGCGGCCACTCTGCAGATGGAGTGGTGCTTAAACTGTCACCGCGAACCGGAAAAATTTCTGCGTCCCGCAGACGAAGTATTTGACATGCGGTACAGCCGTCCGAGCGAACGGTATCCCGTCAGCGTGGACGGCAAGACATTCACTGACCAACTCACTCTCGGCAATTACCTCAAAGGCAAGTACTACCTGCGCAGCGTACAAGACATCATCAGTTGCAGCACTTGTCATCGTTAAGCTGCGCACGGCGGCGACCCAGAACAAGTGCAGGGAAGGGAGAGGATGGAACGCGGTCGGGAGAATTCTCAGCGGCGGGAGGCGATCTGCCCCAGCAAGCTGAACAAGTCCGATCTGATCCACATCAGGGAAGAAGTATCGGCGAAAGGGCCGGAATATTGGCGCAGCCTCGAGGAACTTGCCGGCAGCCCTGAGTTCCACGAACGCCTCCACCGCGAATTCCCCAAAGGCGCTTCAGAGTGGCTGGCTTCGCTCTCGCGCCGGGATTTCCTCAGTCTGATGGGGGCTTCGTTAGCGTTGGCGGGCATGACGGGTTGCGTGAAGCAGCCTCTGGAAGAAATCGTGCCGTATGTGGTGCAGCCCGACAACATTGTACCCGGCAAACCGAAGTTCTATGCCACTGCCATGACCTTCGGCGGGTATGCCATTCCATTGCTTGCGGAGAGCAATATGGGAAGGCCCACAAAGATCGAGGGTAACCCGCAGCATCCGGCGAGCCTGGGCGGTAGCGACATATTTTCTCAGGCGTCCATCCTCGACCTTTACGATCCCGATCGCTCGCAAACGGTGACTTACAACGGCACGATCTCTTCGTGGTTTTCATTCATAGGTGCGATTCATCCAACCCTCCTTACCCGGCCGGACCAGCAAATCAGCTTCCTTACGCAGAGTGTCAGTTCGCCAACACTCGCCAATCAATTGCAGTCGCTGCTGGCGAAGTATCCCAATGCGCGCTGGCATCAATGGGAGCCGGTCAATCGCGATCTGGTTCGCGCGGGAGCGCAGTTGGCGTTCGGTGAATACGTAGAGACTCAGTACAGATTCGAAAACGCCGAAGTCATTCTCGCAGTCGATGCGGACTTTCTATATCCAACATTTCCGGGGTTTCACCGTTACACGCGCGAGTGGGCAAGCCGGCGCCGGCCCGATCCGGAGTTGAGGCCGTTTGCGGACGTGAGTGGGAATCTATTTGCCAGTTATCCCATGAACCGCGTGTACGCGCTCGAAAGCACGCCTACGGTGACGGGAGCGAAGGCGGACCACAGGCTGAAGCTGCGACCGACGCAGATCGAACGATATTTCCGAATCATCGCGACGCGCCTGAGCGTGGAGGCGGGCGTCGGCTCGCCTGACAGCGCACAGGACGGTGCGTGGCTCGATGCTCTAATCGAGGATCTAAAAGCGCATCGCGGGACGAGCCTGATCGTTGTGGGCGACGACATGCCGGCGGAGATCCACGCACTCGCGCACGCGGTCAATGAGGCGCTCGGCAATGTGGGGCACACGCTGGTCTACACCGATCCGGTCTTGGTCAATCCGGTCGATCAAACCAGCTCGATGAAGGAACTGGTGACCGAGATGCGAGCGGGTCAGGTCGACATCCTCGTGATCCTCGGTGGCAATCCTGCGTACGACGCACCAGCCGATCTTGCATTCACCGATGCCGTGAAGCATGTGCCGGCTTCCATTTATCACGGCCTTCACTTCAATGAAACAGCCGCCGTTTGCAAGTGGCACGTCAACGCGACGCATTATCTCGAAGCGTGGAGTGATGCACGTAGTTATGACGGGACGGCGTCGATTGTGCAGCCGCTGATTGCGCCTCTCTACGAGGGAAAGAGCGACCACGAGTTGCTCGCGATCTTCAGTGACAAGCCGCAGCAATCGGGTTACTCGATTGTGCGTTCCTACTGGAAGCAAGCAGCACCCCACGGAATTGATTTCGAAAGCTTCTGGCGACAGGCAGTTTATATCGGATTTATCGAAGGCACTGCACTGCCTCCACGCAACATGACAGTGAAAGCGAAACAGCTTTCACCGGCGCAGAATGCGGAGCAGGGAACAGAGCTGATCATTCGGGCCGATCCCTCTATCTATGATGGCCGGTTCGCCAACAATGCCTGGCTGCAGGAGTTGCCCAAGCCTCTAACCGAGCTGACGTGGGACAACCCGGTCATGATCGGCCTGAGAATGTCGCAGAGATTAGGGCTCGAGAACGGGTCGATCGTGGAACTCGAGTTCCGGGGACGAAAGGTGATTGGAGCGACATGGATTCAGCCAGGACATCCCGACGATGCTCTGACCATCTTCCTCGGCTATGGACGCCAGCAGTGCGGACGCGTGGGAACCGGTGTGGGCTACAACGGTTATGAACTGCGCAACAGCGGCGCCCTGCACGGAGGAGTAGGGGTCACTCTGCGCAAGACAGGCGGCAAATACAAACTCATTACCGGCCAAGGACTCCAGGACATGGAAAACCGGGACCTGGTGCGTGAGGCCACTCTAGAGCAATACAAAGCCGATGCTGAATTTGCGCATCGCAATGTCGAGGAGCCGCCAGGCCAGGACACTCTTTATCCAAACTACAAGTACACCGGTTACGCCTGGGGAATGCTCATTGATCAGAATGCCTGCGTAGGTTGCAACGCGTGTGTCATCGCTTGCCAATCCGAAAACAACATCGCGGTAGTGGGAAAGCTCCAAGTCGCGATCGGCCGGCGGATGCACTGGTTGCGGGTGGATGCCTACTACAAGGGCGATCCTGATAATCCCAGGGCGTTCTTCCAGCCGGTGCCCTGCATGCAATGTGAAAACGCTCCCTGCGAACTGGTTTGCCCAGTGGAGGCTACGGTTCACAGTACCGAAGGCCTGAACGACATGATCTACAACCGCTGCGTAGGCACCCGCTATTGTTCGAACAACTGTCCTTATAAGGTGCGGCGCTTCAATTTCCTGCTCTTCCAGGATTGGGTTCAGCCGCAATACAAGCTGATGCGCAACCCGGAGGTGAGCGTGCGCAGCCGCGGTGTCATGGAGAAGTGTACATACTGCGTGCAACGCATCACCGAAGGGCGAATTCAGGCTGAAGAAGAAAAGCGGCTCATCCGCGACAACGAAATCCAAACGGCTTGCCAGCAGTCGTGTCCGGCCGACGCGATTGTGTTCGGCAATATTAATGATCCCAATAGCCGTGTAGGAAGGCTCAAGGAAAATCCCCGCAACTACGGATTGCTGGCCGACATGAACACGCGTCCGCGCACAACTTATCTGGCATTAGTCCACAACCCGAATCCGCAGATTGCCAAACCCGCTGACCCTGATAGGAGCTAGACGTCCATGCCGGAAGCTCGTGCAGCAGAATTGATGCAGGAACGCGCCGGGCGTCCTCCTGTGATGCTGCCGGGGCAGAGTTATTCGTCGATTACCGACCAGATTGCCGGGGTTGTACTCACCCGGAAGATCTCGGTCGGCTGGCTTCTGCTATTTGGCGCGGCCGGTTTTTTCCTGACTCTGCTGATGTATGCAATCGCGTATCTGCTCATGCGGGGGGTCGGAATATGGGGCATTAACATTCCGATCGCGTGGGGATTCGCCATCATCAATTTCGTCTGGTGGATCGGTATTGGTCACGCCGGTACGTTCATTTCCGCGATTCTTCTGCTTCTAAAGCAGACGTGGCGAAACTCCATCAACCGTTTCGCGGAGGCCATGACTCTGTTCGCCGTCATGTGCGCCGGATTATTCCCTCTCCTGCACTTGGGGCGCCCCTGGTTGTTTTACTGGCTAATCCCATATCCCAACACCATGACTACGTGGCCGAACTTTCGCAGTCCACTAGTTTGGGACATCTTCGCGGTTTCGACGTATTTCACGATATCGCTGCTGTTCTGGTATCAGGCGATTGTCCCGGATCTCGCGACACTGCGCGACCACGCCGTGAATCGCACGGTCAGAAAGATCTATGGGGTGTTCGCCCTGGGATGGCGCGGTTCGGCACGACATTGGGAACGGTTTGAATCCGGATATCTTTTGCTCGCAGGTCTTGCAACCCCGCTGGTGCTCTCGGTGCACACGGTCGTGAGCTTCGACTTCTCGGTTGCGGACATGCCGGGCTGGCATGAAAGCATCTACCCTCCCTATTTCGTTTCCGGCGCAATTTTCTCCGGCTTCGCGGTGGTGCTCTTGCTGGCGATTCCGATTCGCAAGTTCTATCACCTGGAAGATTTCGTGACCCTGCGTCATCTGGATAACTGCGGCAAGTTCATGATCGCGACCGGCCTGCTCGTGACTTACACGTATGTCGCCGAGACTTTCTTCTCGTGGTACGGAACCGACGTTTATGGCGCGTGGTGGAGTTGGAACCGTCAGCACGGGGCTTACCGTATCGTCTGGATCCTCGACGTGCTCATGGTGTGCGCAGTGCCGATCACCCTCTGGATCGGCAGGGTACGGCGCAGTCCGACGCTGCTTTTCCTGGTTTCGCTCGACATCGTCATTGGCATGTGGATTGAACGGGTGATGATCGTCATCATCACGCTCAACAGTACGCACCTTCCTTCTTCCTACGGACTTTACATCCCGACGCGATGGGACTGGGCAGTGCTGCTGGGGACTGTCGGTTTCTTCATGGTTTGCTTCCTGCTGTTCCTGCGGTTGGTTCCGATGATCCCGATTTTTGAAATGCGCAAGTTGGCGCATGAGATTGAGATTCCGGAGAAATGAAGATGATCTGGGGACTGTTAGCACAGTTCGAAACTTCTGTGGATTTACTCGCAGCGGCACGGCGTGCTTATGCCAGTGGGTATCGGCGCATGGATGCATACTCTCCTTTTCCTATTTCGGATCTGGCTGCAGCGATCGGATTCCACAAGACGCATGTCCCGTTGGTGTGCCTCGTTGGAGGAATTATCGGGGGTGTCGGGATTTACATGCTGCAGTACTGGATCAATGTTTTTGCGTATCCGATCAATGTGGGCGGGCGTCCGTTGCATGCGTGGCCGTCCTTTATCCCACCTACATTCGAGATCACGGTTCTCTTTGCTGGATTCGGGGCGTTCTTTGGTATGTGGGCGCTTAATGGATTGCCCAAACTGTTTCATCCACTCTTCAACGTGGAACGATTCACGTCCGCGTCGCGGGATGGTTTCTTTCTTTGCATCGAGGCAGCTGATCCCCAGTTTGATCTCGACGATACCCGTTCTTTTCTCCTGAGTTTGCACGCCAATGCGGTGGAGGAGGTGCCGTATCGTTAGCCGGCCCGCATCGTCGCATAGCTGCAGCAGCATCCGAATGGTTTTCGTATGCCTGCTTCTGGTGGCGTGCCTCGGATGTCGCGAAGACATGCAGAACCAGCCGCGCCTCAAGCCGATGCGGCCGAGCGGATTTCTGGGTGAGGACAGTCCGGGTGCTCCCCTCGCCGGCACAATTTCACGCGCTGAACCGGAAAGTTCTTATTTCTATACCGGCTACAACGGGACAATTGTAGGAAATCAGATTCCTTTTCCGGTGAACAAAACTGTGCTGGAGCGCGGGCGGAATCGCTTCAATATTTACTGCGCGCCCTGCCACTCTCGAACTGGTGACGGCGATGGAATGATCGTGCAGCGGGGGTATCGCCGGCCACCGTCCTATCATACCGATCGATTGCGCAACGCCCCGCTCGGACATTTCTATGAGGTGATCACGAATGGGTTTGGCGCGATGCCCGACTATAGCGCCCAGATCCAATCGCGCGATCGGTGGGCAATCGCAGCATACATTCGCGCTTTGCAATTCAGCCAGGATGCTCCCGCGAACCTGTTGCCAGCAGGAACAACTCTGCCGCCCCCACCACCATTGCCGGGCACGCCGGGCAGTGGAGCGACACCAGCGCAAGCTGCGCCACAGTCAGGAAATCTCCCGGCAGCCGAGGGGCCGCCGAGCGCGGTAAAGAAAAACGCTAAGAAAGAACAACGGAAGCAGGAACAGGAAGAACAAGAGGTGCGGCACAAGTGAGCAATGATGGTGAATACGGCCGGCCGTTCATGGCGCCTCCCGACGTCAATTCTTGGCAGAAATGGGCGTTGGGAGTAGGGATTGTGTTCGCGATTCCGTCGATCGTGGGCTGGGTGCTCGAGTACGACCAGTTTTATCGCTCTTACCTGCTGGGATATGAATGGTGCTTCGAACTGACCATCGGCTCCCTTGCTCTGTTAATGCTTTATCACCTGACGGGCGGCGCGTGGGGAACGGTGATCCGGCGCATCTTCGAAGCAGCTATGCAGAACATCTGGCTCATGCTGCTGTTATTTGTGCCGATTGTTGTCGGCATTCACCATCTTTATCCGTGGGCGCGGTCCGAAGACCTCGCGGAAAGCGCGCATCTGCGGGTGATTTCCCACGGGTACCTGCGGGAAAGCTTCTGGCTGATCCGCGCGGGCTTGTATTTCGTGTTCTTCATCTCTTTCGTCTGGATGCTGATGCGTATCTCGCGCCGCCAGGACCAGCCTCCAGAGGTTTTCTACGACCGCAAGCTTCGGGCGATCAGTGCGCAAGGAGCCGTGATCTTCCTGTTTGCCACGCTGTTTCTCTACACCGACTGGCTGATGTCGCTCACCCCGGAATGGTCGTCGATGATTTATGGGCTGATCTTCAACGCAGGGGAAGGATTGGCCGCGATCAGTTTCGCGGTGATCATCGCCGGACTCCTGGCCAGGCGTGAACCGATGCGATTTATCTTGCAGCCCGAACAGTTCCTCGACCAGGGCAAGATCATGCTCACCTTCGTGATGATCTGGGGTTGGTGGACTTATGCGCAATGGATCATCTTCTGGGCGGGCAACAAGCCGGATCAGATTGGCTGGTACGTGGCGCGCACGCGCGGCGGCTGGGAATATTACTGGTTTGGTCTGGTGATGTTTTATTTTTGCGTTCCCTTTGCGCTTTTACTTTCGCGCAGTTTCAAAAGCAATCACCGCACCCTGATGAAACTGGCGGTTTGGACGCTGTTGGCGCGCTACCTGGATGTGTTTTTCTTCATCGTGCCTGCATTTCCCGATCGCGCTGGACATTTCCATTACAGCTGGCTCGACGCCGTGGTGCCAATCTCGCTCGCCGGATTTTGGCTGGCACTTTTCTTTCAGCACTTGAAGTCGCGGCCGCTGTTAGCCCTGCAGGATCCGCATGTGAGCCTGGTGCTGGAGCAGGTGTATGGAAAATAGCAACGCAGTTTTCGATGCTGGAAGAATTCGGCACGAAGACGTGTCTTACGAGCCGCGGGACTTGAGTCACCGCGCTGTGTTCGTGTTTCTGTTCATTCTTGGTATGGGCTTGCTTGTGATTCAAATTGCGATTTGGGGAGTGTTCCGCAATTTGGGAGCTAGTCAGTACGCGGGTCATCAAACAACGAATCCGATCATGACGAGCAACGAGGAGTTGAAGGAGGTGGGCGGCGACCCGGCGCTCTCGTTTCCTGTACCGCGACTGCAGCCCAACGACATTGCGGACCTGAACAAGTTTCGAGTCGCCGAAGAAGAGCAACTCAACAGCTATGGCTGGGTGAACCCAAAGCAAGGCAAGATTCACATCCCGATTGAGCGCGCCATTGACGTGATGGGAACAACATGGCCACAGCAGGAAGAGATGCTGGGAACAGAAGGAGAGAGCGCTCAAGCGGGTCAAGGCAGAATTCAGAGCGCGATGAAGGACGAGCGTGAGGGCAATTATGGGTGGTGATATGCGAAGGCGTGGACTGGTCGGCGCGGTGGTTGTGATGCTGTTGCTCTGCATTTCTCCGGCATTCGGGCAATTGACCATGGATCCGACGGCCGATCGGCTTCCCCCGCAACTGAGCGACGTCTCGATTGAACAACGCCTGAATCAGCAGGTTCCGCTGGAGTTGCCGTTCCGTGATGAACACGGACAGATCGTGAAGTTGAGCGAGTATTTTGAGCCGGGAAGGCCTGTCATTCTGAGCTTTGTTTATTTCAATTGTCGAATGATCTGCAGCCAGGTCATGAGTTCGATGGCGACTACTTTACGGCGATTGAAATTCGATGCCGGCAAGCAGTTCGAAGTCCTCACCATCAGCTTCGATCCTCGTGACAACGCTCAGATTGCGGCTGCGGCCAAATCGAAATACCTCGCCATGTATGACCGCAGCGGGGTGGAGCAAGGCTGGCATTTTCTGACTGGCGATCAATCATCGATTGACAGGCTTTCCAATGCCGCCGGATTCCATTTCCGCTGGGACCCGCACACGCAGCAGTTTGCGCACGCGACCGGGATCATGCTGCTGACGCCACAGGGCCGCATTGCACGCTATTACTACGGCGTACGTTATTTCGCCTCGGACCTGCGGCTGGGGCTCATCGAAGCTTCCAAAAATCAGATTGGAACGTTGGCCGACCAGATCGTTCTTTACTGCTATCACTATGATCCACGTACCGGCCGATACGGAGTCGTTGTTTTCCGGGTGATGCAGATCTCGGGTGGGTTCACGTTGGCGTTGGTGGCTGGATTTATTGTCTTTTTTATTCGCACCGATCCCAACCGTCGCTCTCGGAGAAGGTTTGCTCTATTCCATCGGAGGCGCGGGCCAACAGACGTACCAATGTCGCACAACACGCGGAGTTACCTGGCGAGGCGAGGAGACTGAAGTCATGTTCCCGCTTTGGCCCACCGCAGCCTCTACGATCTCAGGAGAAGTCGATGCTCTTTATCTTTTCCTGATTTCGGTGACGAGTGCCGTGACTCTCGCGGTTCTTTGTTTGATCGTTGTGTTTATTTTCAGGTACCGGCACAGCAAGCATCCGGTTGCGGATCAGGTCTCGGGTTCGGTGCCGCTTGAAATCACCTGGTCATTAGTTCCGCTTGGCATCTTCATGATTTTCTTCGTTTGGGGAGCGACGATTTACGTCGCCGAAGCAACTCCACCCAAAGATTCTCTGCAGATTTACGTGGTGGCCAAGCAGTGGATGTGGAAGATCGAGCACGAAGAAGGACAAAGGGAGATCAACACGCTCCACGTGCCGATGAATCGCGACGTACGACTGACAATGATTTCCCAGGATGTGATTCACAGCTTCTGGGTCCCGGAATTTCGGGTGAAAGCGGATGTTTTACCGGGACGCTACACCACCCTGTGGTTTCGCGCCAATAGGCCGGGCAAATACAACCTGTTCTGTTCTGAATACTGCGGGACGATGCATTCCGGAATGATCGGAAAAGTCGTGGTGATGGATCCTGTCAAATTTCAGGCGTGGCTGACTGGAGGGGGAGAGATGGGTTCGTTCGCGGCCACTGGGCAGAAACTGTTTCAGGAACTCGGTTGTACCAGTTGCCATCGGTTCGATACCCAGGGCCGCGGGCCCAATCTGGTGGGTGTTTATGGCAAGCCTGTGTTGTTGGACGATGGCAGCACGGTGATTGCGGACGATGCGTACGTCAGGGAATCCATTCTGAATCCGGGGGCGCAGATCGTGGCTGGATTCAAGCCCATCATGCCCAGTTTCCAGGGAATCGTTACCGAAGATCAACTCTTGTCTTTGATCGCCTATGTGAAGTCATTGGCCACACCGGAGGAACAAGAACCTGTGAGTAATCGCCCACCGGTACCAAAAACGGCGGGCGGGACTGAGGTGCAATAGATATGGCAACCACCGGCCAACTCGAGGTTACCGGGTACGACGATTTCATCAATGCGAAATCGGGGATCAAGTCGTGGTTGTTTACGACAGATCACAAGCGAATCGCATTGCTGTACCTGACCTCGATTACCTTCATGTTTTTTATCGGCGCATTGTTCGCGCTCATCATCCGCCTGGAGTTGCTGACACCAAAAGGAGATCTCGTCCAGGCTGATACATACAACAAGATGTTTACCATGCATGGCCTGGTGATGATCTTCTTTTTCTTGATCCCGTCAATTCCCGCCGTGCTGGGCAATTTCCTGATCCCATTGATGATTGGCGCCAAGGATGTTGCGTTTCCAAAACTGAACCTGCTGAGCTGGTACATCTACGACGTCGGGGCAATCATGTTTATCTACACGATCCTGACGGGCGGCCTCGACACAGGCTGGACTTTTTATACGCCTCTCAGTACGTCCTTTGTCACCAGCAGCGTGGTTGTGGGCGCGTTGGCAATTTTTGTGGTGGGTTTCTCCTCGATTCTCACATCGTTGAACTTCATTGTGACGGTGCACCGCTTACGAGCGCCGGGAATGACCTGGGGCCGGCTGCCGCTGTTTGTATGGGCGAGCTATGCGACAGCAGTCATCATCGTCCTTGGGACACCGCTGATCGCCATCAGTATGGCCCTGGTCGCGCTGGAGCGAATCTTCGGGATCGGATTCTTCGATCCTCTTCTCGGAGGCGATCCGCTGCTGTTTCAACACCTCTTCTGGTTTTATTCGCATCCTGCGGTTTACGTCATGATTCTGCCGGGCATGGGAGTGATCAGCGAGATCATGACCTGCTTCTCGCGAAAGCGGGTATTTGGTTATAAGTCGATGGCCTTGGCGATTTTGGGCATTGCCGTTTTCGGGTTCCTGGTCTGGGCTCACCACATGTTTGTGGCTGGAATATCAGTGTATTCCGCACTCGTGTTTAGTTTTTTGAGCTATCTGGTGGCGGTGCCTTCGGCGATCAAAGTCTTCAACTGGACGGCCACGATGTACCGCGGCAGTGTTTATCTGCTGACACCGATGCTATACGCGCTGGCTTTCATTGGATTGTTTACCATCGGCGGGATGACAGGTCTGTTCCTTGCTTCTCTCGGGATCGACGTACACGTAACGGATACCTATTTCGTGGTCGCACACTTCCACTACATCATGGTGGGCGGAATGGTGACCGCCTTTATGGGGGGAATGCACTTCTGGTGGCCGAAGATCAGCGGGCGGATGTATCCGGAGGGATGGGGGAAGGTTGCTGCCGCGATTATGTTCATCGGGTTCAACCTCACCTTCTTTCCACAATTCATTCTGGGCTACGTGGGGATGAACCGCCGTTATTGGGAGTATGCGTCCCAATTCCAGGTCTTGAATGTGCTGTCCACCGCTGGCGCGTCGGTGCTGGGAATTGGTTATTTGTTGCCGCTGGGATATTTTGCCTGGTCCTTGCGTTACGGGGCGCGAGCTGGCAATAACCCTTGGAATGCTGCGGGACTGGAATGGACGGTGCCATCGCCGCCAGCCACGCACAATTTCGATGTAACACCGGTCGTAACGTCGGAGGCATACGACTACGATCAACTGCCAAAAGACATTGTGGTTCCACGGGAGGCGAGCGTTGTCGGAGAGTAGCCAAGCAAGCGCATGGTCCGTAAGAGAGGCTTTGGATCGCGATTCCCTCCATGAGCAGTACGCCGAACATGACCAGCAACGGGAATCGGCCAAGCTCGGCATGTGGGTTTTCCTCGCAACCGAGGTCATGTTTTTCGGGGGGATGATCACTGGCTACATCGCCTACCGCGACGCATACCCCGCGGCCTTTCGGGCCGGGAGCGTGCACATGCTATTTATGGCGGGCACGTTGAATACCGCCATACTGATTTCCGCCAGCCTATTCGTTGCTTTGGCTGTACACGCGGCCCAGCTAGGAGAGCGCAAGACCTTGGTGTGGTTCCTGTCGATCGCTATGTTCCTGGGGGTCTGCTTTCTATCGATCAAGGGATATGAATATTACGAACACTGGGTCGATCACAAAGTGCCGGGCCCCTCATTTCAGTGGGATGGGCCGGATCCGCGGCATGCCGAAATGTTCTTCGTGCTTTATTTCTTTCTTACTGGATTTCATGCGTTGCACATGGTGATCGGAGTGTCGATTCTCGCATTCATTGTGTATTTTGCAGCACGAGGGCGATACACGCCGGAATATCACAACCCGGTGGAGAATGCCGCCTTGTACTGGCACTTCGTCGATATTGTCTGGATTTTCTTGTACCCGATGCTGTACCTGATCGGGCATAAGCACGTTTGAGGGTTGAACATGACGGAGACAGTTGTTCCAAGAAAAACTTACGTTGCAGTTTGGGCCGTGCTGATGTGCCTGACGGCTTTGACCGGCGCAGTTTCATTCATCAATCTGGGTGAATGGAGTACCGTCGTTGCCATCGCGATCGCTTGCGGCAAGGCAACTCTCGTAATCGCTTTCTTCATGCATCTCCGTTATGAAAAGCAGAGGATTATCTGGGTGTGGGCTACAGTAAGCGCCGTCTGGCTGACGATTCTATTTCTCCTTACGATGAACGATTATTTGACGCGTGGGTTCCTGCGCGTACCCGGAAAATAAACGAAAGCCATAGCAGTTTCCGCGGCAGCATCGAGCAACAGGGAAGGAAGGAATGGCAACCAAACACGCAGGAATGGGCGCGGCTCTGGCGGTGCTCGCTATCGTGTTCGGCCTCCTTGTCATGGTTGGAGTAATCCTTCTGATGATGTGGTTTCAGCCGGGGATTGAACACAGCCCCGCGGAGCACGGCAGTCTGCGCGGGTACTTTGCCAGCCCGGCGGATCCCCTGCCTCGCTTGCCAATGCTTAAGAAGTTCGATCAGGACACGGGAGTGAACACGTGAACGGCCGGGTTTGCGCGATCACACTCGCTGCGTTGTGCTTTGTCCTGCCGCGGGGAAATTGCCAGTGGAAAGAGCTGCCGGCCACCGGTTCTCCCACGGAGCGCTTGCCGGATCGCACGACGCTTGCCGGCCAGAGCGGCCTGGGGCCACTGCTCATGGTAAAACTCGTAGACGAAGCTGCGAATGCGAAGCAACACAAGGCTGTCATAGAGGTGCAGACGGATGGAGTGCAACTGGTGGATCCGGCGGCAGTTCATCATCAGCCCAAAATTGACCAGGCGCACATTCAGTACCAACTCGATGGAGGAGCGGTTCAGAACAGCACTCTCAGAGCGTGGACGTTCCAGCACCTCTCGCCCGGAGAGCACCACATTATTGTGAGACTAGCGACCAGTGACAATCACGCCATAGGTCAAGCAAAGAGGTTGCGCATTCGTGTTCCGTGAGTTGCTTAGGAACTGATCAGGATCGAGGGTATGACAGAAGAGAAGCGAGTGTCGCCTGCGGGCAGGTTTCGTTGGCGGACATTCATTGTGGTTGTGGGGATAATCGTATTATGTCTGCTTGCCATTTATTTCTTCGTGTACCTCAGGGTAGGCGGCTAACCCGCCGATCGTCGGTCCCAATGATCTGTTAGGCTGAACGACCACGATTTGCCGCTTGCCGCCCCAGTCTCGCGAAGCACTTGAACTACCCCAACCCCATCCCAGCAGCCAGACAAATACGAAGACGATAACCACAATCCATATCCACCACCAGGAGAACCAACGAGCCCGTCCTGTTTCTGGGTTAAGCTGCGATGGTTGCTCGGCTTCAGGCCGTTGCCGATCCTGCTCTGCGAGATTGTTCCAATCGTTATTCGCCATTTGTTTCGAAACCTCGGGCCAGACGGTACGTTAGTTGTTTTCACTAGGGGATCTGATGCGTAGAGTGCAAGGAACCAACATCCGAGTTTCAATCTGCAGGGTTGATAGGGTTGCTAACGCAACCCAGGCTGGAATTGCAGTTGCGGACGGCATAACATTGGCAGTCATTTGCCATTTTTTCGTTCCTCCGCCAACGAGAATAATCGTTCCGTTCTGACCCGCAGTCCGCGGTCCCGAATATCGCTCGCCAGGTCGGCTCTTTCCACGTACTTGGCGAATTCACCTCTTTGCGTCGCCGATAGATGACGCAATCAAGCCAGTTCTGGCAGGGGATCTGGCGTTATTGCACGCCAATCAGATGCAATAGGGGCAGGGAGCGTTCAAGTGAAGGCAGACAAAACCCTAATAGGGAGAAAGCTACCACTGTACGCCCGGATAAATACTCGGAATGCGCTGACCGCGATAAGCATATTGGCCGGTAATTATCATGCTCCAGACGGTTTGCGGTGTGCTGGTCTCGGTCACCTCATATATTGCGCCAAGATTTGGTCCCCCTTCGGCTTCACAATATTCGACATTCCCATTTTTCAAGACCTCGGTATTCCCCCCGAACAACGAGTAATCCTGGGCAGTCGGGTTGAAGACGAATGTAGCAGTCTTGGCCGTTTCATCCAGATTGAAAATGGGAACCGTGCTGTAGCAGGCGGGTTGTCCGGTCACACCGCATGTGCCACCGGGCGCGATGGCGAAACCGCGGTCATTGCCGTTATCGAACAGAGCGAGGGTAAACTTTCCTGTGGTGTTGGTGCTGACGAAGGATGGCCCGTGTTGGGCAAAGAACCAGTCAATCGCATTGGTGTCCGCCGATCCATCCGCATTCAGTAAAGTGAAATCGCCCTCGTATCCCAATTTCCAGATAATGTCTCCCGCACCCTTGCCATCGGCGTAGTCGATCTTGACGAGCCAGTTCTGGTGGCGAATCGAGATAATGAGGTTGCCATCGTCGGGCGAATAGAGCACGGCATTGGTATGGGTCCAGTCGGGATACTCGTAGGGCTGACGGTTGATATCGAGGTGATCGAATTCATTCCAGAGCCACACAGGTTTCCGATTCTGATCCAGATCAATGATTACATCGCCTGTAACAATGGTTGCATTGATGACCTGCTGTTGCGCAGCAATCACTATCAAATGCCCGTTGGCCAGTGGCACGAAGTCGTGGTGAGTACCGATTACAGTGAGATTGCACCCAATCCCGCCACTGGCGCAAGAAGCGGCCAGAGCGTTGTTCAGATCGGCGGAAGTCATCTGCCATATGAGGGTCCCAGTAAGGTCTACTTCCTGCATTACAGAGTTAATGCCCTCGCCCGTGGCAAAGTTGATTAGAAAATGACCGTTGGACAGAAGTTTGATGGGTTGGGGTAAAACGCCAGGAAGCTGCGGGTTATAACTCCACAGGACATTGCCCTCGAGATCCGTAACCACAACCGGCGCGACAGTGGTTGGGCCATTCACCAAGTCGACTAATTCGACGCCGCTTTGCGGGGTCATTCCGGACGTCATTGTAGTGCTGATGACGGGCAACACGGCGGTCGGCAATCCAACCGTCGTAAATTGCTGGTCAGCGTCGAGAAACTGGGAGCCATCCGCGAACTGAACGACTCCTCGGATGTGATACAGCGTATTTGCCTTCATTCCAGCGACGAACAGGCTCACCGGGCCGCCACCGGTGGGGACGGGTTGCGCCCATGTCGTCAGTCCGTAATTCGTTTCCAGTCCAAACTGAACTGAAACATTTCCCGCCGCGACAGGAGAAATGGTGTAGAGGGCAACTTGGCCGTTGGCAGTCGGAGCAAGAGTTCCTGGCGGAACAACATTCACGGTCGCCGTAGCCTTCTTGGTCGAATCTTGTTTGCTTGTGGCGGTCACGGTAGCGGTCGTTCCCTGCGGACCCGCGGGTGCGGTGTAGTTCCCGCTGGCATCGATGGTTCCGACCGACGCCGTCCACTTCACGCCGGATGTGTCATTCGTGGTGACCGTAAATTTCGTGCCTTGCCCGATCCCGATCGCGGCCGCCTGAGGGCTCACCGACACTGTGATTGTCGGAGGTGGCGGAGGGGCCTGCACCGCTGGAGAGGAACTTGCTCCGCCGCCACATCCCACAGCCAGAACCAGCATGGCACACGACAACAACAACCCAAGATAAGTACACAACACTTCTTTTTTCATCGAGCGGTTCCGAGGTTCGTGAGATTTTTTTCTGAGGGTTGCGGCGCGGTATTTTTAACACTCTTCGAAGGAAAAGTCACGACCCGGAAACTGTGGAAATCACTCGCAGGTTGCTGGATTATAGATTGCGCATGGAAAGTTGACCTGTGTGAGTGCGCTGGTGGAGCATAAGGGGTTTGCCCACACAGTACAATCATGCCGGGTCATTCTGGAGTCAGGGGATTTTCAGGTTTGAACGTTCCAAGGATTGCGGTTGTGGGAAGCTACGCGACGGGACTGACGCTGAAGGTGAAGCGGTTGCCCATTCGTGGCGAGACGGTGCTGGCATCTGGATACCGCGTCGATTACGGGGGTAAAGGATCGAACCAGGCGGTGGGTTGCGCGCGCCTCGGGGGAGACGTTTCATTTGTGGCGCGGATCGGCATGGATGGCTTCGGAGAGATGGCGCTACAGTTGTATCGAGAGGAAGGGATTGATGTCGCGTATGTGCGGCGGAGCTCGGAACATGCGACGGGCGTGGGCTTCATCCTGGTGGAGGAAAGTGGGAACAACTGCATCGCGCTCGACCCGGGAGCCAACGAACTGCTCTCGGACCAGGATGTTCAGGATTCCAAATCGGCGCTGAAGCGAGCGTCGGTGGTATTGACCCAATTGGAAATCCCTGTGGACACCGCGAAAAGCGCGCTGGCACTGGGGCGAGCGAATGGAGCGAGGACGGTGTTGAACCCGGCTCCGGTGCGACCTTTGCCTCCAGCGGTGCTGCAGTTGGTGGACGTTGTCACCCCGAATCAAACTGAAGCCAAAGTGCTTACAGGAAGAGATCCGGAGCATAGAGATGCGCCAGAACAGGTGGCGCACGATCTGATTCGCGCGGGCGTCAGAACTGTAGTCATGACCTTAGGCGAGCGGGGGGCACTCATCGTGACGGAATCCTCATGCCTTCATGTTCCTGCCATGCCGATGCAGGCGGTGGTGGATACGACGGGTGCAGGGGATGCCTTCAATGCCGGACTGGCTACCGCGCTAGCCTCCGGAGAGAATCTGGAAGCAGCGGTCCGGTTTGCCGTGGTTACCGGCGGCCTGGCGGTGACGAAGGAAGGTGTGATTCCGTCACTGCCGACTCGGGAGCAAGTCACTGAATTTTATGCGCAGCGGGGTCTTGCGGCTCCGCAGTGGCTCAAATCATCTAAACAAGTTAAAGAGACTTAAGCTGGCATGAGCGACTCCACCAACACGCCTGAACTCACGCGGGACGCGTTCTCTCTGGCACGGCGAATTCAATCCACCATCATTTCGAACACTCTGACGTACCAGAGATGGGAGCAGCATATTGCGGAGTGCAGGAAGTACCGCTTCCAAGCTGCGATGATTCCCCCCGCCTGGGTCAAGAGGACGGCCGAGGTTCTCCAGGGCACTGGAATCCGCACCGCATCATTTGTGGATTTCCCGTTCGGCACGATGACTGCTGCGGGAAAGGCTTACGAAACAGCGCAACTGATTGCAAACGGCGCAGACGAAGTGGACCTGATGCCGAATGTAGGTTTCCTGCTTTCGGGAATGGAGCGGGAATATGAAGAGGACATTCGCGGAGTCGTAGAAGCTGCGGGGAAGGTTCCGGTGAAAGTCATGCTGGAGTTGCCGCTACTGAGCGCACAGCAACGCGAGCGCGCGGTAGCTCTGAGCGTGGATGCGGGCGTGGCGTATTTAAAAAATGCGAGTGGGGGCGCGGTGGGTGTAGCGACTCCGGAGCAGATCGCGTTTTTGCGGCGCCTGGCGCCGAATTCTGTGCGGGTGAAAGCGTCTGGCGGAATTAAGACCGCGCAGCAGGTGAGAGACCTTGTGGAGGCGGGAGCGGACCTCGTGGGGACCAGTTCCGGAGCCGCCATCATAGAGCAAGCGCTCGGAGGAGGAGCGCCAATGCCATCCAGTAGTTCCATCCAGTATTGATATCCCTCAAAATCTGTATCCCACTGCGCGAATAACGGCATCTCAAATGCAATGAGCGCAATCCTCCGCACATTGAGTGTCTAATGAGTCCGCGACAATCCTCAACCCCTGCGATTCTGTTCGATCTTGATGGGACCCTCGTCGATACGGTCTATGAGCATGTGCTGGCCTGGTCGGCGGCGCTCAGACGCGGGAATATTCATGTGCCGCGATGGAAGATTCAGCGTCGCGTGGGAATGAGTGGGAAGTCCATGCTGCGGCAGTTGTTCCGTGAGGAAGGAATTCGGCGCGGTGCCCGCGATCTGGAGATGCTGGAAGCGCGGCACGATGCCGAATTTCGCCGAGCCACGCGGACCGTACAGGTGCTACCGGGAGCGCGCGAGTTGCTCAAGTTCCTGCGGCAGAACGAGGTGCCATGGGCCATTTCAACAACAGGAAATGCAAAGCAGACGAAGCGACTGCTGCGGTCTTTGCAGATTCCCAATCAGACGACAGTCGTTACAGGGGACGATGTCGAACAAGCTAAGCCTTCGCCAGATGTATTTATGCTAGCGGCGGAGCGATTGGGGCATCTGATGGAAAACTGCATCGTGGTTGGCGACAGCATCTGGGACATGCTGGCAGCCGGACGAAAGCGAGCATTGGGCGTGGGATTGTTGACTGGTGGCTACAGCAAAGCAGAGTTGGAAGAGTCGGGGGCGTTTCGGGTGTATGCCGATCCGGCCGATCTGCTGGCGCATGTCGAAGACCTGGGGCTTGAGCAGTAAGTGACAGTGCGTTAGATTCCCCGAATACTCAGCGCGTGGCGGAAGCGCGGGTCTGGCGCCGGGCTCGTCGGCGGGCACCAGCGCCACGCAGAATCAGGGCGCAGAGGCAATCCACGAAATCAGAGTTCAATCGATCATGCTGAATGAGGAAGCGCATATAGATCGGACCATAGAGCGAATCTAGAAGCAAGTCCGGATCGATATCTCTTCGCAACTCGCCGCGTCGAATGGCCTTGCGGAGGGTGGTATAGGCTTCTTGCCGGCGGGGAAAGAGAAATCGTTCGCGGAACGCACGAATGGAGTCTTTGTCGGATTGACCCGCGGCGAGGATAGCGGAGACAATGCGACCGCGGGGGCCGGTGAAAACCTTGACCAGTTGCCGCATCTGGCGGCTCATGTCGGTATACACCGATCCGGTATCGGGGAAGTGCAGCGTCGGAGTGGTGCTGCTGGCGAACGCGTCGGCGATCAAAGCTCCCTTGTTCGGCCACCACCGATAGACAGTAGCTTTGCCGACACCCGCCCGTTCGGCGACATCTTCAATTGTGAGCTCGGAGAATCCGGAGTGGGCAAGAATTTTCAGCGTACTGCGGAGAATGGCAAGGCGCGCTTGTTCGCTGCGGGGCCGCCCGGGAAGTCGTCTCTGGTTTCCATTACCATTGGTTCGATATTCAGGGTGAGTGTTTTGCCGCATCCCCCTACGTTACCATATAATTCAGCAAAGGTATTTAGAATCCGATACGATCAGTATCGAATCCAAAGTGCATTGCGCGGGCTGGTTGGGAATGAACGAGACTGGCCATTTCTGGAGTGATGGCAACTCATGTGGATTGTCGCATTAGCCCTCAGGCGTCCTTATACGTTCGTTGTCATGGCGCTAGTGATCATCATCCTGACGCCGATCACGATTCTGCGCACGCCTGTCGATATTTTCCCGAACATCGATATTCCTGTGGTTTCGGTCGTTTGGTTTTACACCGGGATGTCGCCGGAAGATATGGCGAACCGGATTGTCGCCAACTCTGAGCGCGGCATTACCACCACTGTCAATAATATTGAGCATATGGAATCCCAGTCGGTGTACGGACTGGGAGTCATTAAGGTATTTTTCCGGCCGGGAACCAGTGTGCAAGGGGCGATCGCGCAGATTACGGCGATCTGCCAGACCACCGTGCGCGGATTACCTCCCGGGACCACGCCGCCACTCATCATCAGTTATAGCGCTTCGACGACTCCCATCATTCAGTTGGGATTGAGCAGTAAGACGCTTCCGGAGCAGCAACTTTTCGATTTAGGACAAAACTTTCTGCGGAACTTTCTGGCCACCGTGCCGGGCGCGGCGACGCCCTACCCGTATGGCGGAAAAATCCGCCAAGTTCAGGTGGATCTCGACATGCCCAAGCTACAAGCTTTTGGGCTGTCCCCTAACGACATTGTGAACGCGGTAAACGCGCAGAACATCATCTTGCCTACAGGCACGATGAAGATGGGCCCGATCGAATACGACGTGGAGATGAACGGTACACCGGAAACGATTGCGCAACTGAATGATCTGCCGGTGAAGACGGTGAACGGCGCGACGCTCTACATGCGGGATGTGGCGCATATTCGCGACGGATTCGCGCCCCAGACCAACATTGTGCGACAGGACGGGAACCGCGGCGCCTTGATGTCGATTTACAAGAATGGACAGGCCTCGACGCTGCAGATCGTTGCGGGCATCAAGAACATGGTGCAAAGGGCAGCCCAAGCGTTGCCTCCGGAATTGACCATCAAGTCCTTGTTCGATCAGTCGCTATTCGTCCGGGCATCTATTTACGGAGTGATTCGCGAAGGGCTGATTGCGGCGGTCTTGACGGCAGTGATGATTTTGATTTTTCTTGGCGATTGGCGGCCCACGATCGTGATCGCGATTTCGATTCCGCTGTCGATCTTTGTTTCGATCATTCTGCTGGGTGCGCTCGGGGAAACGATCAACATCATGACGCTGGGCGGGTTAGCGCTCGCGGTTGGTATCCTGGTGGATGATGCCACTGTCGAAATTGAGAACATCGAGCGGAACCTGGCGCTGGGCAAGGAAATGCGGCAGGCAATTCTCGATGGAGCGCAGCAGATCGCGGTGCCGGCCTTCGTATCCACGCTGAGCATCTGCATTGTGTTTGTGCCCATGTTTTTCCTGAGCGGGGTTGCGAAGTTTCTGTTTGTGCCGCTGGCGGAAGCGGTGAGCTTCGCGATGTTGGCCAGTTATCTGCTCTCGCGCACCCTGATTCCGACTCTGGTGATGTACATCATGCGCGGGCATGAGCATCGGTCGGAAGGAGCGAAGACCTTTCTGGGTCGTTTTCAACGAGGGTTCGAGCGGAAGTTTGAGGAATTCCGGCGCGGGTACGAAGCGCTGCTTGAGACGACACTTGAACACCGGGGGATATTTGTAGCATGTTTCCTGGTTTTTTGTGTGCTGTCGTTGGGGCTCTACGAGTTTCTCGGACAGGATTTCTTTCCCAGCGTGGATGCGGGATTGCTGCGCCTGCACGTGCGGGCTCGGCCCGGATTGCGCGTGGAAGAAACGGCACGTCTCTGTGATGAAATTGAAGCCGCATTGAGAGATCAGATTCCACCGGGGCAATTGCAGACGATTCTCGACAACATCGGTCTGCCAAACTCCGGTATCAATCAGTCCTATAGTTCGAATGGCACGATCGGGACCAGCGATGCTGAGATTCTGATCGCGCTCAACCCGGAACATCATCCGCCCCAAGCCGAGTTGATGCGGCAGCTGCGCCAATACCTGCCGCAGCATTTCCCGAGCGTCGAGTTCTTTTTTCAGCCAGCGGATATTGTCACCCAGATTCTGAATTTTGGGCTGCCGTCGCCAATCGACGTGCAGGTCGTTGGCACGGATATGCAATCGAGCTACGCGATTGCTCAACAGATCGCCAACAAGATGCGTCATATCCCCGGAGCCGTCGATGTCCATGTGCAGCAGATGCTTTCGCTGCCTACCGTGTACATGGATATTCAGAGAACGAGGGTGACCCAAGTTGGCCTGACAGCGCGTGATGTAGCGCAGAGCGCGCTGGTTTCGTTGAGCGGCAGCTTCCAGACCTCACCGAATTTCTGGCTGAATCCCTCTAATGAGGTGACCTATCAGATTGCCGTGCAGGCGCCGCAATATAGGATGACGAATCTGCAGGACTTGATGAACATTCCGGTGGTTTCGCAACAAGGCCCTCAGTTAATGGGGAACCTGGTCCAGTTGACGCCGACGGTTCGCCCCGCCACCGTCAATCACTACAACGTCCAACCGGTAATCGATGTGTACGCCAGCACGCAGGACAGGGATCTGGGAGCGGTGGCGAATGACACCTACAAGGTTCTAAAGACTTTCGATGGAAAATTGCCGCGCGGCACGCAGCTTGTGGTACGAGGACAAGTTGCGACCATGCGGAGTTCGTTCATCGGCCTGGGAACAGGATTGGCCGGCGCAATTCTTCTGGTGTATTTGCTGATCGTGATCAATTTCCAGTCCTGGCTTGATCCGTTCATCATCATTACGGCGCTGCCGGGGGCACTGGCGGGCATTTGCTGGTTCCTGCTGCTGACTCACACAACGCTGAATGTGCCGTCTATGACTGGGGCAGTAATGTGCATGGGAGTGGCGACCGCGAACTCGATTCTAATGGTGAGTTTCGCTCGTGAGCAGATGGATGAAGGTATGCCGGCGGTGAAAGCGGCGGTCTCGGCAGGATACACCCGAATCCGTCCCGTGCTGATGACGGCGCTGGCGATGATCATCGGTATGGTGCCGATGGCGCTGGGTTTCGGCGAAGGCGGCGAACAAAATGCGCCGCTGGGGCGTGCGGTGATCGGCGGCCTTCTGTTCGCCACGGTGGCAACCTTGTTTTTTGTTCCCAGTGTGTTTGCGATTTTCCATAGCCGCCGAGAGGAAAGGCGAGCTCGTCAACAGAGATAAAGGGAGAGGGAATGAGTATGGACCGGTGCGAGCATGACTCCAGAAGGTAACGAGAAAAAAAATCGGGCAGAGGGGCAAAGCACGGACGACGGCAGCTCCATTTGGAGTGATGATGCCGAGCAGCCCCGGTCGCACGCGAAATCGAGAATCGACGATGAGATCAAGGCGATGGAGGAGCGTTCGCGGCACCAGACGGCGACCCTGCAGCCTCCCCCTGAACTGCCTCCAGCGCCACCGCGCAAAGCACTGGTGATGGTTGGAGTGGCGCTGCTGGTGTTGCTAGTGGCGGGAGGGGTCACGCTGATCGGGCACGCCAACCATGAACGCGCCCTCGCGAAAGAAACCGAATTGCAGACGGTCCCGACGGTAGCGGTGGTCCATCCGACCGCGGAGAAGCCAGAGGAGGAGTTGATCCTTCCTGGCTCGTTGCTGGCCTTCGAAGAATCTCCAATCTATGCGCGCACGAACGGATACCTGGTGCGTTGGTATAGGGATATTGGCAGCCGCGTGAATGAAGGGGACCTGCTGGCGACGATTGATACTCCGGAAATCGATCAGGAATTGAATCAAACGCGGGCTGCGCGGCAGCAGATTGTGGCTCAGCTAGAGCTGGCGAAAATCAGCGCGGAACGCTGGGAGAATCTGCGGAAGAGCGATTCAGTTTCGGCTCAGGAAGCTGACCAGCAAACCAGCGGATACAAGCAGGCGCAGGCGAATTTGGCTGCGGCGGACGCGAACGTGCGGCGGCTCGAGCAACTGGAAGGATTTAAGAAAGTCTACGCGCCATTTTCTGGCGTGATTACGAGGCGCAATGTCGATCCCGGAGCGCTGATCAACGCCGGCGCCGGCGCTTCCGGGCGCGAATTGTTCGATATGGCACGTGTGGATCCTTTGCGTGTTTACACCAGCGTTCCGCAGGCATACGCGCCCTATATCAAGGTAGGAGGGGAAACGTACGTAACCTTGCAGGAGTTTCCCGGTCAGAGGTTCAAGGCAAGAATTGCGCGAACAGCGGAGGCGATTGATACCAATACCAGAACGCTCCTAACCGAAGTGGATGTGCCGAATAAAGACGGGCGGCTCCTGCCGGGATCGTTCGGCGAGGTGCATTTTTCGGTGGGATCGAACGTGGACAAAGTGACGGTTCCCGTGAATGCCATGCTGTTTCGGGCGCAGGGCGCGCAGATTGCCGTGGTCGGTCCGGATAACAAGATTGAGCTCAGGCCGATCAATATCGGCCGCGATTACGGTACAACTCTGGAAATTCTCGGCGGGGTTTCCATCAGTGATGAGGTGGTTGTCAACCCCCCGGATTCACTCGAAGCAGGGGAGCAGGTGAACGTTACGGCATCGTTGCCGGGAGAAGTCCAGGGAAAAACTTTGCCGGCTCCGAACCAGCAAAGCACGCACAAGGGGAGTCAGCAGTGAGTCGCAGAGTGCTACTGGCCATCTTGATGATGTTGGTCTTGGCCGTTGGCTGCACAGTGGGGCCGCGCTACAGCCGGCCGCCGGCTCCAGCGCCTGTTCCCGATGCGTGGAAAACGCAGCCTCCATGGGAGCAAGCGACACCCAAGGATGCGATTCCAAAGGGCGCGTGGTGGCAGGTATTTCATGATCCCGGGCTCGACGGCTACGAACAGCAGTTGCTCCAGGCGAACCAGTCGCTGATCGCGGCACGCGATCGCTTGAATCAGGCACGCTCCCTCGCACGAGTAGCAACCGCGGATTTTTTCCCGCAGGTCGCCGCCGACCCAAGCGCGGTGCGCGAGCGGGGATCAGGGAATCGCCCGCTGAACGGATTCGCTCCCAGTTCTAGTTCACAAGGGGTTGGCCCGTACACGCAAAACGTCTTTAGTATTCCGTTTACTCTCAGTTATGAAGCCGACTTGTTCGGCCGCGTGCGCCGCAATGTCGAGGCTGCGAATGCTTCGCTGCAATCGAGCGCCGCTGATCTGGGGAACGTGCAGTTAGTCTTGACGGCCGAGTTGGCAGCGGATTACTTCAGCTTGCGCGAACTGGATGCGGAATATGGCGTCGTGAAGGAATCCGTCGGGTATCAGCGGAAGGGATTGGAACTGGTGCAGCACCGACACGATGGCGGAATTGCCAGCGGTCTGGAAGTGGCACAGCAGGCAACAGTTCTGGATTCGACGATCTCGCAGCTTGCCCTGGTGCAGCAGTCGCGCGAGCAGTACGAGCACGCGATTGCGGTGTTGCTGGGACAGCCCGCGTCCACGTTTACCGTGCCGAGTTCGCCGCTCGCAGCTACGCCTCCTCCGGTTCCGTTGGGAGTGCCTTCGGACATTCTGGAACGCCGTCCCGACATCGCTACCCGGGAGCGGGACATGGCCTACGAGAATGCGCAGGTTGGATTGGCGCGCACGGCATTTTATCCCCACATCACGCTGAGCGGTGCAGGTGGTTGGCAGAGCACCAGCATCACAACGCTGGTGAACGCTCCGAGTCTCTTCTGGTCATTGGGCGCGGATGCACTTGAGCCGATTCTACAGGGCGGGCGGAATCGCGCGAACTTGGAGGCGGCACGAGCGGCGTACGACGAGGCGGTGGCGAATTACCGGCAGGCCGTGCTCACCGCGTTTCAGCAAGTCGAAGACGGGATCAGCAACCTGAGCACGCTGTCGCAGGCATTGGCGACACAAGAGGCAGCGGTGGAAGATGCGCACAAAGCGCTCGATATTGCCAACAATCGTTACGTGGGCGGCGTGACGAATTATCTCGACGTGATCACCGCGCAAACGACACTCCTTTCCAGTCAACGGTTGGAAACGCAACTGCTCGGTCAACAGATGGTAAGCTCGGTGTATCTGGTGAAGGCGTTGGGCGGTGGCTGGGAAGCGAGCGAAATTAAAGATCAGCAGGTGCATCCGAAGCCTGGGCAGATTCTGCAGCAGTAGCTTCCTTCTTTTGGATTCAACAGCTCCCTCCGTTATCTTTTGTGAATCCAGAGAACGCACGGTCTCTCACTCCGCGTGCTGTTCACGGGCGCTCCGGTCCAGATGACAGTTCTAGGAATACTCTACTGCGACAGGATCGGCGCGGCAGTTTCGACTATGGCTTTGCTGATGGCCAGAGATGCAGTTGCGGCCGGGGAAGGAACGTTCAGCACGTGCAGAATTTTTCCCGAGGGCACGAACTGAAAATCGTCGACGAGGGTGCCGTCGCGCTTGAGAGCTTGCGCTCGCACTCCGGAACCTCCCGGCACGAAATCTTTTTCTTCGACTTCCGGAAGCATGGCTTGCAGAGCGCGGACGAAAAGGCGTTTGGAAAGTGAGCGGCGAAATTCCGCAAGGCCGCTGCGCCAGAGCTGCCCGACCATTCGCCAGAATCCGGGGAATCCGAACGACGAAATTATGTCTCCCAAGTCGATATCGGTCAGGCGATAACCTTCGCGAGCGAGTGCGAGAACGGCATTGGGGCCGGCATCGACCTTGCCTGTGATGCGGCGCGTGAAGTGCACGCCGAGGAATGGGAAACGAGGGTCGGGAACTGGATAGATGAGCGCTTTGACGAGCGAGGCTCGCTCCGGGACAAGGTCGTAATATTCGCCGCGGAAGGGAATGATCGTGGTTTCGGGATGGTCACCCGCCATGCGCGCAATGCGATCGCTGTACAGGCCGGCGCAGTTGATGAGCGCGGACGCCGAGAAGGCACCACGCGCTGTTTCGACAATGATTTCTCCGCTTCGCCTTTGAATTCCGATGACGCCTGCAGACGTGAGGACCGTACCTCCCGATGCGGAGATCAGGCCCGCATATTTCTCGCAGACAAGCGCATAATCGGTGACCCCAGTCGAGGGAACGACAAGGGCCTGCAGTCCTTTGGCATGAGGTTCGATCTCGCGGAGTTCTTCGGGGCCGATCAAGCGCAGGCCGACGAGTCCGTTGGCGTGGCCACGGCGATGCAAGTCCGTGAGACGCGGGAGTTCCGCGGCTTGCGTGGCGACGATCACTTTGCCGCAAACTTTATGCGGGATATCGTACTTGCGGCAGAATTCGATCATCGCCGCGGCGCCGGGCACGCAAAGCCGAGCTTTTAGGGAGCCGGGCTTGTAATACACACCGGAGTGGATGACGCCGCTATTGTGTCCGCTCTGGTGTTGCGCGACCTTGGGCTCTTTTTCCAGAAGCAGCAGTTTCAATCGAGGATGGCGGCGTGTGATTTCGAGGGCGACCGCAAGTCCAACCACGCCACCGCCCACGATGACTACGCTGAACCGGGAGTCGGCCATAGTCTGTGATTCCGGCATTAGTTTACGACGACCGTCACGTGTGTGCTCTGACCGGCATCGGCAGGCACGCCTGTCGAGCTTCCAGTCACGGTGATTTCATAGGTGCCGGCAGGAGTGCCTGGCTGACTTCCACCTCCTCCACTACCTCCCGCACTCGCTCCCCCGCAGGAAGCTAACAGCAAGCTCAACAAGATCAACGTTCCAAACTTGACGGAGTTGTGCATTTTGCGTCTTCCAGGCGAGACATGCACCCAGACAAAACCCAAAAAAGACATAGAGACTAAGGTGAAAAAGGCGAGGCCTCCGGCAGATTTCTCTGAGTTCGAGGTCGGGGCTGTCGTGGTGATGGTCAGGACTACCGCTTGGGAAGAATTGCTCAAAGCAATCGGCGATGAGGGATTGAACTGGCAGGCGGCTAATGACGGTAATCCGGAGCACGTCAGGCTGATATTTCCGTCGAATGATGAGCCTACGGGCTGCAGAGTCAGGTTGTAGGGTCCGGTTTTCTGGCCGGCGCTCACGGTCTGGCTCTGATTTGGAGGTGAAGAGATCAGCTCGAAATCTTCTCCGATTACCAGCGACACGGTGTAGGAGTGAGCGGGAGCGCCGCTTGTGTCGTTGGTGTTGATCTTGATCTTGTAGGTACCAGTTGCAGCATTGTTCGGGGTGCTGATGGTGGCAGTGAGTGCGGCTGTACCGCCGCTGGCCAGATTGATAGGCAGCGCTTGCTGGATCGAGCAGGTCGATCCGGCCAATGCTGTGGAGTCGCACGTGGCGTTGATTTTGCCCGTGTAGGAATAGACGGAAGCGAGCGTGAGACTGGCCGACGCTTGCGCGCCAGGAGTCGCGGATACAGTCTGCGTTCCCGAAATCGTGTAATCGCCTACCTCGAAAGAGACATTGATCAGATGTGATTTGGGCCCTGATGTTCCCGTCACGTTGACAGAATAGGAGCCCGCTGCAAAGCTGGCGCCATCGATGGTCAGAGTGGATGTCGCGGGAAACGAATTCACTGAACTTGGTGTAAGACTGCACACGCCTGCGCTGAAGTTGACCGAGCAGTTGAGATTCACGGTGCTGCTAAATCCATCTTGCGAATCGATGGAAATCGAGGTTTGGGATCCCGTACTGCCGACGTTGAAATTTGGCAAGGAAGAGAGCCACGTCAACTGGAAGTCGGGGTTGGATGTAACGGTAAGCGTGAAGGAAGTGGTCAGGGTTGCTGGCGCTCCGGAGGTTGTGGCCCGAATCGTTACGGGGTAATTTCCGGTGGTAGTTCCAGCGGGAACGGTGACTGTAACCGTCATATTGACGGGGGTGGTCGATATCGGGCTTACGCTTGAGCCTGGAGTGAAATTGCAGACTGCGTTAGGGATGTTGTTGCTGCAGGAGATCGTGACGGCCTGGTTGAATGAGCCTGCCGCGGTGACTTGAAAACTTACCGGCGAAGATGTGTTTCCGCGGCCGACGCTCACCGAGGCTGGGTTGGCAGAGGTGATCGCGAAATTGACCACATGTAACGTGACGGGGGCCTGCTCGGTGATTTGGCTGGGATCCGCGCCGACGCCCTGGACATAGAAGTTGTAGTCATTCGTGACTCCACCGGCAGTTACCGTGAACGGCGTATTCGACTCCGGGTTCACTACGGACGGAGAAATCGTACAGGTGCTCGGTGGATCTGTGGCGTCGGCGACGCAGCTCAGGGTGACAGAGTTGGAATATCCGTTGAGAGCGGTTGCGATGCCATTGAAGGTCGCGGTCTGGCCGGGGAATGCTGTCAAGGGAGAGTTGGAAACCGCAAGTTTGTAATTCGGAGTGGCGTTCAGGTCGAATTGCCAGATTCCGCGCCCGTAGGTGGAGGCGCGAAGCAGTTCTGTGCCACCAGATTTGAACAATGCCAGCGCGGTGACCGCGACATTGGGGAGGAATCCGCTCTGCGTGGTGCCAGGAAGCGGGCCGACCTCGGTCCAGTTCGGAGTGCCGAGGGTGGAGCTGGCGAACACGCCGACATCGGTGCCGACGTAGACGACGCGCACAGTAGGATCGATAACTACAGCGTTCGCGGGAGAATCGGGAAGATTCGCGGTGAAATCGGCCCAATTGAGTCCGGCGTTCGTGGTCTTCCAGACATGGCCCCCGCCTCCAGTAAAACCCATGATCGTGACGAATGCAGTTTGCCCACTGGGGTCGGAGGAGTCGATGGCCGCGCTCGAAATAGGAAACTGATTCGGATTGATATTGCCTTGCGGACCGTTGTTCGTCACATCGGCGAAACTCGACGGTCCACCCGTGGCATTGACAGTCGTCCAAACACGCCCGCCCGCTGGATTGACTGCGGGGCCATCGAGCGGACCGAGCCCGCTGGTTGTGGCGTAGATCACGGTGGATCCGTTGCTGTCGGTTGCGCCTCCGGCGGCGATGGCGCGAACTTGATTCACCTCGCTTCCGTTGCAGGTTCCTAAACCGAGAGTGTCGAAGTTTGGGCTCAATGCGGTGAACGATCCCCCATTTCGTGGCCCTCGCCAGATGCGGCAGGTCCCCACGAGCAGACCGGAAGGCGGTTGTGGATCGAGGAGGTAAGGGAAGTAGAACGCTCCGTCATCGCCTCCGAGTGTGCTGCTAGTGACAACAGAACTGAATGCATAATTGTTGCAATTAACGCTATTTGTGCAGCGCTGGATGCTCAAGCCGCCAGGGGCGATGTCGGGATTGGAGGCGTAGAAGGTAGAGGCGGCATTGGGATCAATTGCGTTGTAGCCGCCGTCGCCGCCCAGAACGTTGCCCCAGTTCAGATTTGTAGTCGCCTGGCTCGTGGCAGGCGAGCCGTTGTCTTGCGTGCCACCCAAGAGAGTGTTGGGATCGGTGGGATGTTGCGAAAAGCTGACGAACTGGGTCATCGAGCCGAGATTCTGATTGAGATCGTCGAATTGATTTGTGCCGGCGCAGGAACCGGAGCTGAGTCCGTTAATTCCATCCATGGCTCTGTAGATTCCGCCGTCATTGGCGAAATACATCAGAGCGCTGCCGCCGGCGAGGATCGTCGCGGCGATCATGTGCTGATCGGGGTGGACGTGGGCCGGTGCGGCAATAGGATCACACCCATAGACGTGGGTCAGATTGAGAAATGGGGAGGTGCTGCAAGTCGGATTCTGCGAGTTGATCTTGCATTTATAGATGTTGATCGCTCCGGCATAGAGGTCCGTTCCGGTTGAGCCATTGGGAACAGTGAGCAGTTCGAGGTTGTAGGAGCCTTGCTCGACGCCGCAGCCGTCATAATCTCCGCAATTGGTGATGCCGGAATCGTTGATTTGGGTCCATGCGGTCGTCCCGCCGTTGAGGGTCTGCCAGATGCCTCCATCAACCAAGTCACCAGTTGAGGAGAAATACACATACCAGGCATACATCTCGTTGCGGTTGGGAACGACCGCGAGTTCGGCGCGGTAGATGGGACAGCCCGCTCCATTCGAGGTGGATTGCGGTGGACAAGAACTTGCGCCGAGCGCACTTCCCCCGGGCTGGTTAGAGAGACGGGTCCAGGTCAGGCCATCGGGCGAGGAATAGAATCCGTGATAGCGAATCGCGGCAAAGAATTTTCCAGCCGAGGCGTTATACACAACCGATGTCGCCGACGTGGCGTCGGTGGCTAGTCCGTAATCGAGCAGGGCATTGTAAGTCCAAGTCTGGCCAGCATCCCGAGACGTGTACAGACCCCGAGTCGTGTTTGGTGTGACCGCGCCGGTGATCAATCCTTCGGAAGTCGTTGCCATGGCTGCGACGACTGTGTTCGGTGCTGCGGTGCTGAAAGCCATGCGGGTTCCACCTAGTCCGCTGAAGGAAAGGGTGCCGTTGTTGGCGGTGGAAGCGAGAGACCAGGTGTTGCCGGCATTGCCTGAGCGCAAAATTCCTAGTCCGAAATAAGAGTCGCCGGAATTATTCGCTTCGCCAGTCGCGGCGAGGATGACTGATTTTGTGGGATCATTGTTGCCGGGTTGGATGGCGATTGCGCCGATCGAGAGTGTCGCCTGGTCGTCGGACAGCGCAGTCCAGTTGACATTTCCGGCGCTCGCACTGGCGTTGGTGGATTTCCAGACTCCGCTCTGGGCGCCTCCCACATAAACCGTGTTGCCGGTGGGGTCGGCGGAATCGATGGCGACGGCAACGGCGCGTCCGGCGACCTGGTGATAATCCTGGGTGCCATTGCCTGTTGCGTCGGAGGCCAGCGGGACCGGACCGAGAGGTGTCCATGCCGCAGTTGAAATTGAAATTGAAGTTGAATTGTTTGCGCGTACCATGGCCAATGCCGCTGCGCGTTCGCGGCGCATGAGAACCTTCGATGCGTACGCCCGCCGGCGGAGTTCTGCCGAGGGTTTGCCGGGGATGATGCGTCCGCGGTAGAACCAGGCATTGCGTTCCTCGACGTGATCGGTATCGGGATCGGTAATGTGGGTTTCGGGAATTTGCTTGGATCCCTGACCCTGAAGCGATGACGTGGAACACCAGAGTAAGACCAAGGCGCAGGCTTGAAGAAAAAGACGAGAATGGCGGATTGACATGAAAGAGACACTCACAGCCAAGTATGGGAAGCGTGGGAGCGCGAATCAATGCAAAAGCGGAATTTTGTGCTGAGGAAGTGCCAATTCGGGAAAACTGAAAGTTATGAATAGCCGATTGAAATTCCGAGCTGGCACTCTGCTCATCTTCTGGTCGCTTATCGCAGCGGCATCACTTGCAATTGCACAGGAGACGCGCAATTCCTCGGAATTGCTGGTGGCGGCAGCTGCCGATCTGAGTTCGGTCTTGAAAGAAGCAGCGGATCGCTATGAGAAGCAAACGGGCGTAAAAGTGAAGCTTGCGTTTGGGGCATCCGGCGGACTGACACAGCAGATACAGAATGGAGCTCCCTTTGACGTGTTCTTCTCGGCCGACATGGATTATCCTCGCAGGCTGATCGCCTCCCGCGATGCGGAGGCGGCGAGCTTGCAGGAATATGCCGTTGGAAAGTTAGTGTTATGGGTGCCGGCTAGCTCACGGCTGGACGTCGAACATCAAGGTATGCGGGCGCTGCTCGATCCTTCGGTTACGAAAATCGCAATTGCAAATCCGGAACACGCTCCTTACGGACGAGCGGCGGTTGCAGCGTTGAAACATGCGAATTTGTACGATCAAGTCTCATCGCGCTTGGTGCTCGGAGAGAACGTGTCGCAGGCAGCGCAGTTTGTGGAGTCCGGAAACGCGCAAGCCGGCTTTGTGGCTTTGGCGCATGCGCTCGCTCCCGGCATGCAGGGCAACGGACAATACTGGGAGGTCCCGGCGGCGTTTTATCCGGCACTGACGCAAGGTGTCGTCGTGCTCTCCCATTCGCAGCATAAAAAAGAAGCAGCCGAATTCTTGCTGTACATGAAGAGCAAAGAAGCTTTAGACCTGCTGCATAAATTCGGTTTTGCCACTCCTGAGGATGAGCATGGCCATTGATTGGCAGGCTTTCTGGCTGACGTTCCGGCTGGCGCTAATCGTGTCGGCAGCGCTGCTGGCATTAGGAGTGCCGCTCGCGTACTGGATCACGTTTTCGCGCCGGCGTTGGAAGTTCCTTGTCGAGGCCCTGGTGGCATTGCCGGTTGTGTTGCCTCCGACCGTGCTTGGATTTTATGTGATGGTGGCGCTGGGGCCTCGCAGTCCTCTCGGAAGCTGGTGGATTTCTCTTACTGGCCATACTTTGGCATTCACATTCAGCGGACTGGTGATCGGATCGATTCTGTATAGCCTGCCCTTTGCGGTGCAGCCTTTTGCGGCCTCGTTTGCGGGAGTGGATCGCAAGTTGATTGCAGCATCGGCCACACTCGGGGCCTCCTCGACACGTACATTTTTGCGTGTCATCGCGCCACTCTCATTGCCGGGATTGGTTGCCGGTTCGGTGCTGAGTTTTGCCCACACCATGGGAGAGTTCGGCGTGGTGCTCATGGTTGGTGGCAATATACCTGGTGTGACGCGCACGGTCTCTATCGATATCTATGATCGGGTGCAGGTTTCGGACTACAGCGGCGCGAATCAGACGGCCCTGTTGTTGCTCGTCCTCTGTTTTGGGCTGCTCGCGATTGTTTATGGATTCAATCGCCGGGCTTGGGCCATCGGCCCGGTAAAATAGCCCGATGAGCGAGGCGCCCGCCATCTCCTCACTAAGAAAAGCTTCTGCACTGGAGGGTTCTCGAATACCGGTGGAGCTTGCAGTTCGGGTGCAAGCGAGCCGATCCACACCGACCCAGGGGTTCACCCTGGATGTCAATTTCCGTGTCGCCCCGGGATTCACAATCCTGTTCGGCGGGTCCGGAGCAGGGAAGACGATGCTGCTCGATTGCGTCGCTGGACTCATCGAGGCTGGTTCGGGCCGCATTTCAGTTGGGGAGCTCGTTCTCTTTGATCGTGCTGATGGCGTCAACATCCCCGTCCCAAAGCGGGGTGTAGGTTACGTTTTTCAAAGCCTTGCGGTATTCCCGCATCTCACTGTGGAGCAGAATGTTGCCTTTGGGCTTGCGAAATGCCCGCGGAGCGAGCGCTCTGAGCGCGTCTCGAATATTCTCCGGGAATTCCGGATTTCTGCTCTGGCGAAGCGCAGGGCTCGGGAGATTTCCGGTGGAGAGAGTCAGCGAGTGGCTCTGGCGCGAACGCTCGTTACTGAGCCGCAGGTGCTACTTCTCGATGAGCCTTTGGCTGCACTTGATGCCGCGACCAAGGGAAAGATCATCGACGACTTGCGCGGCTGGAATCAAATACACGGAATCCCAATCCTCTACGTCACGCACAGCCGTGAAGAAGTATTTGCGCTGGGCGAACAAGTGATCGTGCTGGATCGCGGTCGTATCGTGGCGCAGGGAACTCCGCACGAGGTAATGACCGCACCATCGCAGGAGACGGTTGCGCAACTGGCAGGATTTGAGAATGTATTCGATGTCGTAGTGGAAGAAGTGCATCCCGAGCGCGGAACGATGAGTTGCAGAATCGTAGTGCCTTCTTTGCCAGTCAAGGGCAACCAAGCCGCCTTAAGATTGGAGACTCCGTTAGTCCGCGCAGGAGTTGGCTCAGAGTTGCGGGTGGGAATCCGTGCGGGAGACATTCTGCTGGCCACATCGCCGCCCCAGGGACTGAGCGCACGGAACGTATTCCCGGGACTAGTGACGTCTTTGGAACAGCGAGACGTGATCGTGATCGCGAAAGTGATGTGTGCCGTATCGGTCGATGTGCACCTCACGCTGGCGGCGCGTGATGCGTTGGAACTGCAATCGGGACGCGAAGTCTGGCTTGTGATTAAGACCCACTCCTGCCGTCTGATGCAGAAGGGCTGACGCCGTGCGCGCCGCTGAGACCATTTGGCCTCAGCGGTTGCACAGATGAAATCAGGCGGCGTTTCGGATCTGCTGCACGGGGCGTTGCGTTTGCAAGCGTCGTCCCGCTCCACTGGATGCTCCGCCCATAGCGGCCAGCCAGCCCAGAAACAACGAGATAAACCCGGCCCAGCCGATATCCGAGACGACATCGAGCAAATACGGGTTGTGTGCACCGCTGGCTACGCCATTGCTCATTGCCATTCCACCCATCACGACGATGATCAGAGCGGCAACGACCGAAAGCCCGAACATCGTCAAGCCATGAATCATGCCGTCATGACGGTTCGTGACGGCAGCCAGTCTGCCCGTTTCAAGGCCTGCAACGTACATGGCGATAATGGTGAGTACGATCGCCCAGATACTCATGCCGACGCTCATTCCGGTGATCGGGCGACTCGCATTCGGGTTGGCCGCACTGCTGAAAATCGCTGCCCCGAGCAGGCCAAAAACCGACCAGATTGCAATGAAGGTAAAAACTCCAGCCCAGATTGCCCCCCAATCCACACGCGGCTTCACGATCACCACAGGTTGATTCTCAAACGCTACTGCTGCCATATTTCCTCCTTCTCTACTTAATAAGATGGGCCACCTAAATTAGAGGGTTTACTTCTTTGTAATAATATCGCAATACGATATAATTCTTACATGGCGGTCGGATGCTTCCGGCGGGTTCCGGAGCATTCGCGAGATTACAGTGTTGGCTCTTGCAGGCTTGCTGGGCTGGACCGGGCATCCAAAATGTCCACGCGTTGTAGCTCAATCACGCCCGCCCACTGACCTTTTTTTTCTTCTGCAAAAACAACTCGCCCGCCCAGAATTTGCGCAGCGGCTTCAGGAGGTAGATCGCGGTGGTAGCCAAAGAAGCGGCGCTTCCATTCATTCCATCTTGCCCAGTGTTCCAGCAGAGGCTGTGCGGGCTCGTACTTGGTCGAGAATACGAGGGCCACCGCGAAGTGATCGCGGTAATCCGCAGCCGACAGAAGTTCGTCGATGGAGAAATCCTCGATACGCACGACCTGCACTGGCCGGGTTACGTAGCCGAGCCAGGGACGCGTGAGTTCATCGGAAGCAGGCCATGCGGTGAGAGCGCGTGCCATCGGGTAACGGGCTTCCAGAAAGCGCTCGGCATTCTCATGAAGCACGATGTAATCGCGATAAGCCAGATTGTCTTCCGGAGAGAATCCGTAGGGAGGGTTCCAGAACCACGCGGCAATAAAGGCGACCGCAACCACCGCGATCGCGCCAGGCCAGTAGCGCAAGCGGCGTCGGAGTGTGGAGACGCCGAGAAGAATCACCAGCGGAACACCCGGCAGCATGTAGCGGGCGAGGACGGCGCCCCCGATTAAAGACATGGCGATCACGTACGCGGCAACAATCGCCAGGAAAGCGAACTGGGTTGCAACCGCAACGCGCTTGCGTTCGACGCCGTTGTCCTTCAGCGGCGGAAGGAGCATGGCTCCCATGGCAGCAAGAGTCAAAATCCACAGATGAAGATAGCCGCAGGCTTGCCAGAGTCTCAGCCCAAATGCGAGCACAAAACGAAGTGGATGGAATGTGGCGGATACGTTGTAGCGGAAGAACTCAGGATTTCCGAAGACATAACCGGTGCGGAAGTAGTGATACCCATACCAGAGCAAGAGAGGCAGAACCGGCATGATGAGTGCGGCGCCGGGTACTCTTTCACGGCGGCGGGGAGCCATGTGGCGGGGTACAGTGATCCGCACCAGTTCCCAGGCCAGGAGAGCCAAGGGCGCCAGGATCGCGGTTTCCTTCGACAATGCCGCGAGCGAAAACCAGGTTGCCGTGGCGATTGGGCGCTCTTCCAAGTACGCGGCCAGTCCCCAGAATGTCAGTCCGGCGGCAGCGAGATCCACCTGGGCCATCGTGGTCTGCGCGAAAAAGACCGGATAAAGAGCGGTGCAGAGCGTCGACGCAATCGCGATTTGCACATTGCTGGCCCGCTCAGCAAGCCGAAAGAATCCCAGAAGCGAGAATGCAGCAAGCACCACCATCGCCGAACGTGTTACGAGCGGAGCGTAGCCAGCACACTTCCACCACAGGGCAATCCAGGCCAGGACCAGTGGCGGATGCGCGTTGGAAACGGTAGTGTGCGGGATCAGGCTACCGGTCAGCAGAAGATCGCGGGCGGCGGGAATGTAGTAGCCGGCTTCGTCCCAGAAATACGGAAGCCGCAGTAGCGGAGCATGCAGCACAAAGATGATGACGAAGATAAGCGCAAATACCAGACCGGGATGCATTCGCGATTGGGCCGATGAACGAGCATGAAGCATCATGGATTCATCTGCTTTGCGTCCGATCTGTGCCGATCCATGCAAGTCCGTGGGCAAGATTCAGATCTCTAGTGCACCGGGCCCTGCGGGGTCATACGCGGATCGAGCTTGATCTCGCCAAAGGCGCCTTCGTATCCGGCAATATTCTGTTGTAGGAGTCCGAGCAGGGCTTTGGCTTGCTGCGGACTGAGATAGATGCCCTGAAAATTACGAATGTCCACCTGCGTTTCGCTCTGTTGCTGGAGCGTGCCGAAGACCAGGAAGAAGTCCCAGATATTGACGCGCATCTGCACGCTGTTGGCATAGTTCTCGCGATAGTCGGGGGCGTTCGTTAACTTCACGTTCGGTTGCGTTGGGAGGCTCATACGCTTGGAAGTGTAAACGAGTTCTGTAAGGAAAAGAGCTCGCATTGCGAATGCCGCGCTGCCGGTGCAAATGACAAAAACTGTCAATGGAGTGATGGTTTCCGTCTGGTCGGAAGGTGGGGGATGGGTCCCCGCGGAGCTCGATGCGCTCGCGTTCCTACTGAAAACACAGGGTTTGTGGGAGGCGCCCAGATTACTTTCGGAAGTGCCTTTTGGCGGGAAACGTGCGATAGAGTCAGCGGTTCTTTGTGTGGAGCAGGGCCATGACTATGACCCAGAATAATGATCCGTCGATGATGGAAGAGGTTGTACTTCCAGAAAACTTGATTCCCCTCGGTTCGGTATTGGGTGAGGGGGTCAGCGCGTTGGACCTCTGCATGGTGCTGGCGAAGATTTTCCACGTGCAATACACAGAGGTCGCGTTGATGAGGCTGGAAAACGGCCTGCTACGGTTCATTTTCCCTGAACATCTGAGAACAACCGGAGCGATTCCGCTTTCCAGCAAGGCGGTTGCGGCACATACCGCGATCAGCAAAAAAGCTGAGATCTTCAACAACTTTGCACGGGTGAAGCACGCCAGCATCTTCGAGACGATCAAGCCAGACGCAACGAACGGCTCAGAAGAGCCCGCGCCTTCGCCGATTCAAAAGCTCATGTCGGTTCCGGTAATGGACCCGAAATCAAATGTTGTGGGTGTAATCCAGATTTCGCGCAAGGCGCTCGATCCGAAGCTAGCCCAGGATTTCAGCCGCGAAGATTTGCACGATCTGGAAGTGGCGGCGGGATTGATTGCGACCGCACCGGCCCTGCTGGCGAATTAAGCAGAACACGAAGTGGATGCAGCATCCACGAACGCGGTGCTTGCTACGATTCGAGAACGCCCGCCGTTGTGGCTCATGTTGGTCTGACTACGGCAGGCTGGATGAGAAGGTTAGTCACTTAGCGTGGTCTTCAGCGGCAGGCGCAGGTCCGTTCCCGTCATCTCCTTTGGTTCGTCCACTCCGAGCATTCCAAGAATTGTTGGTGAGATGTCGCGCAGCGAGCCGTCATTTTTCAGCGTGAATTTCTTGCTGTTCTCCGAGACCACGATGAACGGCACCGGGTTCGTGGTATGTGCGGTGTGCGGGCCGCCGGTGACCGGGTCGATCATGAGTTCCGCGTTGCCGTGGTCGGCGGTAATCAGCATAGCTCCACCTTTGGCCCGGACAGCCGCTTCAATGCGGCCCAGGCAAGCATCGACGGTCTCGACGGCTTTCACCGTGGGTTCGATTTTCCCCGAGTGCCCGACCATGTCGGCATTGGCGAAGTTCACAATCATCACATCAAACGTGCCGTCTTCAGTGGCTTTGACCACGGCGTCAGCGATGCCGGCGGCGCTCATTTCCGGCTTGAGATCGTAGGTCGCCACTTTCGGCGACGGAACGAGAATGCGGTCTTCGCCGGGGAAGGGCTGCTCTACTCCGCCGTTAAAGAAATAGGTGACGTGCGCGTACTTCTCGGTCTCGGCGACGCGCAGGTTGCGCATTTTCATATTGCCCATCACATTGGCGAGAATATTTGCCATGGATTCGGGAGGAATCACGACCGGCAGGCTGAAATTCTTGTCGTACTGTGTCATGCAGACGTAGTGCAGACTTTTCGGCACCCGGTCGCGTGGAATCGTGACATCGAGATCAGCAGCGCCAGGCAGATCGCTTCCTTCTTTTTCGTTAAGGCCGCTCTTGCGGGTGAGGGCGCGGGTGATCTGCCGCACGCGGTCGGCACGGAAATTGAAGCAGATACATGAATCGTCATCGCGGATGGTCGCCAGCGGCTGGCCGCGATTGTCAGTGCACACAAACGGGACCACGAATTCATCCGTCACGCCATTGTTGTAGGAACTTTTCATGCCTTGCACGGGATCGGCCTGCTTGCCACCTTCGGTGTCCGCGAAGACCATCGTGTTGTAGGCTTTCGCGATGCGCTCCCAGCGGCGGTCGCGGTCCATGGCGTAGTAGCGGCCGTTAACGGTAGCAATCCGGCCGCAGTTGTACTCGCGCATCTTCTGCTGCAATTGCTCGAGATATCCGGCGCCGTTGGTGGGGAGCGTGTCGCGCCCGTCCATGAATGCATGCACGAAGACCCGCTCTAGCCCGTTCTGCTTGCCCATTTTCAGGAGCGCGTAAAGATGCTCCTGTCGGGAGTGAACGCCGCCGTCAGAAACCAGACCGAAAAGATGCAGCTTCCGTTCGCCGGTCCGTGCGTGCTTCATGGCGTCCAGCAGCACAGGGTGTTTAAAGAGTTCGCCGTTCTGGATCATCAGGTCGATCCGAGTGATGTCCATGTGCACGATCCGGCCAGCTCCGATATTGAGGTGGCCGACTTCGCTATTGCCCATCTGTCCTTCGGGCAGGCCGACGTAAGGGCCGCTGGTGTGAATCAGCGTGTTGGGATACTCGCGCAGCAGGCGATCGTAGGTAGGCTTGCGGGCAAGCGCGATGGCGTTGGCTTTGGTTTCGGCCCGGTATCCCCAGCCGTCGAGGATGATGAGGATCAGAGGTTTCGGACGTGTCATATGAAGCTTCTGGCTCCTAATTCCCAGCTAAATAAAACACTGACTGAGTGTTCGTGAATATGAACCTAAGGACGAATATCCACCGGTGTGCCGACGGCAACAGCGTTCCATATCTCTTCGATTTCGGGGTTGGTCACCGCTATGCATCCGTCGGTCCAGTCGATCTCGCGCTGTAAGCTTCCGATCCAGCCTAGTCCGTTCTCCAGACCGTGAATCTCAATATCACTGCCCGGATTCACATTCGCCTTTTGCGCGAGTTCGCGATCCACTTGATTTGGGTACGAAAGGTGTAGCGCGAGATGAAATCTGCTTTGGTTCTTTTTGCCATCAATTACGTAGCTTCCTTCGGGAGTCTTGTGATCGCCCGCGCGATTTTTTGGGCCGAGGGGATGCCTTCCAATTGCAATTTTATAGATGCGGACGGCCTCGCCGTGATTTAACAGGGTCAGAGTGTGTGCCGATTTCGAGATTACAATTTTGTCGGCCCTTACAGGGAGGGGATTCGTGCGATTGCAACCCAAACAAACGAAAAATAGCGAGATGCAAATGATGCTCAGATTCCTGAGCCGACCATTCCGCCGAAAGGTTCGAACCACCTAGAAGCCCATCGTGTCGTCCGCGCTCGGTCCGTACGTGGCCGGCAGCGGTTTGTCGTTTAGGCGCAAGTACACGCCTAGTTGCGCTCGATGGTGTACCAGGTGGTTGAGGAACATCTGCCGGTAGGCCAGAAAGCGCGATCCGCTGAAAATCGGCGCGCCCTTGAAGCTCAGCTTCCAACTTTCCGTCCAGGCGCTGTCGGGAGTGTTTTTGAGCGCTGCGCGAACCTTCGCCGCTCCCTCATCGAAAGCCTTTACCAATTGTTCGGGCGACTCGAAAGCCGGGCGGGGACGCGCGGGACCGGCCCCAAAATCCAGTGCCGGTGTGGTCAGGATCGTCTCCCCGAAGCCAGGCAGTTCCGCAACATGGGGTGCGAGTTTGCCAAGCGGCATGGATTTGGCATGAGGCTTGAAATCGGCAAGCATGGGGACACGCTCCAGCATCTGCCGCGTTTTCTTTGCTTCTTCGTCGAATTCGATCAGAAGTAGATCGCAAACCATGGGTACTCCTCCAGATTTTTGGCTCTCTAGTCAGCCGAAACGTGTTCCAGCGCACCATGGTAGTTCAGCGCCTTGATTCCCAGGAATCTTGCTGTTCCGCCTAACTCCTCTTCGATGCGCAGAAGTTGGTTATATTTTGCAATGCGATCGGTGCGGGAGGCCGAACCGGTTTTGATCTGGCCCACGCCAGTAGCCACTGCAAGATCGGCAATGAACGTGTCTTCGGTTTCACCGGAGCGATGCGAGATGACGGAGGTGTACCCGTTCCGGCGCCCCAAATCTATAGCGTCCAGCGTCTCGGTGACCGTGCCAATCTGGTTCAGCTTGATCAGAATGGAATTGGCGATCCCCTTCTCGATGCCTTCGCCAAAAATCTGAATGTTGGTTACAAAAATGTCATCTCCCACCAACTGAATCTTCGCACCTAATTCTTTGGTCAGATTCTGCCAGCCACTCCAGTCGTTCTCGGCCAGACCGTCTTCGAGCGACACGATCGGATAATCATTCACCCACTTCGAATAGAACCTCACCATGTCGTCAGAACTTTTTGTCGATTTGTCGGATTTCTTGAAGACGTACTTGCCATCTTGAAAAAACTCGCTGGCGGCAGGATCGAGCGCGATCGCGATCTCCTCGCCCGGTTTATATCCGGCCTTGGTGATGGCCTCGAGCACGACTTCGATCGCTTCGACGTTCGATTTGACCGACGGCGCGAATCCGCCTTCATCGCCAACAGAAGTGTTGTAGCCGCGCTTTTTCAGCACGCCTTTGAGCGTATGAAAAACTTCAACGCCCCAGCGCAGCGCTTCCGAGAACGATGGTGCCCCGACGGGCATCACCATGAATTCCTGAAAATCAACGTTGTTGTCGGCGTGCGCTCCACCATTGAGAATGTTCATCATGGGTGTAGGCAAAGTGTTCGCGGCCGCGCCACCTAGATAACGATATAGAGGAAGATCGAGACTCGCTGCCGACGCACGCGCCGCCGCCATGGAAACGGCGAGGATCGCGTTCGCACCCAGACGTCCCTTGTTTTCGGTGCCGTCAAGTTCGATCATCCTGGCGTCGAGTCCCCGCTGATCAAAGCCGTCCCAGTTGGCCAGTGCTTCGGCGATTTCACCGTTCACGTTCTCGACAGCCTTGGACACTCCCTTCCCCCCAAAACGGTTGGCATCGTCGTCGCGCAATTCGACTGCCTCGTGCTCGCCGGTCGAGGCGCCGCTGGGCACGATGGCTCGGCCGAATGAGCCGTCGGCAAGAAAAACTTCCGCCTCAACGGTTGGATTGCCACGTGAGTCCAGAACTTCCCGCGCATGAATGGCTGCAATGTTTGACATAGGTGTTTTCTCTCTTCTCTTTATGATTTCTGTACCGCGCTCCGGATCGTAAACAAACTTGGGATTTCCACTATTGACCTCCATGTTGCGTCGGTGACATCTCCGACGCCTGCCTAATTCCTTTCCATGGGAGGTGGGAACTTACGATTATATCGGATGGATGAAAACAGAATGTGACAGCGAGCACAGATAAATATCGATTTTACCGGTTAGGGATCGTCCGTTCGACCAACCAGACCAGCCCCTTATCTCCGCTGATTCCCATGTACTGTCTACTGCTTGCTGGCGGGGGTGGGCTGGTCTAAAGTCAAAGAACAATTGGGTTGCGGAGGATGTTTATGAAGAAGTGGATGCTCTTGCCGTGCCTGCTGCTGGCGACAATGCTGGCGGCGCAGACCAGTTCTCCAGTACCAGCCGGAACCGCTCTGATGGTTCGCTTGGATACCACGCTCGCGACATTTAGCAATCGGACGGGAGATCCGTTCCGCGCCAGCGTGAGCCAGCCGGTGGTGATCAACGGGCAAACCGTGATTCCTGCGGGAGCCACCGTGGAGGGCCGCGTCACGAAAGTGAGCGAGCCGAGGCGAATTTCCGGCAGGCCGACGATCGGCATTCTGCCGGAAGCGGTCATCTTGCCAAACGGCGAACGATTTTACCTCGATGCTATCTTGACTGACACAAACATCCCGGGCACCGACGTAAACATGGAGGGCCAGTTCAAGGGAAGCGGCCACGAGCGCCGCGACACAATTGAGCAAGGCGGCGGCACGGCTGGCGGCATGCTGATCGGCGGATTGGCCGGTGGACCAGTAGGGGTGTTAGTTGGCGGCGCCATCGGGGCTGGTGCGACCACGGGACATTGGCTGGCGAAGCATCGGTCTGCGACTCTCCCAGCAGGCACTCAACTGACGCTCGAATTAAATCGTCCGCTGAACATGACCACGGCGGCAAGCAACGCCACTCCGGCGTCAAACGGCGGGAGCAAATAGATCTTTCCGGGAGTACAGAAAGGCCGGACTCATTGAGTCCGGCCTTTTTTTATCGCCGAAATCTGGTGAGCGCGGCAGGATTCGAACCTGCGACCCACGCCTTAAAAGGGCGTTGCTCTACCACCTGAGCTACGCGCCCTCACCTGTTCCATCTTAAAGGCGCATAGGCATTTCCGACAACTTTCCTAGGCAGGTATCTGGACCGGACAAATCCAAATTTACCGAAGACCGCTTTGATCCGGCACTCGTGTGCTCGTCTGAAAATATTCCACTGACCGTGCGGACGTGGTAAGGTGCCTCGGGCAGTTCCGGGAGAAATCACATGGAACGACGAGCATTCATCAACCTCACCGCTGGCGCGCTCAGCACCGTGGCGCTTGATGGCTTCACTCCCGCTCAAGCGCAACAAGCAGGAATTGCTAGGCAAAAAGGGCCGGAGACTCCTGTGGTTTATCCCGATCCGGCGGTCGAAATCCTTGATCCTCGTTTTGCCAAATACAAAATCCAGAACGCCGCAGTGGAACGACTTTACACCGGCGCCCGCTGGGCCGAGGGTCCGGTCTGGTTCGGGGATGGGGGCTATCTTCTCTTCAGCGATATCCCCAACAATCGTATGCTGCGATGGCTGGAAGAAACCGGCGAAGTCAGCGTCTTCCGCAGCCCATCCAACTACAGCAATGGCAACTATCGCGACCGCGAAGGCCGGCTTCTCACCTGCGAGCACGATACCCGTCGCCTCACACGCACCGAACACGATGGCACCATTACTGTGCTGATGGATCACTTTCACGGCAAACAGCTGAATGCTCCCAACGATCTGGCAGTTCATTCCGATGGAGCGATCTGGTTCACCGATCCCGGTTACGGAATCATGTCGAATTACGAAGGGCACAAAGCGGCCTTCGAACTTCCCGCCAATGTGTATCGACTGGATCCGAAGACCCGGGAAGCGATGGTAGTCGCCAACGATATGGACAAGCCCAATGGGATCTGTTTCTCCCCGGATGAAAAGAAGGTTTATATCGTCGACACCGGCGAACCCAAGCACCCGGGCGATCCGCGCCCTATTCGGGTATACGAAGTAGAGGATGGTTCGCGGTTGAAGAATGGGCGGCCGTTTGCCAACCTCGCTCCTGGGACGTCCGACGGCATTCGCTGCGATGTGGATGGCAACGTCTGGTCCGCAGCAGGATGGGCAGGAGAAGGCTTCAACGGCGTCCACGTGTTCGCGTCCGATGGCGTTCTCATTGGCAAAATCCATCTGCCGGAAACTTGTGCGAACTTGTGTTTCGGGGGCGCCAAGAAAAATCGTCTCTTTATGGCCGCGAGCCAGTCTCTGTATGCGGTATACGTTGGGACTGAGGGCGCGCAGGTGCCGTGAGCACTGTCAATATAATCGCCGGCAGCCTGCATTAGCGGCAAGAAACCGATACTTGTTGTATATTTCGAAACATTGCTTTTTCTTTCGATCCATTGCTGAGGCCCCCTATGCCGTCCACACGGTTTCACCGAAGCTTTCGTTTATTCTTATTATCCTCTCTTGCGGCTGCTTTGATCGCGAGCACGGTTTCCTGTCACAAGGCTGCGGAACAGCCAAAATCTGTGCCATCGCGTCCATCGGACATCCATGTAGAGGTGCGCGATGGTGGACCGATCGTAATCACCACGACCGCGGCCGAGTTTCAGGTGCTCCCCTCTGGTTTCCTGCAAGCAATTCTTTTAAAAGATGGCAAGCGGTTGACACTGGATGAACCCGCGGTCGGATCGACCGGGGGCAGCGATTCCATCGTCCTGTCCGGGAAGGAACTCGATTTCATCCCCGACTTCAGCCAGGCGAAAGTTCTGGATGCCATTGGAAAATTAGGCCGAGGAAAGCGCGTGGAGATTCCCAGCCGCCCGCTGGCACCAGCTGGCATTGCGCTAGAACGGAATCTCGTAGTGGAAGCGTATGACGATTTTCCGAACGTTGCCCTGGTGAGTGCCACGTATAACAATACCGGGACTGCGGATATCCAGGTTGATCAGGTATGGATGCAGCAGCATCGGTTCAATTCGCATGAGTCGAAAGCGCATCCGTACGATATGTGGTCCTTTGAAGGCTCGAGCTACGACTGGGGAAAAGACGACGTGCTGAAACTCACGCGGACTTTCTCGCAGCCCAACCTGATGGGCGAAGCCGTGAAAGGCGGCTACGGAGGCGGGATTCCGGTCCTGGCATTCTGGACCGCATCGGTCGGCGAGGCCATCGGACATGTGGAGACTGTGCCATGGACCCTTTCCATGCCGGCCAAAGTCGATCCGGACGGACGTGTGGAAGCCAGTATCGCGATCCCCGTCAATTCGTCGCTGAAGCCAGGCGAGAGTTATTCGACACCCCGGAGTTTTGTTGCCGTGTACAGCGGAGATTTTTATGAGCCGCTGCGGATGTGGTCCAGCGTTCTGCAGAAAGAAGGCTGGGAAATCCCCAAGCCGTCGAGCGAAGCCTACAACGTGAGTTGGTGCGGCTGGGGATACGAGTTCAACGTCACTCCCGCACAGATGCTTGGGACCGTGCCGAAACTGAAGGAACTCGGTATTAAGTGGGCGACCTTGGACGATCGCTGGTTCGACACATATGGGGACTGGAATCCGCGCGCGGAGACATTTCCCGGCGACTCGATCAAACAGATGGTGGATGAATTCCACAAGCAGGGAATGCTGGTGCAGTTGTGGTGGTTGCCGCTGGGCGTGGAAGACGGACAGGGACGATGGGAATCCCACAAGTACGTCGTTTCGAAGGTTGCGCAGGAGCATCCGGAGTGGCTGATTCTCGACAAAAATGGGAAACATGCCCGGATGACGCGCGATCTGGCGGCATTGTGTCCAGCATTGCCGGAGGTGCGGGAGTATTACGCAAAGCTGACAGAAAAATTCATTCGCGATTGGGGATTCGACGGATCGAAACTCGACAACATCTATAGCGTGCCTGCCTGTTACAACCCCGCGCACCATCACAAATCGCCACAGGATTCTGTTAATGCGATGGGCGATGTGTACAAAGCAATTTTCGAAACCACGCGGGCGATCAAGCCGCAGAGTGTAACGCAGGCGTGTCCCTGCGGAACGACGCCGTCGCTGGCATGGCTGCCTTTCATCGACCAGGCGGTGACGGCGGATCCGGTGGGAGCGGTGCAGGTGCGGCGGCGAATCAAGATGTATAAGGCGCTGCTCGGGCCGCAAGCCGCGGTGTACGGCGATCACGTCGAACTTTCCGCCATGACCTCTCTCGGCAACGGCAATTGGAGCGAGCATGGATCGGATTTCGCTTCCACGTTGGGCGCCGGGGGAGTGCCGGGAACGAAGTTCGTGTGGCCGGATCCGGGGCCGAAGTTCAAGCCAGTAGCCCTGACCAGCGAAAAGGAAGCCCACTGGAAGAAATGGATCGGCCTATATAACGAGAAGATGCTTTCCAGGGGTAACTTTCGCGATCTCTACGTCTACGGGTACGACTTCCCTGAAGCGTATGCGATCGAGAAAGGCGGAAAGATGTATTACGCATTCTTTGCCGACAACGGATCATTCAAGGGCGAAGTTGAGTTGAGGGGATTGAAGCCAGGATCCTATCGTGTCTTCGATTATGCCGATGGTAAGGATATGGGCACAGTGCAGGCGACTGATGCCGCGCCTCGCATGAAAGCCGACTTTAAGGAGCACCTGTTACTGGAAGTCAGTCCGCAGTAGAACTATCAATTTCAGTGTTGCACAACCGCAAAAATGCGGCCTCAGATGAAGTGATCCGTGAAGAAGCTCTCGCGCACCGCGGAGTCGCGAAAGGCTTCTGTTCCTCCCGGACGCGTAGTGGAAAAGGCTCCCGCCAGATTTCCAAAGGCGAGGCATGTCGCGAGATCTGCCCCCCGCAGGTACTGATGCAGAAACCCGGCATCGAAGCTGTCGCCGGCGCCGACCAGGTCCACTGTGGCTACCTCGCGCGCCGGACTGAGAATTCTTTCCGATCCACGTTGCGCGAGGGCGCCTTCGCGTCCCAGTTTCACCACCACCAAGGGAACCATTTGGCTTAGTTTCTGAATGGCGGCATCCAGGTTTTCAGTTCCGGCAATCTTGCATGTTTCCCGCCGATTCGGCAGGAATACATCAACGTGCTTCAGAACCTTTTCGAGATCGTCTTCCCATCGGTCGTCGGGATCGTCGTTGGTGTCGAACGATGTGGTGAGTCCTCTCGATTTCAAGGTCTGCATCAATTCGCTGACGCGAGGACGTATTCCACGCTGCAGGTAATACGAACACAGGTGAAAGTGGCGCGAGTCGGCCAGCAAATCGAGATCGAGATCGTCCCAGCTCAGCTCCGCAATGGTTCCCGAATATGTCAGGATATTTCGTCCCTCTTCGTGGTGCAGAATGACAGTCAACCCTGTGGTCGTAGGGCCGGAGACGCGCTTCACTCGCGACGTATCCACCCCCGCTGCCTGAAGCCGTTCGAGCGCAATCTGTCCAAGAGGATCGTCTCCAATGCGCGACTGGAATCCCACGCGGCTTCCAAGTGTGGCAGCGTTATGCGCCATGATGGCCGAAGACGAGCCGAGCGTCAGCATCATTCGGTCAGCGAGCAGTTCGCGCTCCGGCGGCAGTTGTTCGGGTAGTCCGTAGAGAATTAGGTCCAGGTTCAATTCGCCGGCTATAGTGATGTCAAAGCGTGGCATGAGAACAATTGAATGAAATTTCGGGCTAGATTCGATTGGTTCGCGGCAACAACCGCTCGAAATTTCCCGTTAGATCAGAGTGACTTCGACTCCGGCCTGCTTCAATGCGCGGACATCCGATTTGGGTGCCCCACGGTCGGTGATTACTTCCTGTAATTCCGAAGTCGGCGCAATCAGGGAGAGGCTGCGGCGTCCGAACTTGCTGGAATCGCAAACAGCAACCACCTTTTTAGCGACTTCGACCATAACTTTGTTTACTTTCGCTTCCAGGAGATTTGGGGTGCTGAGGCCATAATGCACGTCAAAGCCGTCTACCCCGAGGAAGAGAATATCGGCGGTCAGGCGGTGCAGTGTCTCTTCGGCGATCGGTCCCACCAGCGAAAAAGAATTCTTGCGGAGCGTGCCACCAGTGAGTATTACCTCGACCGCTGTTCCCGCGAGTTCGGCTGCGATATTGACGGCGTTGGTGATAATCGTGAGATTCTGAAAGTTGCGCAGGGCGCGGGCGATAGCCGTCGTGGTTGTGCCTGAATCCAAAATTAATACCTGCCCTTCCTTCACTTTCGCTGCCGCGCTTTCGGCAATGCGCAACTTTTCCTGCCGATGTAGCTTTTCTTTCTCGCGCAGAGTCGGATCTTCGAGCGCGCCCTCGCGCGCCGGCAGCGCTCCACCGTGCGTCCGATGCACCAGGCCGTGCGCATGCAGCAGTTCCAGATCCTTGCGGATCGTAACCTGCGAGGTTTCGAATTGACGCGACAGCTCGGTCACCAGCACGCGACCGTGTTGATTGAGTAGATCGACAATGGCGCGACGACGTTCTTCGTTGAGCACAGGAGATTCACTTCCGTGGGAGCTTTCGCTGCTGACGATCGCATTTCTTTTTATAGCGTTTCCTTTCGTTTGTCCACAGGAAATCAGAACCGGAACCTGGCGCCAGAGGTTTCCAAAACGGACGGCCGCGAACGGGGATCGGATGCACGAATACCATGTAAGTACTGCTGCCGGAGGAACTTGCCGGAACCACAAGCGGTCATAACCAACGGTGTACCTGTCCGAAGAGGCCGTGCTGCTGCGAGCCATTTGTGACGTACTCTCTGATAGGACGAAACTCGGAAGAATTACGATTTTGCGCTCTTTGGCAAGAGAAGAGGAGTCGCAACCGGAGATTTGCATTTGGAGCCCTTTGCCACGGATCAACGCCTGGTTCGTTCTCAATCGGTCGTAGCCCGAGTGGTTGCGGGCGAAACGTTGGTTGTGCCCATCCGTTCGAATGTTGGCGACCTGGCCTCGATCTACAGCTTCAATGCCACCGGAACGTTGATCTGGAATCTGTTGGCTTCCCCTAAGACGATCGCGGAATTAGCCGCTGCAGTCGAATTCCAATACAGCGTGGATGGAGCCCAGGCCGAGCGCGATGTGATGGCTTTTGTGAGTGAGATGAAGGGTGTTGGTCTGGTCGAGGTCCTCGAATCGATGGCAATGTCCGCGGACTGAATGGCCAGTGGGGCGGGGTAGGTGCTGACGACCGCGGACGCGAATCTGGCGTCCGCTGTCGTCGGAATTGGAGGCAAATTGGAGCATCTCAGTTACGGCGCATTCTCGGCTGCATTGCACGAAGGCCGCTCCAGCGAGCGAGCGCCCCTGCAGGTTGCCATCGAAGTGACGCGCCGTTGTCCGCTCGAGTGCCTGCACTGCTACAACAACCTTCCCATGGGCGATCTCGACGCCCGTCAGCGCGAACTGAGCAAGGAAGAACATTTCCGCATCCTCGATGAACTGGTCGAGATGGGCTGCTTCTGGCTGCTTTACACCGGTGGCGAAATCTTCGCGCGCAAGGACTTTTTGGAGATCTACACCTACGCGAAGCGGAAGGGATTCCTGATCACCCTTTTCACAAACGGAACCATCGTCACTGAGCAAATTGCGGATTACCTGGCCGAATGGCCTCCGTTCGCGGTTGAGATCACCCTGTATGGGCGCACGCAGCACACCTACGAGGCGCTGACAGGAATTCCCGGTTCTTACCAGCGGTGCTTGCGCGGAATTCATTTACTGAAAGAGAGAGGTCTTCCGCTGAAACTGAAGACCGTAGCCACGAGCATCAACAAGCACGAGGTGCTGTCGATGCGCCGGTTCGCGGAAGAAGAACTCGGTGTGGAATTCAAGATTGACGGGCAGATCAATCCGCGGGTCGATTGCTCGCAGAGCCCGCTCGCCGTTCGGCTCTCGCCCGAAGACGTGGTGGCTCTGGATATGGCGATGCCGAAAGGGATTAGCGAATACCGCAGGCTAGCCAATCGAGATCTGGAGCGCCCAGCAAACCTGTCGCAGATCGACACCATTTACTTCTGCGGCGGCGGCATGAACTCGTTCGCGATCAATGCCTATGGCGAGATCGGCATCTGCGTGATTTCGCAGCAGGAGACGTTCACCATTCGCGATCATGGAGTCAATGCCGTTTGGGAAAACTCACTCCTGGAATTGCGGCAACGCAAGCGCACCAGGCACACCAAATGTGTTCAATGCCGGATTCAGTCGCTGTGCGGAATGTGCCCGGCCAATGGCGAGATGGAAAACGGCGATCGGGAGAGCCCGGTTTCCTTCTTATGTCACGTGGCGCATCTGCGGGCGGCAGCGATTGGAGTGGAAGTTCCGGAACATGGGGAATGTGAGTTTTGCACAGGAGGAAGCGAGCACGAGCAAGTGATGGAGTCGGCTCGAAGAATTCAGAACCAGGAGATCGACGTGGAGAACTGGGCCGCAGGTCCCCAGTTGTTTCCCATTCTCAATAATGCTTCTGCATCCGAGAGCGGTTGCGGAAGCTGCGGAATCCATTAAGCACGGCAGAAGCGAGGCCGAATGAGTAACGAACTGAATACAGTCGAGTGCAAGAGGCCGTATGAACCGCCGCGCCTGACCGCGATCAGCCTGCGTCCGGAAGAGGCAGTGCTGGGTCATTGCAAAGTCGCCGGGGGAAGCGGTCCGTCGAATTCCGCCGGACCTTGCAGCATTTTGCTCACTGGATGCAGCAGTATCGGATCGTGACTGCGAATAGTCGAGAGGGTTGCGTGCGTGCTGGGATGAGTGGGTTCCAAGTCGGTGAGGTTGCGGTACGCGTGCAGTCGGATGCCGAAATTGATCTGAATCTGACTCCTCCGCTCGAACGGTTCTGGTCGGACGCGAACAATCCTTCGGTCGATCTGCAGGTCGAGTGGACATCCGACCTGAAGGCAAATTCGCGCGGCGAGATTTTTGATTCCGGTTCCATCTGGAAGCTCTATTGGCGCGACTCCAACTTCTGCTTCGATTTCAGCGCTCCCATCTTCGGTGAGCAGCCCTACAAGCGAATGCTCGTCGACCAGCAATTCCGTTACGCCCGGCTGCTGCTCAACCGCGAGAGTTTTACGAATTTTGCCGGCGACATTGCCCCACTGGATTATCCATTAGACGAGTTGCTGATCATGCACCGGCTCGCGCACGAGACGGGAATTGAACTGCATGCCTGCGGCATTGTGCTCCCCAATGGCGTTGGGAACTTATTTGTCGGGCATTCCGGGGCCGGGAAGAGCACGACCACGCGCCTGTGGACCGTGCGCGAAGAAGTGCTCGTATTAAGCGACGACCGGATCATCGTTCGACCGGACAACTCGGCTGGGGGGCTCAGTCGCGCGATGCGAATGTATGGGACGCCCTGGCATGGTGACGCCATGTATGCCTCCCCGGAGAGCGCGCCCATCAAGAGAATTTTTGTGCTCGAGCATGGAAACGGAAATAAATTGACCCAGCTTTCTCCCAGCGAAGCCGTGGCGGAGTTATTCGCGCGCAGCTTTGTTCCGTTTCATCGCCACGAGTATGTTGAGTCGGCCCTCCAGTTCCTTGAGCAGGTGGCCGCCTCGGTTCCATGCTATCGCTACCTTTTCGAACCAAATGATGCTGCGGTCGAGACCATCATCAACTTCCAGGACTGACTGTTGACGAGCGGGGCGGCCTTGGAGACTTCGATCGAAGAGAAAGTTCTTCAAGTCTCGCGAATTACATGAATGAGGCAGGGGCGGATTCGAGGCTCTTCGAAGATCTGACCCGCGAGTTGCTCGAAAAAGGAGCGTCGGTGCGTTTCCGAGCGCGCGGCGCCAGCATGTCTCCGGCAATTCGCGACGGTGAGATCGTGCTGGTTACTCCCGTAATCGTGAGCAAATTACGAAAGGACGATATTGTTTTAACAAAATCTAGCGTTGGCCTGCGCCTGCACAGGATCGTGCTTGCCGACGCGGTCAGCAATGTGTTCGTCACTCGAGGAGACTGCGGGCAGCAACACGATCCTCCCGTGACGGATAAGCAAATCCTAGGCGTGGTGCAGGCCAAAGAAGTGCGAGTTGGACGAAACGTGGTCGAAGCCAGGTTCAAAAGCATTAATGGAGCAACGCTGCGCGCCCTTGCGCGGACGCAGAATATTTGTGGCAAGTTCCTGTCCAGTTGTTCCCGGATCTGGCATCGCCCGGCACAAGTTGGTCTCGCTATTCTCTCGTTTCTTCTTCTTACCTCGTTATTGCGGGCGCAGGTTGCGGTTGATACGACCAGTAACACGAAAGCCGAATTCACAGGGAGCGGAACCTTTACGCTTGCGTTCACTCATACCACCGCGAGTGCAGCGAACAGGCTGTTGCTCGTCGGCGTTTCGATGAACATCACGAACTCTTCCGGAAGCGCCGTTACGACCGTTACTTATAACGGAACGGCGCTCAATTTCCTTGGAGCGCACAATGACGCGGGGGCGACCCGCCGGGTAGAGATGTGGTACCTGCTGAATCCTGCGAGTGGGACGAATCTACCGATCAACGTTTCCATCAACATTCCGACGGGTGGCGCGAGCGTAGGTGTTGTCACTGGTGCGGAGACTTTCACGGGCGTGGATCAAACCGTTCCGTTGGGTCCGTTTCTGTCAGCGGATGGATCTGCGGGGACCTATTCGCAACTGGATGTGCCCAGCGTGGTAAATGGAATGATTCTCGACACCCTGGCAATCGGCGGAAATCAAACGATTAACATTCCGGGGCCACAGGTTGGGAGTTGGAATGTCTCCACGGCCTCGGGAACGGATCCCCCCGGTGTGACAGCAAGCGCCAGCAGTCGCACTGGTGCTCCCAACGTTCCGATTTCCGAAACCTTCAGCGGCGCCTCCAACTGGTCTCTCGGAGCGGTTTCCATTAATCCAAGCACCGCCGATATCGGCGTGACCACCAGTGTCAGCGCTGTGCCTCTCGCGCAGAATTCTACCTACAACATCACCATCACAAACAATGGCCCGTCCGCGGCCAACAATGTCACACTGACGGACACGTTTGCGGCAACGAACCTTTCGCTCGTATCGGTGACGCCCAGTTCCGGCACCACCTGCACTACTACGACGACCATCAACTGTACTTTGCCGAATCCGTTTCTCAGCGGCGCGACGGCGACAGTAGCGGTGCAAGTTTCTACCACTGCTGCGGGTTTTTACCCGAACACGGCGAGCATTGCGGATTCCGGAACGCCCCCCGATCCCAATACCGGCAACAACTCGTACACGGCTGTAGCTCCTGTCGTGAGCGTGGTGTGTTCTACAACGACACTCACTGCCGGTGGCACTCTGGCAGGGCAGCTGAATACATATTTTCCGGGAACAGCAAGCGTCGCTGCAGGCGCTACCTCCATTCCGATCGGGACAGCCAGCGGCTCCGGCACGATCGCAGCGGGCAGCGAGTTGCTCGTCATACAAATGCAGGATGCGAGCATCAACACGTCGAATTCGGTGGCCTACGGAAACGGCTATACCGGCTCAGGCTTCAGCTCGATTAATAATGCAGGTAATTACGAATTCGTTACGGCCACCGGCGCTGTTGCCGGAGGAGTTGTTCCGATCAAAGGAGCGGGTGCTGGCGGCGGATTAGTGTTTGCGTATACAGCTGCGGCGGCTACTGCAACAAAAGGAAAGAGCGCGTATCAGGTCGTTCTGGTCCCCCAATATCTTTCTGCCACCTTGGGAGCTGTCACCGCGGCAGCGTGGAACGGAGTGACAGGCGGAATTCTTGCTCTCGACGTTGCCGGGCAGTTGAATCTGGGCGGGGCCACAGTTTCGGTGGACGGGCTCGGATTCAGGGGCGGTGCGGGCCTCCAGTTAACGGGAGGCGCAGGCGCCAACACGGATTATCGGCAAACTTCCCCCGCCAACTACACCGGCGGAGCCCACAGTGGCGTAGACGCAGCAAAAGGAGAAGGCACGGCGGGCACGCCGATGTGGGTGGAATCGGCGGGCACCTACCTCCAGACCACCGCTGGAGAGGGATATCCGAACGGAACCAATACCACCGACGCGAGCATGGCCCGCGGAGCTCCAGGCAATGCCGGAGGTGGCGGAACGGATGCGGATCCTGCCGCGAATGACGAGAACGCAGGCGGGGGCGGTGGTGGAAATGGCGGTTCCGGCGGCTTTGGTGGAGATTCCTGGAACTCAAACCTCAGTGTCGGTGGCGAGGGAGGATCAGTGTTTCCTGCCACGATCGACCGCATCGCGCTGGGTGGCGGCGCCGGCGCCGGGACGCGTAACAATTCCGATGGCGACAATCAGGCCAGTAGCGCCGCTGCGGGCGGAGGAATCATTTTCATCCGGGCCGACAGTCTCACTGGGACCGCGACCCTGACGGCAAACGGCGCAAGCTCCTACAACGCTACGGCAAACGATGCGGGCGGAGGAGGCGGCGCCGGTGGCACCATCGTTATTTTGGCCGCCAATGGTGGAGAGAGTGGGCTCACTCTGCAAGCCAACGGCGGGCGCGGCGGAAATGCCTGGCAATCGCAAGCATTCGCTCTGACCCAGCGGCATGGACCAGGGGGCGGAGGCGGTGGAGGCGTCATTTTCGTTTCCGGGTCGCCGGCCAGCGCGAGCGTGGCTGGTGGATCGAATGGGCTCACTCTGAATACGCCAGCGGTTCCTTATGGCGCGACTTCCGGCACCGCGGGAACAGTCGCGACTACCGCTACGCTTGGCCAGGTTACCGGCATTCAATCGGCGGCATTGTGCGCCCCCGATCTCACGCTGACCAAGAGCCATGGTGGAACTCCTCTCACGCGCGGATCCAGCGTCAGCTACACCATTCCAGTGCAGAATATCAGCCCTTATGGTGCGACCAACGGACTGGTTACGATGAATGACACGCTGCCGCTCGGTTTGACTCTTACCAGCGTGACGGGTACGGGATGGGCCTGCACAACTTCTGGCCAGACGATCAGTTGTACCCGTTCGGACGCGTTGGCCGCGAACGCTTTCTATTCGTCTATCGCCGTGAATGCGTCGGTCTCTCAGTCTGCGCCGGCAACGATTACCAACACAGCGGTAATTGGAGGCGGAGGAGAGGCGAATCTGCTCAACGACACCGCCACCGATACGGCTAGTGTCATTTCCACAGCCGACATTGGCGTGGCTGACGCTGGGTCACCCAATCCGGTTGCAGCCGGCAGCAACATCACCTACACCATTGCAGTGAACGACTACGGGCCGAGCGCTGCGGACAATGCCACGCTGGTCGCGAACGTTCCTGGCAATACAACTTTCGTGTCCATAGCCGCCCCTGCAGGATGGAGTTGCGTGACTCCCAACGCCGGTGCCGCAGGGAACGTAGTCTGCACGAACGTCGACATGCCCGGCGGAACCGCCGCCACGTTCACCATGATTGTGAAAGTGAATAGCGGAACCGCGAACGGAACGGTCATTACGGCGACCGCCACCGTGAACTCGTCCGTCAACGATCCCAATCCGACAAACAACTCAGCTTCTGTAAGCACCGTGGTCGGTACCGCGGCGGGCGGCGAGTTGACGGTGACCGATGCTGCTTCACCCAATCCCGTGCAAGACGGCGGAACAATTACCTACACGCAAGTTGTCGCGAATACCGGAAGTTCTGCCGCGACGGGAGCAACATTCACCGAAATCACGCCCACAAATACCACTTATGTCTCGATCGGGGCGCCTGCCGGATGGACATGCACAGTATTCCCGCCGCAGTGTACAGCTGCCACTATAGCCGCGGGTGCCTCTGCGACATTCACAGTACGTTACAAGGTAAACGCCACCGTACCTGCCGGGACCCTGATTAACGACACGGTCACAGTGAATGCCTCCAACCAGGCATTTGGGGCGAATACTGCCACAGCAACCGTAGTGGTTGCGTCCGGCACGCAAGCGGATTTGGCCCTGAGTACTGCGGCCAGCCCCTCTAATGTGCTTGCTGGAAACAACATCACGTACACGCAGGCCATTACAAACAACGGACCTGCGGCCGCTTCGAGTGTCAGCTTTAGCGAAGCAACACCTTCCAATACCACTTTTGCATCGGTCAGCGCCCCTCCAGGTTGGACGTGCACGGCTCCCGCCGTCGGTGCCACTGGGACTGTGAACTGCACGGATCCCTCAATGGCTTTAGGAACCGAGGCCGACATCATTGTTGTAGTCAACGTGCCCGCGACTGCGCCCCAAGGGACAATTACGGCGACCTCGTCGGTGACATCGAGCACAAGTGATCCCAACCTCTCCAACAACAGCACCACGGTTTCGACGGCACTATCAGATGAATGCGATCTGGCCGTGACCAACAACGGTGTGCCTAACCCCGTTGCTGCAGGGGCGAACATCACCTACACGCAGGTGGTATCGAATGCAGGTCCGAGTAATTGCGGTTCTGCAACTTTCACAGAAGCTACCCCCGCAAGTACGACTTTTGTTTCGGTTTCAGCGAGCGCTGGGAGCGGTTGGAATTGCCCTAACTCTGCGCCGGTATCTTGTACCAATTCCAGCGTTGCCCCGGGATCGAGTGCCACCATAACGGCTGTCTATCAGGTGGCGGCCGCAACCCCGGCGGGAACTCTCATCACGGATACAGCCACCGTAGCCACCACAACGGGCGACACGAATAAGAACAACAACACAGCTACGAGCACCGTGTCGGTTGCTTCGGGGACCCAGGCCGACGTGAGTGTTACCAGTTCGGCCACTCCGAATCCGGTGAGCGCTGGTGGGACGATTACGTACACGCAAGTGGTGAGCAATGCTGGACCAGTGGCTGCGGCCGGAGTGGTGCTGACCGAGACATTGCCGGCGAACACCACATTTGGTTCTTTGAGTGGCTCGGGATGGACGTGCACTACCACGGCGCCGTACAAGTGCTCAGACCCCGCGAATCTGGGGATCAACGCCTCGGCCACGCTCACCTTTGTCGTAAACGTGAACTCCACGGTTGCGGCAGGATCCACGATCACCCAGACCGCTTCGGTTTCCGCAACGACGAGCGATCCCAATAACGGGAACAACTCGGCTACGACGAATGTGCTGGTTGCCGATTCGGCGGCTCTCTCGGTTACGAATTCGCCTTCCCCTGTTCCGGTGCAGGCCACCAAGAACATCACTTACACCCAGACGGTGACCAACGGCGGCCCGAGCACGGCGACGAATGCCACGCTTACCGAGACGCTTCCCGCAAATACGACCGCAGTTTCGTTGACCGGAACCGGGGGATGGACCTGCACTGTCGGAACTCTCTCCTGCACCAATTCGTCATTCGCTCCAGGATCGGCCACGATTACGTTCGTGGTGACAGTGAATTCAGGGACGGCGTCGGGTACGCAGATCAATCAGACTGCTACTGTGAGTTCCTCGACTTCGGACCCGAACACTACCAACAACAGCGCAACGGCAACCGATGTAGTGGCGACCTCGACACAAACCGATCTCACAATTACCAATTCCGCGTCGCCAACATCCGTGGCAGCAGGAAGCAACATCACTTATTCGCAGACGGTCCACAACGTGGGGACCTTGGCAGCCACTACCGTGAGCTTTACCCAGGTGACGCCGCCGAATACGACTTTTCAATCCATTTCAACGCCCGCTGGTTGGACGTGCGGAACCAAGCCCGCAGTCGGCGGCACAGGCACGATCACTTGCACAGACGGTAGTTTTGCGTCGAATGCCACGTCTACCTTCACCCTCGTGCTTCAGGTGAATGCGCTCACACCTTCCGGTACCAATATCGCCGAAACGGATTCAGTCACCGCGGCAAACCTTCCGACAGGAGTGACACCGAGCGCGAGCGCCACAGTGGTGGTGGCCAATGCGAACAGCGCCGACATGGCGATCACGAAGACGGCGACTCCAAACCCGGTCACTGAGGGAACGCCGCTGACCTATACGCTCACGCTGACGAATAACGGTCCTGCGTCGGCCACCAACGTCACGGTGATCGATACCCTCCCCTCTGTGGTGACCTACCTTTCTTCGACAACCAGCCAGGGTTCCTGTTCCGAAGCAGGTGGGACCGTCACCTGCGTCTTGGGGAGCATGGCGAATGCAGGCACGGCCACCGTTACGATCCTCACCATTCCCAACCAGTCTGGAGTCATCGTGAACACGGCTACGGTAACCGCGGACCAGACTGACCCGAATCTCGCAAATAATACGGCGACGCAGTCGGAAACGGTGACGGCTCCGACCAGCATTACCCTGCAGTACTTCACGGCCCAGACCGGCCTCGACAAGAACGGCGCCAATCGCGTGATGGTGAGTTGGAAGACCGGCGGCGAAGCTCGCAACATCGGGTTCAACATCTATCGCGAGCAAAACGGCAACCGGGTTCGCGTGAATCCGTCGCTGATTGCCGGTTCGGCTCTGCTCATGAGTGGAGCGTTGCCTAAGCATTCGGGCCGGCGGTATGCCTGGATCGATCCTTCAGCGTCTGTTGCCGGCACTTCCTATTGGCTCGAAGACGTGGATGTGAACGGGACCCGCAGCATGCACGGGCCGGTTTTCCCGCAAATGGAGACGCATTCGCTCGAGGCCGCTTCGACGGCAGAAACACGGACGATGAGCCAGTTGAGCTTGGCGCAGCCGCCCGCCATGGGAAGCCAGGAAAGCCATCTCCTCGAAGCGCTGCCGGATTCACCTGTAATGGTCTCCGAGCGACTGCAGAAGCAATTCGAATTAGCCTCGCGTCGAGCGGTAAAGATTTCTGTGCAGCACGAGGGCTGGTATCGCGTGACTCAGCCTGACCTGGTCAAAGCGGGGCTGGCTGCGAATGTGGATCCCGCCAGCTTGCACCTTTACGCCGAAGCAGTGGAGCAGCCGATCCGGATCACGGGTGCGACCTCCGGACCTGGAGGATTCAGCCCGCAAGCTGCCATTGAGTTCTATGGCACGGGAATCGACACCGTCTTCTCGGGTACCCGTGTTTATTGGCTTGTGGTGGAAGACGGACCGGGTGCCCGCATTCGAGTGCTGCCGGAGACGGCAGGCTCAAACCAGCCCCCAACCAGCTATCCGGCCACGGTGGAGCTCAAGCAGCACACCATCTACTTTGCGGCTTTACTCACCCAGGACGGCGAGAACTACTTTGGGGCGTTGGTTTCGTCGACGCCGGTCGACCAGACTCTTAACCTGCCTCACCTTTACCAGAAGTATGTGAAGACTGCGCGCCTGGAGATTGTCCTGCAAGGAGTGATTGTCGGGTTCCCGCATGACGTAAACGTGGCTGTGAATGGCATGCCGGTCGGCGATGTGGTTTTTACGGGACAGGATAAGGGCCGCTTCAGTACTGAGTTCCCCGTCAGCTTGTTGCGGGATGGCAGCAATACCGTGACACTCACGGCTCAAAATGGCGACTACGATACTAGCCTTGTCCAGTCCATTCGCATTACTTATCCTCACAGTTACACCGCAGATTCCGATGAACTGAAATTCAGTGGCCGCCCCGGCGCAGAACTCTTGCTGAAGGGGTTTGTCAGCAGTCCCCTCATACTTGATATCAGCGATCCCGAGCACCCGGTGCAGTTGACGCCGCGTCTCGACCAGAAGAGCGGTGATATCGGGGTTCAGGTGCCATGGACCAGCACTAATTCGAAAGCCACAGCATGGCACTCTCTGCTGGCGGTTGCGAGCGATCGCGTCCGGAACATTTCCCAAACTGCGCCGAATCATCCCTCGCACTGGCACACCCGGCAACACGGCGCCGAAATCGCCATGATTACAGCTGGAGGACTCTCCAGCGCGTTAGCGCCTTTGGTGCAAGCGCACGAGAAGGCAGGCAAGTCCTCGACGATTATTCCGGTCGACGATTTGTATGACGAGTTCAATTTCGGTGAGCGAAGCCCGGTTGCCATAAAAGCTTTCCTGCAGACCTCGCAAAAATGGGAGAGAGCTCCGAAGTATTTGTTGCTGAACGGCCGCGCTTCCAACGATCCCAGAAATTACCTGGGTTTGGGAGAGCTTGATCTCGTGCCCACGGCGATCATTCCGGCGGGCAGCTTGATGACCGCCTCAGACGACTGGTTTTCCGATTTCACAAACACGGGCCTGGCCACGATTGCGACCGGACGCCTGCCCGTCAGCACGCTCGACGAGGCAAAGGCGGTAGTCTCAAAGATTACCGGCTATGAACTCAGCAACACGAGCGCCAGCTGGACTTCACATGCGCTGCTGGTCGCGGATCGTGATGACACCGAGAGCTTCACGCACGACAGCAATTCCGTCCAGTCTGCCCTGCCCAGCACAGTCAATGCCATGGATATTTTTGTCGGCACTGTTGGAACTGCGGCGGCGCAGCAGGCAGTCGTGGACGACATCAACTCAGGCCAGCTCCTGGTGAATTATCTGGGCCACGGTTCCGAAGATCAGTGGGCCGGATCGGACATTTTTGATACGAACTCCGTAAGCTCGCTGACCAATCAATCGCAACTTCCGGTCTTCCTGATCATGGATTGCCTGAACGGATTCTTCGAGGACATTTATTCCCAGCCTCTGGGAGTCGCTTTGGTGCTCGCGCCGAACGGCGGAGGCGTTGCCGTCTTGGCATCAAGTGGTTTGAACCAGCCCGCTCCCCAGACCGCCCTCGACCAACTTGTGGTGCGGAACATCTTTGCAGGAACAAACTCCACGTTAGGCGAGTCGATACTGAAAGCCAAGTCGAAGACCAACGACGTCAATGTGCGCCGGACCTTCGTTCTCTTCGGCGACCCTGCCATGCAAATCAAGCAACCTGCGACGAAACCGTAGGGCCGTTATTGGATGGCCATCTGCACTGGGTAATACTTCTGGATCATCCTTCCCGTCATGAGTCCACCCTCATACTCCGGAATGATGACCTCGTCTGCACCAGAATTGCGCATTGCGGTAGCGTAACGCTGCTGACCGGCGCGGGTAATGATTTTAATCTTCGGGTTCAGGGAGCGAGCCGTAACTGTGATGTAGAGATTATCGGCGTCATTGTCGATCACGACACAGATTCCGCGGGCGCGCTCCAGGCCGGCTTTCATCAGGATGTCGTGCCGCTTGGCATCTCCCTGGATCACGGCAGTTCCATCGTGGAGCAATTCACGATAGAGGCCTTCATTGGTCTCAATCAGCACAAACGGAATTTCCAGGCGTCGCAGTTGATCGACGACCGTGCGGCCAACCTGGCCATACCCGCAGATGATGAAATGGTCGCGCAGACGATCGACATTTACTTCATTGACCATGGTTTTCCAAGCCTCCATGCCTTGCCGGCTGAAAATGGTGAGCAGGACGCGCTCTGCAATCCAGATCTGGAAGGCGAACACGCCCGCATACACAAACATCGCGAAAATCTTTGTCGATTTATGAACCGTGCGGTAATCGATGGAGTGGGTGTGAATCACCCAGAAGAGGGCATCAATGGGCCGAATCCCTTCCAGCCGCGTGTAAACCAGCACGCAGACTCCGAAGAAGCCCGCCAGCACCAGCAGCGGCAGCCACAAACGCCGGACGAATAAAAGGAAGATGCGCAGCATCGGTGTCCTCCCTCCAGCGATTAAACACAACAGAAACCAACAGAGACTTTTTGGGCGGGGTTCGGCTTAACGGTCTAGCCGAAACCTTATGCACGTTCCTCAGTCAATCCAGGTCCAGAAAGATCGGAAGCGGTTGGCGCGTAGGGAAGTTCTTCCCGATCAGACGACATTCTGGCGGTGGGGCGCAGAGGCTCAGTCAGCGCCTGCATTACTTTGGCGAAGCCAGCGAAATCGAGCGATTGCGGCCCATCTGAGAGCGCCCGCTCCGGACAGGGGTGCACCTCGATAATCAGGCCGTCGGCGCCCACCGCAACCGCCGCGCGGGACACGGACGCGATGAGGCTTTGCTTGCCGGTTCCATGGGAAGGATCCGCGATGACTGGCAGATGCGAGAGATCGCGAGCGAGGGCAATGGCAGCTAAGTCGATGGTATTGCGCATCTCGGTTTCGAAGGTTTTTATACCACGCTCGCAGAGAACCACGTTCTGATTGCCTCCCGAAAGCAAGTACTCGGCGGCCAGAAGCCATTCCTTTACTGTGGCGGAAGGGCCACGCTTAAGCAGAATGGGTTTCTTTACGGTGGCCAGGCGCCGCAGCAGCGCGAAATTCTGCATATTGCGCGCGCCCACTTGCAGCATATCGACGTATTCCGAGATCAGATCCAAGTCTTCAGTGCTCATTACTTCCGTGACCACCGGAAGGCCGGTTTCTTCGTGAGCTTCGCGGAGAATCTTCAGAGCTTCGAGGCCGAGCCCCTGGAAATCGTAAGGAGAGGTACGAGGCTTGTAGGCTCCGCCGCGGAGCATGGTCGCGCCGGCGCGCTTGATGGCATGTGCCGTATCCAGAAGTTGTTCCCGCGATTCCACCGAACAAGGCCCGGCGATGACTACAACCTCGGGGCCCCCAATTGCGACCCCATCAATCCGGACGATGGAACGCTCGGGCCGAACCTGTCGGCTGACCAATTTGAACGGCTGCGCGATTGGAACGACATTGTCGACGCCGGGAGCCACCTGGAGAGCTTCAATCTCGTGGCGCCGCCCGCTGCCTACTGCCGCAACAATGGTGCGCTCGGTGCCGCGGGTGACGTGAGGAGTGTATCCGGCCTCGCGGATTCGATCGATAATGTGCTGAATCTGCTGCTCGGATGCTTTTTCCGACATGTTTACGATCATGGGTTACTCCTCCTGGGACGAAGCTCAGTCAAATTTTCCTGTCCGGCAACAGCAAGCTCGGAATTTGTACTAAAAAGCAAAACCGCGATTGAGGGTCGCGGCTTGGGGTATTTTGTACTTTTAGTCTGGTTACATCACCCCACGCTGAAGGCAACTGCTACGTCGTTAAACCAATAGCAGCGCGCAAACTTCATAAATGGGGTAAATCGCATCATATTTTCACTCGTACGGCGGCAGTCGGTTATCCGCGCTGACTGCGTAAAGGAACTATTGCACTGCGCTGGCAGCGCTGGAGAAAACATTGTTGGCATTGGAGCCAATCAAGCGCACGGTTCCTACCACCAAGACCAGAATTACAGCCAGCATGACCGCGTACTCTGCAATGTCCTGTCCGGAATCTTCCCGCCAGAGTTTGCTGATGAGCCTAGACATTTTTCCTCCTCCAAACCCGCCCCCGTCCTTAGGAGAGAAGGACTGTTGCGCACATTTAGTGCACACATAATGCACGCGCCCTGCCATTCTTGTCAAATGCTGAATTTGGTGACTACGGATCAGGGTTCTCGCTTTACAACTTGCGCGGGAGCCTGCGCTGTGGGGGGATTCTGCGGCAACAAGTCCTGTGCGGACTGCTGGGCGTATTGCAGCACACGGTTTGGTAAAACGCCTAAGTAAATCGTTGCAATAATAGTGACCGCCAAAGCGACTCCTAAACTTGCCGGAACTGGACTTACCGGAACCTGCTTACGCGGCTCGCGCATATACATCATGACAATGATTCGGAGGTAGTAATACGCTCCCACGGCGCTATTGGCGACACCGATCAGAGTGAGCCATATCAGATTCGCCCGCAGGGCCGCGCTGAAGACATAAAACTTCGCGAAAAATCCACCTGTGATCGGAATACCGATCAGCGAGAGCAGAAAAATTGTTAAGGTCGCGGCGAGCAAAGGCGAGGTACGCCCAAGTCCTTCATAATCTTCCAGCGTGACATACCGTTCCCCGATGTTGGCGAAATGGCTGACCACGGCGAAGGCGCCCACATTCATGGCGGCATAGGAAGCCGCGTAAAACATCGCCGCGGCGATCCCGTTGGCGGAATTGTCCACGCTCGTCATAGCGAAAGCGACGAGCAAATACCCGGAATGTGCGATCGAGGAATACGCTAACAGTCGCTTCACATTCGTCTGCACCAGGGCGCCGATGTTGCCCAGCGTCATGGAAAGCGCCGCCGCCACCCAGATCGGCCAGAAGTGCCCGGGTTCGTTGATTGCGAAGACCACTCGGAGCAGAACTGCGTAGGCTGCCGCTTTCGGCGCAGTCGACATAAAGCCGACCACGGGAGCGGGGGCTCCTTCATAAACGTCTGGAGTCCAGATGTGCAGCGGGGCCGCGGCCACCTTGAATCCCAGGCCAACCAGCATCAAGGCGGTTGCGACGTAAACCAGCATCGGAACCGGGTGCTCTTGCAACGTCCGGCTGATCTGGTCGATGTTGGTCGATCCGGTTGCGCCGAACATCAAGGCCACGCCGTACAGAAAGAACGCGGTGGCAAAAGAGCCCAGCAGGAAGTACTTCAGTGAGGACTCGCTGCTGGCGGCATCATAGCGGCGGAATCCCGCGAGAATGTAGGTGGAGATCGAAGAAATCTCAAGGCTGATAAAGATCAGCACCAGTTCGACCGCCGACGACATCAGGCCCATTCCCACCACGCCGAACAAAATGAGAGCGTAATACTCGCCGGCGCGAATTCGCTGCACGGTCATGTAGTCGAACGAACTCAAAATCACAACAGCTGCCACCGCAATCACTATCACGTGGAAAAAGACGCTGAAAGTGTCAATGCGGACCATGTTCGAAAAAGCAAGTCCGGGAGAGCTTGACATGATCCAGGTCGAGGCAAGGCCCGCGAGCGCGCCAACAAAACCAATAAGCCCAAGCGTTTTCTGGCTCTTCTCTTCGTCCACCAACGGGTCGAGCAGCATGATGGCAATTCCAAACACTGATAGGACAATTTCGGGCAGAATGCGCACGTAGTCGGTGCCTTGCGGGATGGCTTGCGCTGCCACTGTGGTGATCATCGCGTCACCACCTTGGCGGCGATTTGCGCGAACGGAGCCAGTGCGCTCTGCACGGCGGGATCAATCGGCGCCAGCCAGAGGATTGGAGCCACTCCCATGATCAGGGCGGCAAGGGCGCAGGGCCAGACAGCCGCTTTTTCCACGCCCAGCATGTCGGCGATTGAATTGTTAATCGGATGCGTCACTTTGCCATAGAACACGCGCTGGTACATCCAGAGCAGGTAACAGGCGCTCCAGATCACGCCGGTGGCGCCCAGAATCCCATAGACCGCGCGATCCTGAAACGCCCCATTCAGCACCAGAAATTCCCCGATGAATCCATTGAGCAAGGGCAGGCCAACGGAAGCGAGCACGATGAACAAGAACGATGTCGCATAGACGGGCATGGGTGAGGCCAGTCCGCCGAATTCGCTGATCTCGTAGGTATGCCGGCGCTCATGCAGAATTCCGGCCAGCATGAACAGGGCGCCGGTGGAAACGCCGTGAGCCAGCATCACGAACATCGCGCCGTTAAGCCCAGATTGTGTGAAGCTGAAAATGCCGAGCACTACAAATCCCAGATGGCTGACCGACGAGTACGCGATCAGTTTCTTCATATTCGGCTGCACCATTGCTACGAGTGCGCCATAAATGATGCCGATCAGCGCGAGAACCATGATCCAGGGCGCGTTGTGGCGCGACTGCTCAGGAAACAGGCCGAGATTGAACCGCAGCATCCCATACGTCCCCATCTTCAGCAGAACGCCGGCCAGCAGCACCGATCCGGCTGTGGGCGCTTCCACGTGCGCATCAGGCAACCAGGTGTGGACGGGGAATAGCGGAACTTTTACTGCGAAGGCCACAAAAAATCCAAGAAATAGCCATTGCGCCGCGGCCGGAAAACTTGGGATCGATCCGATGTGATCCCGGATATAAACGAAATCGAAGCTGCCGGTTTGCGCGTACAGCCAGATGATCGCCGCCAGCATGAAAACCGAGGCAATCATCGTGTACATGAAAAACTTCACTGCGGCATAGACCCTGCGCTCGTGTCCGAATACGCCGATCAGCAATGCCATCGGGATCAGCGTCGCTTCCCAGAAGAAGTAGAAGAGGAAGAGGTCCAGAGAGGTGAAAACACCGATCAGTGCGGTCTCGAGGATCAGCAGCAAAATAAAAAATTCTTTTGCCCGGTCGTGCACCGATTTCCACGAAATCAACACGCACAGCGGAGTCAGGAAAGTGGTCAGCAGAACCAGCCAAAGCGAGATCCCGTCGATGCCCATGTGGTAATGAATGTTCGGGCTGGCAATCCAGGCTTTGTCGATCTCGTACTGAAACCCCCCGTGGGTGCCCGGATGCAACGGAAAATCGCGATGGAAGTATACTGGCAGGTGCAGCGACAGGACGAACGTAAGCAGAGAAACGACGAGCGAAAAGATGCGGATGTCCCGGTCTCGGCGAGGCAGAAACACGAGCAACAGCGCCCCCGCTAGCGGCACGAATGTGACTAGCGTCAGAATGTAAGGGCTCAGGATGTCGATCTTCATCGGCTCACCCCCAGCCACGTCATGTAGGCAATCACAATCGCGGCCCCAGCGGCAATCCATCCAGCATAGGAGCGCAAATTCCCTGATTGCATGTGGCGCACTTCGTCGGAAACGTGCCGGGCGCCATCCGCGGCGTCATTGATCGTGTCGTCGATCACCTTGCGGTCCACGCCCTGCCATAGCACTTTGCTGGATGCGTCAATCAGCGGCTTGACGAAAACTGCCGCGTAGAGCTCATCGACGTAGTACTTATTCAGGACTGCCTTGTAAAAGCCGTTGAGTGAGTCCGCAATCTTCTGGGGCAAGTAGGGCTTGCTGACATAGAGAATGTAGGCAAGGATCAGTCCCGCGAAGGCGAAGGCCACCGAGATCCCCATCAGTATCCATTCGGTATTGCCCGCCCCTTGCGTGATCGTCTTTGGAAATTCCCCGCCGAACACCGGTTCGAGGAAGTGCTCAAAACCGTTGTGAATGCCTACGAAGCCGCCCACAAAAGACAGGATCGCCAGAATGACCAACGGCACCAGCATGACCATCGGGCTCTCATGCGGTTCCCCATGTCCATGCTCTCCGTGCCCCTGCGTAGCGTGAGCATGTCCGTGGTCGTCCACGCTGATGCCTTTGTAGTCGCCCCAGAATGTCATAAACAGCAGGCGGAACATGTAGAACGAAGTGATCAACGCCGTGATGGCGCCAATCACCCAATAAACCGGGTTGGATTCGTAGGCTTTCCACAGAATCTCGTCCTTACTCCAAAAGCCCGCCAGCGGCGGGATCCCCGAGATTGCCAGCGTCGCTACCAGCATGACCGTAAACGTGATGGGAATGTAAGTCTTCAGCCCACCCATCTTCCGCATATCCTGCTCGCCTCCCACCGCGTGGATCACTGACCCCGCGCCCAGGAAGAGCAGGCCTTTGAAGAACGCGTGTGTCATCAGGTGGAAGATGCCCGCCGAGAACGCGCCCACTCCGCAAGCCATGAACATGTAACCCAGCTGCGAGACCGTGGAGTAAGCCAGAACCTTCTTGATGTCGGTCTGTGTGACGCCAATGGTTGCGGCAAAGAGCGCCGTAAGCGTACCAATAATAGCGACGACCGTGAGAGCAATCGGAGCGCGCTCGAAGATCATGTGCGATCGCGACACCATGTACACACCCGCTGTCACCATGGTTGCGGCGTGAATCAGAGCGGAAACTGGCGTCGGGCCTTCCATCGCGTCTGGAAGCCAGACATAAAGCGGAATCTGCGCCGATTTTCCGCATGCGCCAACCATCAGCAGGATCCCGATGGCGGTAAGCCGTCCGGCAGACGCTTCCACTCCCATTGGCTTAACCTGGTCGAAGACCTCGGTGAAATTCAAAGAGCCGAAATGCTGAATGAGTAGAAAGAGTCCGATCAGGAATCCAAAGTCTCCGATTCGATTGACAATAAATGCTTTCTTGCCCGCCGATGCTGCCGAATCTTTTGTAAACCAGAATCCAATCAGAAGATAAGAAGCTAACCCGACGCCTTCCCAGCCGATGAACATCAGCAGATAGTTGTTCGCCAAGACCAGCGTCAGCATGAAAAACATGAATAGGTTCAGGTAGGAGAAGAATCGGTAATAACCGGGATCGTCCCACATGTAACCCACCGAGTAGATGTGAATCAGGAACCCCACCCCGGTGACCACCAGAACCATGACCACCGAAAGCCGATCCAGATAGAAAGCAAAATCGGCGCTAAAGCTACCCGCTCGAATCCAATGCGTCAGATATTCCTGGTACGGAGTATTGCTCTCCGGCCAGAATCGAAGAACGGCAAGCAGAGCGCATGCGAATGCCGCGCCCGAAAACACCAGCGCCACCGTGCTGACCGCCCTGCGCGACGACTTCTTTCCGAAAAACCCGTTAATCGCCGCCCCCGCCAGAGGCAAGATCGGGATCAGCCAAAGATTGAGAGTCCCCGTCATAACTTGAGCAAATTCACTTGATCAACATTCAGCGTCTCACGCGCTCTGTACACTGCGATGATGATGGCGAGACCGACTGCAGATTCCGCCGCCGCCACCACCATGACGAAAAACACGAAGACTTGGCCCGCGAGTTGATGCCAGTGCGCCGCGAACGCTACAAACGACAGATTTACACCATTGAGCATCAGCTCAATCGACATGAAAATCGTGATGATATTGCGCTTGATCAGGAATCCGGTTACCCCGCACGCGAACAGGATTCCGCTGAGCAAGAGGTAATACGAGAGCGGTACCATCAGTGCTCCTTCCTTTTCTGCACGACTTGCGGCTTGCTCGCCAGCACCACCGCGCCCAGGATGGCAATCAGAATCAGTATCGACGTAACTTCAAAGGGAAGCAGAAACTGATGAAAGAGCAGTTCCCCGATAGTACTGGGCGGACCCGGCAGAGCTCCGACCGGGACTACTTCACCGCCGGATGAATGCACCACAGCCCATGCCACCAGAAGACTTCCCAGCAGCATGCCCGGAACCCCAAACATGATGGCGACGCGGCTGCCCTTCGTGCGCTCCTCCACGCCGGCATTCAGCAGCATGATCACGAAGACAAACAGCACCATGATTGCGCCGGCATATACGATCACTTGAATTGCGGCTACGAACTCAGCGCCGAGCAGCAGGAACTCGCCCGCCAAGGCCGCCATTACCGCAATCAGCGAGAGCGCGCTGTTGATCGGGTGCGTCTGCGCCAGCAGGTTAATCGCACCCGCCAGAGCAATCGCGCCGAAAAACAGAAACAAGATCAGATGAACACTCATGAAGCAGTTCTCAGTTCCCAGTTCCCAGTTCCCAGTAGAAACCTGTAAGTTCGTTCGTTCTCTGATAACTGAGAACGGAGAACTGAGAACACCTTTTTCTCACCACGCCACCGCAATAGCCGTGGCAATCAGATTCAACAGCGCAACCGGAAGCAAGAATTTCCAGCCAAAGGCCATCAGTTGATCGTAGCGGAATCGTGGCAGCGTGCCGCGCACCCAAATATAGATAAAGAGAAATCCGAACACCTTTACGGCGAACCAGAACACCGGAAGGATTACCCGCAGCGGATAGGGGCCGAATATTGGCCCGTGCCATCCGCCCAGAAACAACAGCGTCGCTACACAGGCCACCGTGATCATGTTGGCATACTCGGCCATGAAGAACATGGCGAACTTCATCGCGCTGTATTCCGTGTGATAACCCGCCACCAGTTCAGTCTCGGCTTCCGGCAAATCGAACGGAATGCGGTTCGTTTCCGCATATGCGGCAATCAGGTAGATGAAGAACGCAATGAATTGCCCATGGAAGATATTCCAGCGGGGAATGATTCCCCAGAAATGTCCCCCTTGCGCATCCACGATTGCTCGCAAGCTGAAACTGCCCGACATGATGAGCACCCCGACCAGCGATAGGCCGAGCGAAATCTCATAGCTCACCATTTGTGCGCTGGCTCGTAATCCTCCCAGCAGCGAGTATTTATTGTTCGACGACCATCCGGCCAGTGCAACGCCGTACACGCCAATGGATGTAACACCAAGAATTAGAAGAAGTCCGGTATTAACATCCGTGACCTCAAGGGGAATGTTGTAACGACCGATGTAGAAAGAATTGCCAAACGGAATCACCGAGATCGAAGTCAGGGCGAAGATCACGGCGATCATCGGCGCTGCCAAAAAAAGAGGCTTATAGACATGCGGCGCAGTGAGATCTTCTTTAAAAAGAAATTTCACCCCGTCCGCCATAGGCTGCAACAGCCCGAATGGGCCGACGCGCGTGGGTCCCCAGCGATTCTGCATGTGCCCGACGACCTTGCGCTCAAGCCATACGGTGTACGCGACTGCCGTAAGCAGCACGATAAGCAGAATCACCGACTTAATTACAGAGACGACAATGAATAGCCAGATTGGCAATGTGCCCCGTTCCCTTATGTTTGAAAACGAGTTTCTGAAAATAACAACGTTTTGGATCAGTCCGCCGCGACGTCGGCGGGCTTCACTTCATGACTCTCGACAACAGACTTCAAAACCTTCGAGTAACGTCCCAGCGTGCCGGAACTGAACAGCGTGTCGTGCGCGGGCGAGATCCACTCCGGCTTATGCGCCGCACTCGCTCCGCTGTCGGTCAGGTTTGTGTGCTCGCTGTTTCCGGCAAGAATATTCGCGCGTGACAGGTCATAGCCGGGAACCAGGCGCTGGATTTCGTCCAAAATTGCCATGGGCTCAAGCGGACTCAGTTTCGGCTCCAGACCGTGCATCTCCAGCCAAACGGCATGGCGGTCGGCTTCGCCCGATTGCGCCCCGCGAGACTGTCCCATGTCGGCCTCTTCGCCGCGCCCGAACGGCACTAATTTAGGAATGTCGTGGCCCATTGCATCGGCAATGCGGACGATCATCTCGAAATCGTCTTTAATGTCGTTGACTTCACCGGCCTTCTTCACCAGTTGCAGGTCGCCGCACGTGTTCGTCATCGTGCCCGACTTCTCGTAGGCACTCGCGGCGGGAAGAACCACGTCCGCCATCGTTGCGGTTTCGGTCAGGAACATGTCCTGCACCACCACGAAGCTCCTGGAGAATACAAATGGATCAATGTTCAACCGCGCAACCGGGTTCGATCCGACAACGTAGAACGCCTTCAACTTCCCGGCGTTGGCCGCCTCGATCATGCCCGGAAGATCCAGACCGGGAGCGGAAGGAACCTCGCCCCACTCCTGATGAAACGGGCTGCCGCTGGCAACCGGATGATAACCGGGTAGTAGATCGGGATAGAGCCCCATATCAGCCGCGCCTCGGGAATTCGAGTAGTCGCCGAGACAGATGAACTTTGCTCCCGCAATGCCAGCGCCGAATTTCGTGATGCTCGCGATCGCGCTGCCACGAAGCTCGGAGCCGAAAATGACGATCAGGCTTTGCTCGCTACGCAGCTGGTCTCGAAGAGCGATCAGGTCTTCCTTCTTGGTCCCCGCGCTGGTGAGGGTGTCCGCGCTCCCGTCATCACCGGCCAGGAAGCTGGCAAACGAGGCTTCGTTCCGAGCCGGAATCTGCGCGAAGGTCGTCGCCTGACGACGAAGTTTGATTGGCTCGGAATTCACTACATATAAGCGTGCCCGATGCAGGCGCACGTTATTCCGGATTTGCCAGGCCAGGAACGGATGCTGCTCGGTGGGATCGTTGCCGATCAGCAAGATCGCCGGAGCGGTGAAGACCTCCGCCATGCTAGCCGTTGCATCCGGCTTCCCACGCAGCGCGGCTGCGAGAGCTGGGAAGTCGGACGTGCGATGGTGGTCGACATTGTTAGTCTTCAGCACCGTCCGGGCGAATTTCGAAAGCAGATAGTCCTCTTCATTTGTGGTGCGGTTCGAACCGACCACGCCAATCGCCGTCCCGCCATCCTTATCTCGCACTTCTGCAAACTTTTTTCCAACCAATTCAAAGGCCTCGTCCCAAGTGCTGGGAGTCAGGCGCCCATTTTTCCGAATAAGCGGTTGCGTGAGGCGTTCTTCGCTGCCCGCAAAATCAAAAGCATAGCGACCCTTGATGCAGAGGAAGTCCCCGTTCGTGCCGCTCTTGTCGCGATTGTCGCCGCGCACGATCTCCATGCCAGTATCCGACCGCCGCACTCCCAGTGTGGTCTTGCAGCCGTCGCCGCAATGTGTGCAGATCGTGCCGACATGCTTCATCTCCCATGGCCGTGTCTTATACCTGTAAGCGCCCGAGGTCAGCGCTCCGACGGGGCAGATATCGATGCACATGCCGCACTCTTCGCACTCGAGATGATCCTCTTTATTCGGCGCAATGATCGAACTGACACCGCGGTTCTGCACACCCAAAGCCCACACGTCCATGCCCTCGCCGCACACCCGCACGCAGCGGTAGCAGAGAATGCAGCGCGGCCGGTCGAAGTACACCACCGGCGACCACTGTTGCTCGTCGCGGTGGTTCTTCATTTCCATGAACTTCGATTCGGCGGCGCCATAGCTGAAGGTCATGTCCTGCAATTCGCATTCTCCGCCAGCATCGCAAACCGGACAGTCCAGCGGATGGTTTCCGAGGAGCAGTTCCAGCATCGACTTGCGCGCCTGCTTGATCTCGTCGCTTTCGGTCGTGACCATCATGCCCTCGCCGACTACCGTCGTGCATGCGGTCTGCAACTTGGGCATCTTTTCGATCTTCACCAGGCACATCCGGCAAGCGCCCTGCAGGGACAAGTTGGGGTAATAGCAGAAGGAAGGTACCTCGATGCCCACGCGCTTGCACGCTTCAATCAGCAGCGTGCCTGCGGGCGCGGTGACCTTTTTGCCGTCGACAGTGAGATTTACATCAGGCATGTGTTCAGTGCGCTAAAACCGGGAGTTGTTCGACCGCGCTCTCTTTTTCATAAGGGCACGGCCGCCCCTCCAGGTGATCTTCGAACTCTTTGCGGAACTTTTTCACGAATGCGATGGTTGGCATCGCTGCTGCATCGCCCAACGGACAAAACGTTCGGCCCAACATGTTTTCCGACAGGTACTGCATGTTATCGATGTCTTTTTTCACTCCTCCGCCCGTATGGAAACGAATCAGAGTCTTCTTCAGCCAGTCCGTTCCTTCGCGACAGGGAATGCACCAGCCGCAGCTTTCATGCTGATAGAACTTCATTGTCCGCAGCGCGAATTTCACGATGCACTGCGCATCATCAAGCACCACCACGCCGCCAGATCCCAGCATGGACCCTGCTTTCGCCACGGAATCGAAGTCCATGGCGACGTCGATTTCATCAGACGTCAAACACGGCGTCGAGGAGCCTCCAGGAACGACAGCTTTCAAACTGCGCCCATTCGGAATGCCTCCGCCGATGTCATAAATCATTTTCTTTAAGTTATAGCCCATGGGGAGTTCGTAAACCCCCGGCTTGGCGAGGTTTCCGCTGAGACAAAAGAGGCGAGTACCGCCGTTTTTCGGCGTGCCGATCTTTGCGTACCACTCCGCGCCCCCAAGAATAATATGAGGAACGCTGGCCAGCGTTTCGGCATTATTAATGACCGTAGGTCCGCCCCAGAGACCGACCACGGCAGGGAAGGGAGGCCGGATGCGGGGGATGCCGCGCTTGCCTTCCAGCGATTCCATCAGCGCCGATTCTTCCCCAACCTCGTAAGCCCCCGCGCCGCCATGCCAATAAACGTCAAAATCGCGTCCGCTGCCGAAAATGTTCTTGCCCAGGAATCCCTTGGCATAGGCATCCCGGATCGCCTTCTGCATGATGACTGATAAATATCGATATTCGCCGCGAATGTAGATGTATCCACTGCGTGCACCGACCGCGAGTCCCGCAATCATCACGCCCTCGATCACCGAATGCGGATCGTGCTCGAAGATCAGCCGGTCTTTGCAGGTGCCAGGTTCGCTCTCATCCCCATTGCAGAGGATGTACTTGGGCTTTGCCGACTGTTTGGGCACGAACGACCACTTCAATCCGGTCGAGAATCCCGCGCCCCCGCGCCCGCGCAGCCCGGAATTCTTCACCTCATTGATGATGGCGTCCGGCTCCATGGCAAGCGCCTTCTGCACGGCCTTGTAGCCGTCGAGTTCGACGTAGCGGTCGATACTGGTCGCACCCTGGCCAAAACGCCGGGAGACCACGCGTACCTCGTCGGGATGGGAAACTAGATCAGCCATGAAATTGATTCATTGAATTCGTTGAGTCATTGAAAGCCACCGTTTGTTCTTGGTGATTCAATGACTCGATGAATGAATGTCTAAATGATTCAATGCCTTACTGCGTCCCGTTCTTCTTGTATTCGCCCAGAAGCCGGTCCATCTTTTCCGCCGTCAGGTTCTCGTGAAAGTCGTAATTCACCTGCGCCGCCGGAGCCCAGCTGCACGCCCCAATGCACTCCACTTCTTCCAGCGAAAAAAGCCCGTCGGGAGTCGTACCCTTGTGTCCGATCCCCAACTTCTTCTTGCAATGAGCGAGAATTTCTTCTCCGCCGCGAACCATGCAGCTGATATTGGTGCACACCTGCACGTTGAATTTCCCACGCGGCTTGGTGGTCAGCATCGAGTAGTAGCTGATCACGTTGCGCACTTCGAGTTCAGTCAAATCCAGTCGCGCGGCTATCTCGGCGATGACTTCGTCCGATAGATATCCGGACTCGTCCTGCGCATAAAGCAGCGTCGGGACCAGCACAGACCGCTTGGTCGGGTAATGCGTGACCATTTCCGCAAACCGCGCTTCGAATTCGTCAGAGAACTTCATTGCGTCATCCTCTGTGATCCTCTGCGCCAGAGAATCACAGGATTATCGGTCAATTTCCCCCAGGACAATATCGATGCTTCCGATCGCGGCCACGACGTCGGCGAGAAGCCGTCCCTCGCACATGGTCGGCAGCGTCTGCAAATTCGCCAGACAAGCCGCTCGCATGTGCACGCGGTACGGCTTGGCCGTTCCATCGCTCACAACGTAATATCCCATCTCGCCCCGCGGCGATTCGATGGCCTGGTAAACTTCGCCCGCCGGAACCGAGAATCCTTCGGTAATGATCTTGAAGTGGTAGATGAGCGATTCCATCTGCGTCTTCATCTTTTCCCGGTCGGGCAGCACCACGTGCGGGGCGTTAGCTTTGATCGGGCCCTCGGGCATGCCATCGAGCGCCTGGCGCACGATTCCGATTGATTCCCGTAACTCCTGCACCCGGCACATATACCGCGCGAAGACGTCACCTTCCTGCGAAACCGGCACTTTAAACTGGAACTTTTCGTAACTCGAGTAGGGCATGTCGCGCCGCAGGTCGAAATCCACTCCGCTGCCGCGCAACGTCGGCCCCGAAGCTCCGAGTGCCATCGCATCTTCCGCAGTGATTTTCGCGACGCCCTTGGTCCGCATCGTCCAGATCGGATTCCCCGTCAGAAGGTTCTCGTATTCATCGACTTTCTCCGGGAAGTATCCCGCAAAATCGCGCACCCGATCGAAAAAGCCCAGCGGCGGCTCCAGCGCAAGTCCTCCCACGCGGAAATACGAAGTCATCATGCGCTGGCCGCTCACCATCTCGAACATGCGCAGCACTTCCTCGCGTTCGCGGAAGCAATAAAGGAAGACGGTCATCGCGCCAATATCCATGGCGTGCGTCCCGAGCCACACCAGGTGAGAGTTAATCCTGGTCAACTCGTTCAGTAAAACCCGCATCCACTGTGCCTTTGGCGGGATCTCCAGGCCGAGCAACTTTTCCACAGCCAGTACATAGCAGAGATTGTTAGTCAGCGGACACAGATAGTCGATACGGTCCGTGAGCGGCACAACCTGCTGGTAGAACTTCGCTTCGCAGGTCTTCTCAATCCCCGTATGCAAATAGCCGATATCGGGCATGAGCCGAACGACAGTCTCGCCGTCAATCTCCAGCAACACGCGCAGTACCCCGTGCGTCGACGGATGCTGCGGCCCCATGTTCAGGATCATGGTGCGATCCTGACCGGGTTCCAGCACGGGCGTGGGTGTCATGTGGGCCATGGTTTTATCGCCGGAGTTAGCGATAGCCCTCCACGGGATAGTCTTTGCGCAGGGGATAGCCTTCCCAATCCTCGGGCATCAACAGGCGCCGCAGGTAAGGATGCCCGGTAAAGCGCACGCCAAACAGGTCGAAGACCTCGCGCTCAAAGTAATTCGCGCCGGGCCAGACGGAAGTGATCGACTCAACTGCCGGGCTCGAACTGTTGAGCCGAACTTTCAAGCGGACGCGCTCCTTTTTAGACATCGAAAGAAGGTGATAAACCACTTCAAACCGCGGCTCCGACGGAAGCAGGTCAACGCATGTCACGTCGGACAGAAAGTTGAACGGGCACTCGGGATCGTCTTTCAGAAGCGCGCAAGCCTCCCGGATGCTGCCGCGCTCCACGTAGATACTCATCTCGTCGCGATCGTACTTAATTCTTTCAATCGCAGACGGATTCCACCCCACCAGACGCGCTACGGCGGGATGATTCTTTACTGCTTCAAGATCGGTGATGGGCGGCGCCAGAGGCATCAGGCTTTCCCTCGCCCGGTTTCGCCCCAGTCCAGAACGCCTTTTTTCCAGACGTAGAAGAATCCAACCAGAAAGATCCCGATGTACACCAGCATTTCCCACAGGCCGAAACGCTTCAGATCATGAAGGATCACCGCCCACGGATAGATGAACACGGCCTCCACATCGAACAGAATGAAGAGCATAGCGACCAAATAGAACTTCACCGAAAAGGGCTCGCGGGAGTCGCCCTGCGGGGTCATGCCGCACTCATAGGGGGAAAGCTTGGCGCGGGTGGGTTTCCGCTGCCCGATTAGCCAGGAAAGCAAGATAATCGCAGTCGCGATTCCGCCCGCTAATAGAATATGAATCAAGAACGGCAGGTAGCGAGCGAAATAATTGTCGGGCATAGTACGAGCTTATATATAATGCGCGCCAAGTAATGCCTAAACATTCTAGGTTATGGGCTGCGACGCGAGAGTGTCAAGCGAACCACGGAACGATTTTGTGAACTTGCGAGCAGGCAATTTCGTAATCCGAAAATCGAGGACCGAGGGCGCTGCCCAGACTTTGTAAAGCACAAATTCCCATGATTTTTGGATTCAACACTGACGTAAAGCACGGCGACACCATCTATCACGTGCAGAGCGAGGCGCGCGAAGGCGAGCGCGTGCTGCAAACGCAGGTGTTCGTACGTGGACGCTGCATCGGGAAGCGTGCTTCGTCTTATGCCACGAGTTCCTCCGATCCGCAATTCGGCGATACGCAAAAAGAGCAGCAACTGCGCGAGCAGCATCGTATGGTGCTCGACTCGATTCGGGAAGGAAAGCTCGATTCGGTGCTCGATCGCGCCGAACCTGAGACTCTGGCCGCCGTCAAAGAACTCGAAGTGCAATGGCTGAATGCCGAGTCCGTTCACGCCGACCGCAACCTGACCATGCAACTCCGCGTGACCGAGGGGGGCGCCGCCGCTCCCGGCGCGCGCCTCACATTCCGCTTTGCTCGTCCCGGTTCCGCGCCGTTTTATACGCAGACCGTGGCCGACGCGGTCGGTTCCGCCGAGATCAAAATCGAAGTGGAGGAGACCGCGCTGCCTGACTCGTCACTGCTGGTACAAGCCAATTACGAAGGTCGCACCACAACCCGCAAATTCGTTTTGCGCAGGGCCGATTAAGAGTGTAGGCGCGTCCGCCCTCAGCGCTGGATTCCAATCGCAATGAAACTTCTGATCAATGGCGAGGACCGGGACTTTGAAACCGGCGGGGTGTTCTCGTTGTCCGCTCTCGTGGAAAGACTCGGCATGAAATCCGACCGGGTTGCGATCGAATTGAACCGCGACATCGTGCCTCGCGATCGCTGGCCTGACATCCAACTCAAGGAAGGTGACCGCCTCGAAATCGTGCATTTCGTCGGCGGCGGTGCGGAATATTCTTCCTGAAAATCTCCGGCCACCTTTCATCCTGAGCCGAGCAGTTGGTCGCGAAGCGGATCAGTTCAGCACCGAATATCCCGTGAGGAGACCCACCCAGCACATCATCAGCAGGAACTCCCTTAGTCACTCCCCAACGTTCAATTCTCTATCTGATTCACAGCCCCTCATGCCTAAAATGACTGAAATATTTTGCTGAAACGGTTTTCCAGGCAGTCGTAGAGCATCGAGGATTGGTAGTCGAATACTTCGGTAACCTCGTCGGATTACCAGATGCGTGCTAGAAAGGCTTCATAAGCAGGGATTGCGGCACCGAAAGAGCACAGGAGGAACACATGGTCGGTGAACTGGATATCCTGAATGAGTGGATTCCGGAACAGATGCAGCCAGGTACCGTCTTTGTGCTGGAAAATGCCGGTGAGATCGGCGAAAAGGAAGATCCCTACTGGGCCGTGCTGTCCTGCCCGGCGTGTGGCATGCTTGGCCTGATTACCCGCAAACAGATCAACGGACTGCTTCCCGTAATTTGCGGATCCGAGCAGTGCTCGGCGCAGTTCTTCATCCGCGAACACGAAGTCGTCGTCCGCAAGCCGTTCTAGATTTTTTCGAATTATTCTCGCCCGGCAGGTTGCGCGATTAGCCTGAGCAATTCGTCCTTCAAGAAGGGTCCGGAGGCCAGTAATCCGCTCAGCAGCGGATTGCGATTGTTGCACCGCAACCGAGTGTTGTCGAGCGTGGCTACAAATCCTCCAGCGCTTTCGACCAGCGCGGCCCCGGCCGCGACGTCCCATTCATTTTTCGGAGTAAGCGTGAAGGTGACGTCAGCTTTGCCCGCGGCCACCAATGCCAGTTTGTAGGCCACCGATCCCATCGGGCGCACTTCAAACTCCCCCCCGGCAAACTGCTTCCACTCGCCGCGTTTTACCTCGCTGCGGCTGGCCAGGATCAAGGCTCCTTGCAAGCTGGATTTCTGGCTCGGCTGTGCTGGTGCGCCGTTATAGCGAACTCCAGAATTCACTGAACCGATAATCGTTTCCCGGGTCGCCGGATTGTAAATCCCTCCAGCTACCGCCCGTCCGTCTTCCACGAATCCGATCGAGACGCAGAACTCCGGTAATCCGAGTACGAATTCCCGCGTGCCATCCAGGGGATCGACCACCCAAACCCGCGACTTCTCCAGGCGAGAAAGGTCGTCCGCGCTCTCTTCTGAGAGCCATCCTTCGCCATCTCGCAAAAGATTGCTCCGCAGAACGGCATCGACCGCTCGGTCCGCCTCGGTCACCGGATCGTGCCCGGCTTTGTATTCGGCCTCAATCTCACCGGGAGTAAAACGGGCGAACACATCGCGGGCAGCATCTAGGGCATTCTCAATGCGCAGCAGGATATCGGCGTAAGAGCTTGAAGTCATGTTCTCCTGTTTTGAACGGGCGCGACTTTTAGCCGCACCGCTATACCTCAGCAAGCTTTTGTGGCTTGAGACGCTGAGGGGATGCACTGCAGCTCCGAAAGGCCCGTGCCTTTTGTGTTTGCCTGGTGGCCCGGCTCGAAGCTGCGGCTGAAAGGGTGCAGCTTACGCCCACAACATTCGCGCACCCGTGATCAACAACAGTGCGCACAGAATGCGGCGCAGCCAGATCATCGGCATGCGGGTACTCAGATGCGAGCCCAGCAATCCGCCGGGTATCGATCCGATCAGCAGCGAAATTACCAGCCCGGGATCAACGTTCCCCAGCCTCAAATGCATGAATCCAGTAACACCAGTGAGTATTACGGCATGCAGGATATCCGTGCCGACGTTGACCTTCGGCGGGAAGCTGTAAAGCAACAGAAGCAACATCATAATGATGCTACCCGATCCCACCGAAGTCATGCCTACCAGGAATCCAGCGACCAATCCAATGAGCGTCATCCCGGCGAAACCTTTCATCGTGGGCGGCCGATGGGTAACCCGTTCCTCGATGCGCCGCTGGAAGAGCATAAGTACCGGAATCACAATCAGCAGGATTCCCACGAAGCTCTTGATGAAGCTGTTCACGCCATCGCCATACAAGTGGCGGATATGCATCAACAGCTTGACCCCAAGAATCGATCCCGGAACGCTGCCGATCGCCAGCGCCAGCACTACCTTCAGCTTGACCGTACCGTGCTTTAAATGAAGCAAGCTGGCGGGAATTTTGGTGAAGAAGTTGAAGAGCGCATCGGAGCCGACCGCTACGATCGCGGGAACGCGCAGTCCGAAGATCAGCACAGGGAGCAGCAGCACGCCGCCCCCCACACCGGTCATCCCGATGAGGACTCCAACGACGAAGCCAACGAAAATCTTCAGTGTGAACACTTCCATGGTTCGTCCCCTCCCGACTACGCTGCTGCCCCGTTGACCCCGATGAATCCTTCCCGCTCCAGGTGCAAAATGATCTCCTGCGCGGCTTCTTCTGGCGAAAGCTCTCCGGTATTAATCGTGACTTCCGCATCCGCCGGTACTTCGTAGGGATCTGAGATGCCGGTAAACTCTTTCAGGATGCCGGCGCGCGCCTTCGCGTACAGCCCCTTTCGATCGCGCTGCTCACAGACCTCTACCGTCGTGGCGACGTGCACGAGAATGAATCCGCCATGCGGTTCAATGAGTTGCCGCACATGCTTGCGGGTCGCATCGTAAGGCGCAATGGGAGCGCAGATCGCGATGCCGCCATTCTTCGTGATCTCCGACGCGACATAGCCGATGCGTCGGATGTTGATGTCCCGATGCTCCTTCGAAAATCCTAGTTCCGACGAAAGATGTTTGCGCACCAGGTCGCCATCCAGCAGAGTCACGGGGCGGCCGCCGACCTCGAGAAATTTCGTCAGCAGCACGTTGGCGATCGTCGACTTCCCCGAGCCAGAGAGTCCGGTGAAGAAGATCGTGACACCCTGGCGTGAACGCGGCGGGAAACTGCGTCGCAGCTCATGCACTACTTCCGGATAGGTGAACCATCCGGGGATCTCGCGGCCTTCGTTCAAACGCTTGCGCAATTCCGTTCCGGAGATGTTCAGAACGCGGTCGCCGTCCTTTACTTCGTTATCCGGCACATAGCGGTCTTCCCCTTCGAGGTAGACCATCATATTGAACGGCACCATGGTGACGCCGATCTCCGATTGATTCTTACGGAAGGTCTCTTGAGCTTCATAGGGACCATAAAACGGCTGGTTCGTCTCCGGATCTGTTCCCGGGCCGGCGTGATCGCGTCCCACAATGAAGTGCGTGCAACCATGGTTCTTGCGGATCAGGGCATGCCAGATAGCCTCGCGCGGCCCGCCCATACGCATCGCCAGGGGCAGCAGGGAGAGCTTCTGGGTTCCCTGCGGATACTTCGAGCTCAACAACTGATAGCAGCGAACGCGCGTGTAATAGTCCACGTCGCCCGGCTTCGTCATTCCCACCGAAGGATGAATCAGAAGATTCGCCTCCACCTGCTTCGCCGCCCTGAATGTGAGTTCCACGTGCGCGCGATGCATAGGATTTCTCGTCTGGAATGCCACGACGCGGCGCCATCCCAGGCGCGCGAACTCTGCCCGCAACTCCGCCGGTGTTAATCGCAGCGTGCGAAAGTCATAGTGGGACGGGGCACTCACTCCTTCCAGGCGCCCGCCGACGTACCACGGATTCGCCTTATTCATGGAGTAATCTGCGCCCGGATGCGCTTTGCTCGTGGTCTTGAATACCTGCTCTGCCTCCGCGGCGCGGTCCGGCTGCCAAACGTCTTCCACGTGCAGCACCGCCAGCATCACTCCTTCTGGATCACGCAGTGCGACCTTGCTGCTTCCCGGCGTCAGCTTCTTGGCAAAATCTTCCGTCACATCGAGAGTGATCGGCATCGGCCAGAGCGCGCCGCTCTTCAGGCGCATATGGCAACACACGCCTTCATAATCCGCTCGATTCATAAAACCGCGAAGCGGAGAAAACCCTCCGCTCATCAGCAGTTCAAGGTCGCAGAGTTGGCGCCCCGTCAGATCCCAGGATGGCCATTCGCGGGAATGCCCTTTCAGTTCCGTGGCGCGATCGGGTGCCGCCATGAGGTTGATGAGTTCACCACCGTGCGCCGGAATAAGATGGCTGGTCGAATCGGTCAAAGCCTGAAGCCTCCTATCTTGATTGAATTAAGTAACTCTATCGTATTGGTCTGGATTATCCCAGACTTTTGGGGGATTGTTGTTAAAAACTCAAAGGGGGAAAAAGAGGGCCATGAACTGCCGGGCCGCGAGTGAAATTAGATTACCATTTTTTTCCCCAGCTCGAAAGACCGCCTTGCCTTGAAAATTCACATGGGATGAGTGCAATCATGGTGCCTTCGGTGCCATCTTTTGCTTATCGTAACCCGAGGATACAAAACGACTTAAGCGATTCGGGTCTTCAGTCCGGAGCCCTTCGCCTCATGCCTTGGTGAAAGGAATTGCACACTGGCGAGTCGGATTTCCAATCGCATCCGGTACTCTGGACAGGAGAGTCCGGTTTGGTGAGACTTTAAATTCGAAATGCATTCGGCAGGCCGCTGCGGGACACTATGGATCAAATGAACATCCGGAGTGCGGGCATTTCGTTCAGTCCTCGCCCCATTCCATCCTTTAGCGAAGTCCATCTCTGGCGAATCGACTTGGAGGCCGTCGCACTCAGCGAAGATCGCTGGGAGTCCCTGCTTTCTGCGGATGAGCGGAATCGAGCGAACCGGTTCCGGTTCGCCGTGGATCGGCAACGTTTTAGCGCCACCCGAGCGTTATTGAGGATGATTCTCGCCTCCTATTTTGAGTGCGATCCTCAAAATCTCACCTTCGCCTACTCGGAGCAGCAGAAACCCACCCTGGCTCCGCCCCATGCGGAAAGTGGCCTCCGGTTCAATGTTTCGCACTCTGGAGGGATTTCTCTTATCGCGTTCACTCAGGGGCGGGAAGTCGGCGTAGACGTGGAACAGATTCGGCAGGAGTTCGATCCAGGTTCGCTCGCAGCACGCTTCTTCTCGTCGTCCGAGCAGAAGGAACTCGCCTCCTATACTGCGGACCAGCTGCAGGAGGCCTTCTTCCGCTGCTGGACTCGCAAGGAGGCGTATATCAAGGCCCATGGAGCTGGCCTGTCTCTCCCCTTGCAGCACTTCGATGTGTCGCTGGCTCCCCGAGATCTCACGTGTCTGCGTGCCACGCGCCCCGACGCATCAGAAGCCTCCCGCTGGTCTTTAAGGGATGTTCCCGCCGGAGAGGGATATGCCGCTGCACTCTGCGTCGAGGGGCAGTCCTGGACGCTAAAAGACTGGTGTTGCGATTCCCAGCAATGAGTCCAATCCATTGAGTTTTCAGGCCTAAGGAACGAATACCCTGATCGTCCTCTAGATGAACAGGCCGCAACTGCCATCCAGCACATGTACCTGTGTGTAATTTATGCCGAGACTTACTGGATAGCCGGGAACTTTCGTCTAAGGTGTTTACCCTAGGTGAAAGACTCCAGAAAATATTCCCTCGTACATCGAAAACCGACCGAAGGAAACCTGAGACAGGCGCTATCGTTCAATGGCAGCTCGCGGGCCCAAGAAGAGCCGCTGACATTGACTCTCCCAGTTTACATGAGTTTACTTTTCCCCAGTCTTTACGAGCATTCCGCGGACGTTTCGCATGACCGCGAGTCCTCAAACGCAAGTGTTCATGCTCTACATCCTAAACCGCGGAAGTGATGTGATCCGTCCAAGTATCTGTGGAAAATGGTGTTCTGCCGTCACAGTCAAAAACCGACGCTTGATGGCACTGTGGATGCTACGGGAATTGGAAAGGGTTTAGCCGTTTCAGCCCAGGAAGCCAAAAACAAGAAAACAGGGTATTCGGATGAACGACCAGACCGTAAGGCTGGGCCCAAGAGAAAAACAAATCGTAGAACTACTACTTCAAGGATGCGATAACGCCGAAATCGCCAAGCAGCTGAAAATGGCGCGGCGAACCGTAAAAGCACATTTCAACCGGTTGTTTCTGAGGTTTGGAATCACCGGTGGAATTAAGCGAGTCAAACTCGCGACCCTATTGTATCGGAGGCAAGCATGTCTGCAGACGGGCGGTATGGAACACGTATCCCCAGTGAACGTGAACAACGAGTCATCCAACTTGTTGCCCAAGGCTTAAAGAACCGCGAAGTGGCGATGGAGATAGGCACAACCGAACATGTTGTGAAGAACTATCTGCGCGTCATCTACGACAAGCTGGGGCTTTGGAATCGCGTGGAACTCGCGCTTTGGTACGAGTCCCGGCGTGAACCTGTGATGATGGCGTAAGTTCTGCCCAGTCCTTGGTCCCAAAAAACTCACGTTAACCTGAGAATGGAGGGTGCGGTAACCGCGACTGCGTTATTCGCACCCGAATCCAGGTAGATTCCGCAAGAGTTCGCGCGCCTCTTTGCTGCCTTTTTTCGCGGCCGCGTCCAATAGGATACGACCCTGATCACAGTTCTTCTGGACGCCATCACCACGAAGATATAACTCCGCCAGCGTCACCATCGCACTGGTGTTTTTCTTCGACACTGCCTTCCACAGCAAGTCCGCGGCTTGCGCGCTGTCGCGCTTCCCGGCCGGGGCATTCAGCAGCTTTTCGGCATTCGCTAACTCATCGGTTCCGTTGCCGAGCGATGGGCCTGTCGCGCCGGGAGTCAGAGAACCGGAGTTGGGTGCTGTGGCATTGGTTGAATTGGACGGAGCGTTTGCCGCGCTTTGAGCGGATGCTTTGGCATTTTCCGCGTCTCCTCCAGCCGATGGCGTTTGCGGCCCGGTTCCGGTGCTCGGCCGGCTGCTCGTCGCGTTCTGCGGTTCGTGGTCAGCAGGTGGATGCGAGGGATTCGTAGTTGCCGTCGTCGCTGGAGCTTGTTGGGGCAAGTTTGCGCCGCCGGAAGCGCTTTGGCTGCTGTGCCACGCGAGATATCCCAGATATCCGAACAACAACGCGAAAGCCACGCCGATGTATAGCCGGTAGGAGTGCCAGCTTGAACTTGGCTGCTCTTCTTCTTCAGTTTCGGTCTCCTCCCAAGTTTCTTCTGTTGCGCTACTCGAGTCTTCGCGCGCGCCTTGTTGCGTGTCGCTCGAAAGCAATGAAGGGAAAACACGGTTCTCGGTGTCGTAGGCTGGCGCTGCAGGTGCACTTGGAGCCGCCGAGCGCTCACGACGATCCTGGTCCAGGGCGTCGGCAAGCGGAGTAATGAGCCGTGCTCCGCAACGTCCACAAAATCTCTGATTGGGGCGGGTCACAAACCCGCATGCCTCGCAAATGCCCGGCTGTCCTTGCACCCGAGACCCGGTACGATCTGGCTCTGCCGTATTGGGCGTTTCGAATACCCGCGCAGATGGGAAACCATTCGCGCGCGCTTCACTGGCTTCTAGTTCGCGCAAGAACTGCAACACTGCTTCGTCCCGCCTCTCCGGGGGATTTCCGAAGTACACCTCGGCCCAACGTTCCAGGTTCTTGCGTAGAACCGGATGCTGCAGCGGGTTGATTTCTGGAACGGGCAAAGTGGCGGCCTTGCCGGGTTCACGCGTTTCCGGCAATAGAGTCCTCCTTACTTCCTGGGATTTCGCTTGAGTATGATTGCACCCCGTCCCGAGAGGTTGTCAAATTCTTTTGCTTGTCTGGCTAAATGGTACTAATCGCAAGGCTTGCGGGCGGCGGGTTCGTACTGGTCCATCTGGGCGGTACGCTGTGAAGTGACTTTCCCCTTCGGCGTCTTCCCATAAAGATCTGCACCCGAGCAGTAGTATAGGCCGGTCTGTACATCGACCCAAACTTGCGTATCGGGATTGCCCCTGTACTCGGGCGGATCGGGTGCTTCCGCGAGGCCAAACTTGATCAAGAGCCGGTCGTACAAAGGAAGGTCAGATTCAGGCTGTCGGTGGCCGGCGGGAGGGTTCGCTGCTGAGTTCACCGGATGCCCCGACCAGATTCCCCAGCGAATGACAATTGCGACCAGGACTAGCGCGAGCGCCAGATAAATATCCCCCCGCCTTGCCTTGAGAAACCGGACCAATGAATTCTTGCCATGTCCGGCAGCGAACTTCTCCAGAAACTCCCGTGCCTCTGCGGCGGAACTCCAGTTTGCTGCTTCAGCCGCGGTACCGCCTTGATCCGCAGATACGGGCTTGCCATCAACTTCATTTTCTGGAGCCTCGACGTTCCCGGGCAACTCAAATTCTGGCTCGTCGGCTTTGGGAGCATAGGGCCCGACAAAAGCCTCAAAGTCAGCGGGCCGGGTCCAGTTCGAAGAATCACGCGCCGCCGGGGCGCGTTCCGCTGCAGTCTTTGCCGGAGTAGAACCGGTCCCGGTCAATAGAGAATTTCCATTCAGCGCAGGAACTGTGGCTCCTACCGGTAATCCGCACGTTCCGCAGAATTGTTCATCGTCAACGATTTCCGCTCCGCAGTTGTGGCACGTGCCTACAATACTTGTGGGCTGCCGAGAGTTGGGTGTCGCAAGAGAATTTTTCGCCAGTACGGCCTCGCCCATTTTTTCCGGACCGGTTATCGCAGCCTCCGTCTCGTTATGCTGCGATTTGGCCAGAGTCAATCCCTGTTTGCGCGCCAGCGCTTCTCCCACAAGCCCAGCCATCAGTTGACAGGTATGGACATCTTGTTCCACGAATTCGTTTGACGCGCTGTAATAGAGTTCCAGCGCTCCGGCCACATTCCCGGAGACAAAGACGGGAGCGGCGATCATCGCCTGAATGCCTCGCCTTCGGCACTCCTCCAGATCCACCAGGAATTCCACGTTGATATCGGCGCAGCGCACCACGTGGCCCACGCGCAGTGACGCGGCGCATAGCGCTTTCTCCATCAGCACTTCAGTTCCAACTGGAAGAGCCATAATGCCGGTTGCAGCGGCATATCGCACGTTAACGCCTTCCAGGATCGCGATCCCTGCACCATCGGCGCGCGCAATTTCCGCCGCCCGCGCCGCAATTATCGCGATTGCAGGCTCCAGTTCCAGTTGTTGCAGTTGAATGGAATGTTGGGTATCCACAATTTGCGCCAGGACGAGGGCGTAGTCCTTAGGCGCAGGCGGACGAGCCGCCTTCTTCGCAGGAACGGCCGCCTGCGGAGTCGTCGCAGGAATTGCAGGTTTGCCCGCCGCCGTGGGCAGAGCCGTCGCTCTCTCCGCATCGCGCGCTTTCTCCTCGCGGGCGCGATTGTGCTCCTGTAGCACATAGGCGGCTTCCAGCACCTTGGCTAGAGTCTGCTCGTCGTACGGTCGGTTTCCGTTTTTCTCGGACACGTTTTTAGTCCTACCCGTGCAGACTGTACCAGCGCGCGGCCAGAAACCCGGCGGGAGATGCGCCTATTCTAGTGCAAGTGCCGCGCCATTATGCAACGTCAAGATTGGCCTTGGAGTTTTTTCTGGAATGTGATGCTGTCGGGGATTTCGTTGGAAACGACTCGGTTGCGGAAAGCCTGCAACCGTTTACCAGAAGCCCAGTACGAAAGCTCCCGTTCTCCGTCCCAGCGTTTGGAACTGCCGCTTTGCCGCGGTACTGAAGTGACTGAAGTAACGTGCAACATTCTGCACGCGGATGGCCCGGATTTCCTACTCCGCGGCTGTCTTTTCTTCCCGCTCTCCACTCAGATAAAAGTGAACCGCCGGCGTGATGATCAGCGACAACACCATCGAGATCAGAACTCCGCCAATGACCGCGATGGCCAGAGGCTGCAGCATCTGTGATCCCGCGCCGATGGCAAACGCCAGTGGCAGCATGCCCGCGACCGTGGCGAGCGCGGTCATCACAATCGGGCGCAAGCGCCGCCGCCCAGCCTGCAGAATCGCTTCCTCGGCTGACAATCCCGCCGCCCGCATTTTCTGATCGGCATCGAGCAGCAGAATGCCGTTCTTGGCCACGATGCCGATGACCATGATCATTCCCATGAATGACGAAATGTTGAAGGTCGTCTGCGTGATCAGCAGGGCGATGAATACACCGGAGGTCGACAGCAGCGCCGACGAAAGAATCGCCACTGGCGCGGCAAAAGCTCCAAATTCAAACAGCAGCACAATGAACAGGAGCAGGATGGCCAGAATCAGCACGAGCGCAAGGTCGTGGAACGAGCGTTGCTGTTCCTCGTACGTGCCGCCGTATTCGATTCGAATGCTGGAAGGAATATGCAATCCCGCCACAACTTTTTTCACGTCGGCGATGCCGCTGCCTAGGCTCCGTCCTTCCAGCCGGGCGGTGACGGCAACATCGCGCTGCAGATTCTCCCGACGGATTTCCGTCTGCCCGGGGTTCTCGACTAAGGTGGCGAGCGCCCCCAGCGTGGCCGTGTGCCCCGTGCTGCTCACCAGCAGAGTGTCGCGCATCTTCTCAAGGGAAGACCGATTCACGGCGGGGAACCGCACACGCACCGTATACGCACGATCATTCAGGATGACCGGGGTGGGGGCCGGTTCGCCTTCGAGTATGGCGGAGGCGTCCAGCGCGATCTCCTCGGCCGTAAATCCCGCCCGGGCTGCGACGCTGGGATCCACCTGGAACGTGACCGCCGGCCCGCTGATGGTATTGTCGATTCCGTTCAGGACATCCACGACGCCATCCACCTTGCCAATCCCATCCGCGATTTTCGGTGCCCATTCCTCCAGCAGTTTCGGATCGGGCGAGAAGAGTTTGATCTGGATGGGTTCCGGCGCCGACGTCAGATCGCCGATCATATCCTGCAGAACCTGGGTGAACTCCACATCGAGCATGGGCTCTTGTTTTTTCACCTCTGCGCGGACCTCCGCGATGATGTCCTCGATGCCGCGGCTGCGCTTCGACTTGAGCTTCACCAAAATGTCCCCGGTGTTGGCTTCGGTTACTGCCGCCAGCCCAAGCTGCAGGCCGGTGCGGCGTGATGTGCTCTCCACTTCCGGAACTTCCCGCAGTAACTGCTCAACATGTCCAACCACCCGATTTGTTTCCGCCAGCGAACTGCCCGCCGGCATGATGTAGTCGAGGACGAAGCCGCCCTCGTCCATCTCGGGAAGCAGATCCGAACCGGAAAAGTTGTAACAGAGATAGGAGATGACTATCAGGGAGGCGCTAAAAATCATCAGCAAGCGCGGACGCTTCAAAGCGCGCCGCAGCCACCGCTCATGAAAATTGACCACCCGCAGGAAAAATCCACTCAGATGTTTTTCTTCCACCGCGAGAAGTTGCAGCGTTTCCTCATTCTCCGGCAAAGCGAGATTCAGATCGCCGTTGTGCTCCGGAACTCCCTCTTTCGCGGGCTGCCCTTTGATGAAGTACTGGCTTAAGGTCGGCGTCCAGCTCACTGCCAGGGCCAGCGAAGTCAGCAGGGCGACGGTCATGGTGACCGCCAGCGCCCGGAAGAAAACTCCCGTCACCCCGGTGATCACGATTAGCGGGATGAACACCACAATCGGCGTGATGGTAGAAAAGAACAAGGGCACTGTGATTTCTTTCAGCGCCCGCCGGATTGCTTCTAATCTGGTTTGCCCGGCATCGCGATGCAGTACGATGTTCTCCACCACCACAATCGCGTCATCGATCACCAACCCCACTGCCGCTGCCAACCCACCCAGCGTCATCAGGTCGAACGTCTCGCCCATCAGCTTCAGCGCGATGAAGGTCACCATGATTGTTACGGGAATGACAAGCCCTGCCACCAGTGAGGTTCCCCAATCGCGCAGGAACACCACCAGAATCACCGACGCCAAAATCAGTCCCAGCAGGATCGCGTCGCGCACGCTCTTGATCGAGTCGTTGACGATGAGCGACTGGTCGTAAAAGGGCTCGATGTGCACACCCGGGGGGAGAGTCTTACGAATGTTTTCAATCTCGTCGTGAACTTCTTTGGCGACTGCAACCGTGTTGCTATCGGGTTGTCGGCTGATATTCAGCAGTACGGCGGGTTTCCCATTGGCCGTTACGACCGTGTATACGGGCTTCACTCCTGCTTCTACCGTTGAGACATCGCCAATGCGCACCGGGACGCCCGTCGCAGTGCTCTTGATAACTGTTTTTGCGATCTGGTCCGGAGTGTGGACCTGGCCATTCACCAGTCCGAGATACAGCTCGTGATTCCGCTCCAGCAGCCCAGGAGAATCGATCAGATTGGTGCGCCGCACTGCATCGAGGATGTCGGAAACCGTCACGCTGGCTGTGAGCAGCTTCGACGGATCGGGCGTGATGTGAAATTCCGGTTCCTGCCCGCCCTGCACAATGACTGTCGAAACTCCGTCCAGGCGGTTCAGCCGCGGCTTCATGTCGTAGGTGGCCATCTCCCAAAGCTGCGTCTGGGGCATGGTTTCAGACGTTAGGCTATACCCCAGGATCGGAAATGCGGCGAAGGTCAAGCGATGCGCCTCAATCGTCGCCGTCGAAGGCAATTCCGCTTGCACGCGCGAGATCGCTGCGTTCACATACTGCAGCGTTTGAAACATGTCCACGTCCCAGCGGAAGTAGAGATCGACCTCCGCCGACCCGCGGCTGGTAGTCGAGCGCACGGTGAGCAATCCGGGCACGCTGTTGACCGCCTCTTCGATCGGGCGCGTGATCGTGACCATCATCTGGTCGATCGGCATCACCCCGTTATCCACCCCGATCAGCACTCGCGGGAAATTCGTTTCCGGAAACACCGACACCGGAATCGTGAACGCGAGGTAAGCCCCTAGGAAACCCAGTGTCAGGATCAGGAAGATGACGGGCCGCGAATGCTGAGCAATCCAATGCTGCGCCGAGCGCGCTGGGGTGGAAGTATCGGCCATCGAGGTGCTCACGCGCCTTCTCCCCCGAGATTATTTTTCACTGGATCCCTCGCTGGGAGGTTTCGAGTCCCCTTTGGATGAATCAGGTGATGGCTTGTCACTGTCGCTCGCGGCCACAGCTGATTCGACCTTAATTTTGGTCTTATCAGGAAGCCCATAGGCGCCGCTGGTGATGACCTTGTCCGTGGGCGTCACTCCCTCCACAATTTGCACTTCGTCTCCATTGCGGATGCCGAGTTTGACGCTCATCTGATGTGCCAGCCCATCCGAACCCGCCAGCATTACGCTCGACGTGCCGTCCGGTGCGGTCAAAATGGCGCTCATCGGGACGACCAGGGCGTCCTTCACTGTCTGAGCCGTCATCACGAGTTGTACGCTGGTGCCCGGCTTCAGCGCGCGTTTCGGATTCTTCGCTTCTAGCCACACTTCCACCGTGGTACTGCTCGGATCGAGCGCCGGGCTGACCACGGTAACTTTCCCGGGAATTGGTTCCTCCCTTCCCGGCGCAGTGATCGTTCCCGCATCGCCCACCCGCAACGCCGCCGCTTCGCTTTGGGGAATGTGTGCCTTGGCAATCACGGTCGCAAGATCCATCACCGTCACCAACGGCGTTCCCGCGGTCGCCATTTCTCCGGGATAGAGAGGACGGTCGGTGATCACTCCATTGATCGGGCTGCGAATCTCGGAGTAACTCAACTGTGCCTGGGCTCCCATGTACTTGCCCTTCGCCGACTCCAGGTTGCCTTTGGCGGCTTTGATCTCATCCTGTTTGCCGATTGCCAGCAGCTTTTCCAGATGAGCTTTGGCGATGGCGTACGTGTTGCGCGCTTGCGTGATGTCGACCCGCGATTGATCCAATTCCTTTCGCGGTAACGCGCCCTCGTCGAACAGTTTCTGGCGGCTCTCGAAAACTTTTTCCTCGGCGTCGAGCGCCTGCTTCGCTTGCTGCTCGTCGGCTTCCGCTTTCTGAATTTCTTCGGGCAGGCTCGCTGCGGTTGTGGTTTCGTATGTGGCCTCTGCCTGGTCGTAAGCTCCTTTGGTGTCCTGCGCCGCCGCGGCCAGATCCCGGTTCTCCAGAACGGCCAGGAGTTGTCCCTTTTGAACTGGGCTTCCCCGGTTCACCAGGAACTTCTCGACCGGCGCGCTGATTTTGGGAACGATAGCGGCTTGGTCGTGGGGAAACAGAATGGCCTGCGTGGTGACGGTGTGCTCGATCGTCGTCTTCTCGACCGGAGCGACCTGTACGCTAACCACTGGCTCGTTGTTTTCCTTCCCAGAGGAGCACCCCGCCAAAAGGGCCAGTCCGGCCACAATTGCGGCGAGCGCAATCCGGCGTCCGGTCCTGCTACGAAGGCTGCAATGCGGCACGGGATCGAAGTGGATCATTCGGCTAAAAGTTTCCTGTAAGCGTTTGTAAGGTTGCCAGGGCTACGCGATAGCGCGATTGCCCGTCGTCGTAGGCATTGCGCGCCAGTGTCAGGGTGTTTTGCGCATCGACCACTTCCAGCACAGTCGATTCCCCGGCCTGGTAACGCATCGTCGTGAGGCGAAGGCTGTCGGCCGCCAGGTCGGCGGAACTGGCGAGCGACTCCATCTCTGACCGCGCCGTCTCCGCTTCATCATAGAACTGCCGTAGATGGCTTAGCAGGGATCGCTGCGCGTACGTCAATTCCACGTGCGCCTGATCGCGTCGCAGTTCCGCCTGTTTGAGCTTGCTGCGGTCCGACCCCCAACTGAAAACCGGAATCTGCAAAGTGGCCACTCCCGAATATCCCAGGTTTCGGATGCCATCGGAGCGAATGGCAAAACGATTCGCGTCGATTCCATAGAAGAAATCCACACTCAACGATGGCAGCAGTCCACCCCACGCCGCCTTCACCTCATGATTTGCGGCCTGATAAGCAGCCAATACAGCGCGCAGATCGGGATTGTTTTTCTTCCCCGCCATTTCCACTTCGGGCAATGTAGGCAGCGGTTCAGGAGTCTGGAGGTCATCGATCACGGTGAAATTCTGATTGAAGCCAGGGAACAGGATTACTGCCAGATCCAACCGGCTGCGGTTCATATCCAGCGCCGATTCCTGGAGGGCACGCTGCTGCTCCTGCGCCTGGATCCGCGCCTTGACCACATCGGAGTGCGCCACTTCGCCGCCAGCCTCCAGTTTCTGGCTGATCTCAAGAAATCGCTCCGCCTCCGCCGCTGCTCGCTGCGCGGTAGCGTACTTACGCTGGCTTACCACCAATGCGTAATAGGCCTGCGTGACGGTGACCACAAGACCCCGGCGCGCAATTTCAGCCTTCGCCCTGGCCTGCGCCAGCAAAGCGGATGACCGTTGATAGTCGGCAACGCCCGTCAGCGAAATGGACTGATGCACGTCTCCCTGGCTGATGTATTCATGCACACCATTATTGGCGACGAAGCGGGAAGGGACGCAACCCAGCACCGTGAAGGCGCAATTCGCCGGTCGTGGTCCGGTGCCCTGGGTGTATACAAAGGAATTGATGTAATTCACGTCAGGCAGCAAGCCGGCGCGGCTCTGCACCCGATCTTCCCGCGCCAATCCAAGATCGGTCATTGCCGAGCGATATTGAGGCTCATTCACGCGTGCGCGTTGAATCGCATCCGGCAAGGTGATAGTCAGCGGCGCTTGCGTGGAAGCCGTCCCCTGCACAGAATCGGGAGCGGCCGTTGCTGATTCCTGGGCCACAATCAGCTGTGCAAAACAAACCGCAATTCCCAAAATGAAAATCAAATGCCTTGCGCCGCGACCAATGTGGGAAGTCGTCTTTCGCCATCCGCGTCGCTCGATTGCACCATTCAGCACGAGTCACCTCTGCTCAAGTAAGTCGAATCTTTCGCCGGCAAAAGCTTAAACCACAATCATTTTCCCGAGGTTGAAATGGATGTCCGAAATTCTTGTCGGCCCTCACACTCCGTTCGGGAGGGTCAACAGCGCCACAAACGCATCCGCCCACGATCGCGGCGCGTCCCGCATTGGAACTTCGTCAGGCTAGCACGTGTCGTCTGAAAAGCACCTGAAACATACGTTTAGCTCCTCAAGTACCGGGACGCGAAGGTCTTAGGCACTCGTAATCTTCCAGACGAAAATTTGGCGAAGCTCGTGCTACCTCTTCGTTCGAGTGCAGTTCACCTGGGAGGAAAAAGCCATCATGGTGAATCTGGAACAAGTCAAAGTGACTCCCCGGGACCAGGAAGTGTTGAACCTGCTGGTTCAGGGTTGCAGCAACAAGGAAATCGCCGGGCAGTTGAATATCAGTCCACGCACCGTGAAACAACACTTGCGGACCCTGTTTTTGCGCGCTGGAATTCGCGATGGCCGCAAACGCGTGAAGTTGGCCACCGCCGTCTTCGTCCAGGAAGGAGCCCAGTCATGAGCCCTTGCGAATGTCTTACCCAAAAGGAAATTCAGATTGCCACCCTGGTTTGGCAAGGCCTGACCAACCGCGAAATCGGCCGGATCATTGGCACTACCGAGCAGGTCATTAAAAATCATCTGCGCAGCACCTTCGACAAACTCGGTGTATGGAGCAGGCTGGAACTCGCCATGTACGTGGCCAGTCGCGGCGGAAAGAATTGGCCCGGTGGCAGCGAGCTTGTTCCACTCCAGAGTCGCGAGCGAATCGGTGCGTAAAATCGCGTCATCGCGGCTCGAAATCTCTCAGAGGGTTGAGGTCTCACACGCCATCTCATTTATCAGTTTCGAGCCGCGCTGTAGAGAATATATAGGCTTGGGTCTTTACTCCTCGGGAAAGTGAGAAGTCGCGCTGCTCCGTTTCCCTGTGGCATGGGTCCTGCCAACCGGGGACACGCGCAAAGTCTGCAAATCCTTGCACTTGACTCCTTTGCACTTCCCCGCACTGGCGCTCTAACCCGTTATAGAGCCACAATCTGAGGCACACTGAGGTACGGTCGCGAAATTGCACACCAGAGTCTGATTTGGCCGACGAATGGCTCAAATCGGGCGAACCTGGATGGCCTACAAAGAAATCTTCTGGATGGCGTGCGACTCCACCGACCAACTGCGGGCCGAATACGGCCCCTTCCACACGCGGGCGGAGGCCGAGGCTGAAGCCAAGAAGCTGGGTTTTGGCTACCTGCTTCGCTACGAACATCTGCTTGGCGCGAACGAAGAAATCGAGGAAGTCCGCTGTATCTTCATCGAGCTGCCGGGAGCACAGCCGGCGGAGGAACATGACGACTCCCTGACCTTTCACACTCGCTGCGCTAGTTGTGGCGAATCGGCGGTACACCAGAGCGCCTGGCAGGCCGAAGTCTGGGCCGACATTCATGAATTCGAGCACTCCCGCCACCGGGTGCGTCTCTTCGAACACGCCCGTGGCAAGGGCCTCAAGGAAATCGGCGATTGGCGCGGATAGCCGCGGAACGCACAGTTGGCCAAATCCGCAAAAGATCGTTATGAGATTATGCCGCGCCTGAAAGGGCGCTGGCGGCGGCTCGGTCCACGAGCCAGATCAGCTTCCCATTCGCGGGATGGACGAGTTTGGCAGGATACTTTTCTCCGGGGGCATCGCTCTGTAACACTGCCTGCAACGCGGAAGCCTTATCCATTCCGCTCACCACGAACGCCACGCATCGCGCAGCATTGATCACCGGCAGCGTGAAAGTGATGCGATGCGTATTGAACTTTTCCACCCAGTTCGCCACCACCAGCTTGTCCTTTTCCTGAAGCGCTGCCGTGCCGGGAAATAGAGACGCGGTGTGTCCATCCGGCCCCAGGCCAAGAAGGATCAGATCGAAAACTGGAACCTGCCCGTCCGCAAGCCCGAAAAATTTTCGCATCGTCTTCTCGTACTCCTCCGCCGCAAGGTTTGCGTTGGAGTTTTCAGCGGGCACGCGAAAAATATTGGCCGGCGGCACCGGTACCTTCTCCAGCATGGCTTCCTTCGCCATGCGATAGTTGCTGTCTTTGTCGGTAGGAGAAACGTGCCGTTCGTCGCCCCAGAAGAAATACATGCGATCCCAGGGCAGGGAATTGCGCGCATTCGTGGCCAGCAGGTTATAGAGATTGCGCGGAGTTGATCCGCCCGAGAGAGCGACCACGAACCGGCCGCGTTCCTCGACCGACTCTTTCGTCAAATGCGCGACTAGCTCTGCGCCGGCCTCAAACAACTCCTGCGGCGTGGTCAGGGTCCGAACTTCGATGGACGAGCTCAAACCATCTTCTCCAGCTTGAATCGCGAGGTTAGCGTTGCCCCGCCCGCACCGCAGCGCAGCGCGCCGCTCCCAGCAATCCCGCTTTGTCGTTCACGACTACCTGCACCGGAATCGACTCGACCAGCGGGCGCAAGCGGCCCTTGTCGACGAACGCCTGCAGGAACGTCGAACCTTTCAACTTCTGCAGAATCTTGGGCGTAATCCCGCCCGCAAGAAACAATCCCCCGGTGGCCATGACTTTCAATGCCAGATTGGATGCTTCCGCTCCATACACCGAGATCCACAATTCCAGCGCATCGACCGCGAGCTTGCACGATCCATCCAGCGCCGCACCCGAAATGGCGGCAGCCAGATCGCATGCCGCCATCCGCGCTTTCATGTCTGCGGTTTCTTCGCCGCGGCCGCTGTCCCGCAAAAATTCATAAACATTGACCAGCCCCGGACCCGACAGAATCCGTTCGTAGCTGACGTGTCCGAAACGGGTCCTGAGGAAGCGCAGCAGTTCGATCTGCAACTCATCCCGCGGAGCGAAATCCGAGTGTCCGCCTTCGCAGGCGAAAACATAATGCACCTTTCCATCCCAGAACAGACCCGCTTCGCCCAGTCCGGTGCCGGGCGCAATCACGCCTTGGTTGCCGACCGCCGGTCCGCTAACAGCGTTCAGTGGCACAAGATCGGCCGCGCTTAGCGCGCCAATTCCCCACGCGCTCGCTTCCAGATCATTGATTAACCATGTTTTGGAAAGCTGAATCTGATTGGCCAGCCGCGATTGCTCGATCACCCATGGCAGATTGGAGGTCTCAACCCGTCCATTGCGAACGGGTCCTGCAATTCCAAAGCAGGCCATTTCCGGGCGAGTTCCGGAATCGTGCAAAAATTCTGTGACGATCTCCCCGAATTCACTATGTTGCCGGCTGGGAAAGACGCGCTCCGTCACCAGCCGAAGATGACCGTTCTGGGGTTGAAAATAAGCCAGCCTTGCATTGGTGCCACCAATATCGCCGGCCAGAATCATTTTTCGAAATTCCTCCAGCGCCGCCCGTCGCGTTCCAGCAACTCATCCGCTTCCTTCGGTCCCCAGGTGCCCGAGGCATAGTTGGGAAAATTCCGTGGCGGCAGCGCTCTCCAGACATCCAGGATTGGACTGACCACCGACCAGCCCGCCTCAACCATATCCGCGCGCTGAAACAGCGTCTGGTCGCCGATCATGCAATCGTGCAGCAAGCGCTCGTAGCCCGTCGAAGGCTGCTTGCCGAAATATTCCTGATACTCGAAATTCATGTCCACCGTGCCCAGTCGCATCACCGGGCCGGGCACCTTCGCCGCGAATTGCAGCGAGATTCCTTCTTCCGGTTGGATGTGCAGCACCAGTTGGTTCGGCATCAGGTGCTCCACGGGAGTATCCCGGAACAGCACAAACGGAGCCCGTCGGAACTGTATCACGATATGGGTATTGCGCACCGGCATGCGCTTCCCGGTTCGCAGATAGAAAGGAACGTCGGCCCAGCGCCAGTTGTCGATCAAGAGCTTCATCGCCACGAAAGTTTCGGTTCGTGAATCGGGAGGAACATCCGGTTCGGCCCGATACGCCGGCACCCGATTCCCATCCTCGGTCCCCTCGCCATATTGTCCGCGAACCGTGCGGGTCAGCACTTCTTCGTCACTCGTCGGTTGGATGGCATGCAGGATCTTCGCCTGTTCATCGCGCACCGCGTTCGCATCGAAGGAAATCGGCGGTTCCATCGCCGTCAGCGAGATCAGCTGCATGATGTGGTTCGGCACCATGTCGCGCAAAGTTCCGGCATGATCGAAGTACCCGCCGCGGCCCTCCACGCCCACGGTTTCCGCTACCGAGATCTGCACGTGATCGATATACCGCCGATTCCACACCGGCTCGAAGATTCCATTGGCAAAACGAAACGCCAAGATGTTCTGCACCGTTTCTTTGCCCAGGTAGTGATCGATACGGTAAATCTGCGTCTCTTCGCAGACCTTCAGGAGTTGCTGGTTGAGCGCCTTTGCAGAATCCAGATCGTGCCCAAATGGCTTTTCGATCACCACGCGACGCCAATGGCCGTTGCTCTGTTCCATCAATCCCGCGGCCGCGAGTTGTTCCACAATCGCGCCGAAGAAACTGGGGGCTGTCGCCAGGTAATAGAAGAAGTTCTCGTGGGTGCCGTGCTCCTTATCAATCTTGTCGAGATATTCTTTGAGCTTCGGAAATAAGCCCTTATCATTGAAATCGCCGGTGAAGTAATAAAACCGCCGCTCGAACCAGTCCCAAAGATCGCTGTCCACGCATTCGCCGCAATACTCTTTGACATCTTCGTAAACATGCTTCCGGAAATCCTGGTCGGACATGGCGGCGCGGGTGACTCCAACCACGGCAAATTCGCGCGATAACAGTCCCGCGCGAGCCAGATTGTAAAGCGCCGGGATCAGCATGCGTCCCGTAAGATCGCCCGCCGCCCCGAAAATCACCATCACGCAAGGGTCTCCTTGCTTGCCGATGCGCGGCGCTGCAGGCGTAACTTGTTCCGCTAATTCAGCCATAAATCCATTCCTCGCCACGGTGAGATCTGATATTGCTTGCTCTACTCCTCTGTGAAAACCGCTTCTGTGGTTGAAGCATGCATAAGAGAACTCACTGCTAATGTCGATCGTGAACGTGATTACGCGGTTTTCTTCACTGTCGCTCCAGCCTCGATATGTCCACCGAATTTCTGCCGCATCGCGGAAAGCATCTTCTCGGCGAACGTGTGCTGCTGCCTCGATCGGAAGCGCACAAACAGTGCCGCACTCAGCACATCCACCGGCACTGCTTCATCGATAGCCGCCTGAATCGTCCAGCGGCCTTCGCCGGAATCCTGCACGTACCCTTCATATTCCGAAAGCGTCGGATTTTCCGCCAGTGCCATCGCCGTAAGATCCAGCAGCCACGAACTGATCACGCTCCCCCGCCGCCACACTTCCGCGATGTCCGGCAAATTCAGATCGTAGCGGATGTCTTCCGGCAATTCCTTGCTGGTCGCATTCTTGAAAATGTCGAATCCTTCTGCGTAGGCCTGCATGATGCCGTATTCGATTCCGTTGTGCACCATTTTGACGAAATGCCCCGAGCCGGATGGCCCGCAGTGAATGTAACCTTCCTCTGCTGTGCCGCCGAGTTTCTCGCGTCCGGGAGTGCGGGGAATGTCTCCGAGTCCCGGCGCCAGTGTTTTGAAAATCGGATCTAGCCGCTGTACCGTTTCCTTCGGACCGCCGATCATCATGCAGTAGCCCCGCTCGATTCCCCACACGCCACCGCTGGTGCCGACATCCACATAATGAATCCCTTTCGGCTGTAATTCATGCGCTCGCCGAACGTCATCTTTGAAATACGAATTGCCGCCGTCAATAATGGTGTCACCAGCCTGCAAATGCTGCGCAAGCTTCTGTACGGATTGCTCCGTCGGACCGCCGGCAGGAACCATGATCCACACCGCGCGCGGTGCTTTCAACTTCGAAATCAAGTCATCCAGAGAACTCGATCCGGTAGCGCCCTCGGCCGCCAAAGCCTTCACCGAATCGGGGCTCAGATCGGAAACGACCAGTTGATGTCCACCGCGCATGAGCCGCCGCGTCATGTTCGCGCCCATGCGGCCCAGTCCCACCATTCCTAATTGCATGCTTGCTCCGTTCTTTTTTGCTCGCCAAAAGACTTTACGTCGGCTGGCCCGCTTTTGGCCGAAGTTGCTACAAGTGGAGTTTCCTAAAGACTCTTCTCAATCGCCCACTGCAGCGTTGCCAGTCCAGCTTTCAAATTGCTCCCCAGATGCACGCGCAAGGCGCGCCGCCCGCGATCCGCCAGTACCTGAAAGTCTCCCCGCGCCTGCGCCGCCTTCACTACTCCGAACGTATATTTCTGTCCCGGCACGGGTAGTTCTACTGAATCGTCGCACGTGATCTGCAAAAATACGCCGGAGTTCGGCCCGCCCTTATAAGCCTGACCGGTGGAATGTAGAAAGCGCGGACCGAATCCCAGGCAGGTGGCTACGCGTTTCTTGTCTCGCACCATGTGACGCATTCGCTGCAACGCCTGTTCGTGCTCCTCGTTCATCTGGATGTACGCCAGCGTGGCAAAATAATCTCCAGCCTTGATACGCCCAAGGTGCGCCCTAAGATATCCGGCCAGCGATTTGTCCGACCCGGCAGCCTTCGCCAATTCCGCCGCATTCTTTTCATCGGTGAAGAGCTTCACGCCGGAATCTTCCAGGATTGGCCTTTCCGCCGGGAGGGATCCCGTTTTCTCATATTCCGAAGTCAGCTTGCGTGTCTCCACTTTGCTGGCTTCCACATCCGGCTGGTTGAACGCATTGATGCCGATGATCGAACCCGCCACCGCGGTCGCGATCTCCCATCGGAAGAATTCCGCGCCCAGATGATAAACGTCGGGCATCGTCAAGCGCACGACGGGATGCCCGGCTTTTTCGAGTGCCGCCACTTTCGCCTCCTGCGCCGCATCCGGAGCCGCCTCCAGCCGCACATAAGCGAACACGCGATCGTTGCCGTAAACCTCCGGCGAGCCTAAGGCCTCGCGATCCACAGGACTAATTCCCTTTCCCACTTTTCCTGTAGATTCTGCCAGCAGTTGCTCGAGCCATGCGCCGAGATCCGAAATGTTCGGAGAGGTGATAATCGTGACCTTGTCCCGCCCACTGGTCGCTGCCGTACCCAGAACAATTCCCAGCATCGCTCCCGAATTTTCCTCTATGGAGACGTCCGGGCCGCAAGCGCGTTTCATCTCGTCGGCGAAGGCGAGAAATTTCTTCGTGTCAATTCCCATCGCCGCCGCTGGCGCCATGCCAAAATTCGACAGCGCTGAGTAACGTCCGCCAATCGAAGGCCTCCCGAAGAACACATGCAGGAAGCGATCGCCTTCCGCAACCTGCTGCATGTGCGACCCCGGATCGGTGATCGCGACAAAATGGCTGCCGACCTTCGTAGCTCCTACCGCCTGCTTAGTTCGCTCGAAAAAGTACTGTTTGAAGATGTTGGGCTCGAGCGTGCTTCCGGACTTGCTGGAAACAATGAACAGCGTTTTCGAAATCTCGATCTGGTGCTCAAACGCCTTCACTTGTGCCGGGTCCGTGGAATCCAGCACATGCAGGGTAGGGAAGTGCGTGATCCGCCCGAAGGTCATCCGCAGCACTTCCGGACACAGGCTCGAGCCTCCCATGCCTAGCAGCAGCACATGCTCAAAGCCGCGCTGCTGCACTTCCTTGGCGAATTTCTGCAGTTGATCCTGCTGCGCGATCTGCTCGTCGATGATGTCGAGCCAGCCCAGCCACTTTGATTCATCGTCGCCCGTCCACAGCGTCGCATCCCGCTGCCACAGGCGCTTCATCTTTCCGCCGGACTGCCACTCGCTCATTCTGGAGTTCACCGCCGAAGCCAGCGGTTCAGGCAGGGAACACCTCACTTCGGAGAGGGTAGTCTTCAGCACGCTCACAAATCATCCTTTCTACGGCCCGAACCTCGATCGCCCAGTTCACTCTATAAGCTGCGTTGCAAGCCGCTTTGAAAGGGCGCGTCTTTCAGGTGCGCCGTTGGAGGTCAAAAAGAAGCATGGGCTTTAGCCCTGGGGGACTAGCCTTTCGTATTCTTCGCCACTGCGGCCAAAAGTTTATCGAAAGCGTCCGCGAACAGCTTCACGCCGTCCTCGGTAAGTTTGTCAGTTACGTCTTTGATCGAGATGCCGGCCTTCGCCAGGTCATCCATAGTCTTCTGCGCGCCAGGCACATCTTCCGTCAAGCTGTTGCGCAGCTTTCCATGATCTCGGAATGCATCCACTGTTGCCGGAGGCATTGTGTTCACCGTGTCGGGACCAATCAGTTCCTCGACATAAACGACGTCACGATACTTTGGGTTTTTCGTGCTCGTGCTCGCCCACAACACCCGCTGCGTCTGCGCGCCTTTGGCCGCCAGCGCCTGCCACCGTGGTCCGCTGAAAATCCGCTGATAGCGCTGATACGTGAGCTTGCCATTCGCGATCGCCACTTTACCGAGCAGGCTCTCGTACAAGCCTTGCTGGTTTCCATTCGCGCCCGCCTTGATCTTCTGCTCGAGCAAAGAATCGATCAGCGTATCGATGCGGCTGATGAAGAAGCTGGCCACGCCCGCCATCTTCTTTAGGTTCCCGCCGCGTCCCGCGTAATCCTCCAGCCCGGCAACGTAGGCCTCAGCGACTTGCTCGTAGACCTCTTGCGCAAACAACAGCGTTACGTTGACGTTGATTCCTTCCCCATACAGCGTGCGAATCGCCGGCAAGCCCTCGGTCGTTCCCGGCACTTTTATCATGACGTTCGGCCGGTTCACCGTCTTCCACAGACGCCGCGCCTCGTCGATCGTCTCCTGCGTCTTGCGCGCCAGATACGGTGAAACTTCCAGGCTCACATATCCGTCGCGGAATTTCGATTCTTCATAAACTCCGCGCAACGCATCGGCCGCGGCCTGAATGTCGCGTATCGCGATCTGCTCGTACTTCGCCGTCGTGTCCAGATCGCTGCGCCCGGAAAGCTGCTTCAAAATGTCGTCATACAACGAACTCTCGCCGATCGCCTTCTCGAAAATCGACGGATTCGACGTCATCCCCCGCAGGCCGTCCTGCTCAATCATCTGTTTCAGCTTGCCGGTGGTGAATAGGTCGCGCCGGATGTAATCGAGCCACATCGATTGCCCGTAATCGAGCAGCTGCACCAGCGGATTCTTCGTTGCCTTAGAACTTTCAATAACTCCCATGGGTTGCATAAAAACCTCTCAGATCAGAATTTTGCAGAGACTTCGTCTCTCGCTCTCAGGCGCGCATCGCCTCGCGCGCTTCCTGCACCACGGCTTCCACCGTGAAGTTGAAGAACTTGAGCAAATCTTTCAGCGGTGCCGATGCCCCAAACCGATGCATTCCGATCATGCGTCCCTTGGGCCCGACATAACGATCCCATCCGAATGTGGACGCCATCTCCACCGAAACCCGCGCCGTCACTGATGGCGGCAGCACGCTGTTTTTGTAGGAATCATCCTGCTTCTCAAATAGCTCCCAGGAAGGCATGCTCACCACCCGCGCCTTCACACCTTCTGTCTTGAGCTTTTCGTAAGCATCTACGCACAGCGATAACTCACTCCCTGTGCCCATCAGAATGACATCCGGTTTTCCGCCCGGAGCATCCGCCAGTACGTAGGCACCCTTCACCACTCCGGATGCCGCAGCATACTTGGCGCGGTCGAGCGTCGGCACGTTCTGCCTTGTCAGGACCAGCGCCGCCGGAGAATGTTTCAGTTGCGCAATGATCTTCCAAGCCTCGGTGACTTCGTTCGCATCGCCCGGACGCAACACAATCAGATTCGGCACGGCCCGCAAGGACGCGAGCTGCTCGATCGGCTGATGCGTCGGCCCATCCTCGCCCAGCCCGATCGAATCATGCGTAAACACAAAAATCGAAGCGATCTCCATCAGCGCTGCCAGCCGGATGCTCGGCCGCATGTAATCGCTGAAATTAAAGAATGTCGCTCCAAACGCGCGGATGTCCGACACCGTGAGCCCGTTCACGCTCGCCGCCATCACGTGCTCGCGCACGCCGAAATGCAGATTCCGCCCGGCGTAATTCTTCGGGCTGAACTCTCCCGCCCCGTCGAATTTCAAAGTCGTCTTGTTTGAAGTCGCCAGGTCCGCGGAGCCTCCGATCAGCCACGGAACATTCTTCGCCAGCGCATTCAGAACCTTGCCTCCGCTCTCGCGGGTCGCCATGCCCTTGGCATCGGCCGGGAACGTCGGCAGGTCCTTGTCCCATCCCGGAGGCAACTCGCGGTTCTGCATGTGATGCAGCCGCTCCGCCATCTCCGGAAACTTCTGCGAATAATCCGCAAACGTCTTCGACCACTCCGCATGCAGATCGCGCCCGCGTCTGATAATCCCATCCCGGAACGCCTCATGCACTCCGTCAGGAACGAGGAATTTCGCATCCTCCGGCCATCCATAAAACTTCTTTACCAGCCGGACTTCTTCTTCTCCCAACGGCTCGCCGTGCGCCGCATTGGTGTCCTGCTTGTGCGGCGACCCATAGCCAATGTGGCTGTCCACGATGATCAACGTGGGCCGGTCCGTCGTCTTCTTAAAGACCTCAAATGCCCGCCGCAGCATCTCCAGATCGTTGGCGTCACTGACGCGCGTAACGTTCCATTGGTATCCAACGAAGCGTGTGGCCACGTCCTCGCTGAACGACCAATCCGCCGGACCATCCAGCGTGATGGAGTTGTGATCGTAGATCCAGCACAGATTCGACAGCTTCAAATGGCCAGCGAGCGACGCCGCTTCGCCCCCGATCCCCTCCATCAGGTCGCCATCGCTGCAAAATGTGTAAATGTTGTAATTGAAAATCTCCAACCCGGGACGGTTGAACGTCGCCGCCAGCCACTTCGATCCAATCGCCATGCCGACGCTGTTGCCCACGCCTTGCCCCAGCGGCCCGGTGGTCGTCTCTACTCCCGAAGTGATATGCGATTCCGGATGTCCCGGTGTCCGGCTGCCCAGTTGCCGAAAGCGTTTAATCTGGTCGAGCGAAACCGCCAGCTCGTTCGTGATCTCGCCTGTCTCTTTGACCTGCCGCACTTCCGCCAGATAAAGCAAAGCGTAGAGCAGCATCGACGCGTGTCCATTGGAGAGCACAAATCGATCGCGATTAAACCAGGTGGGATCGGCCGGATCGTAGCGCAAGAATTCCTGCCACAAGCAGTACGCGACCGGCGCCAGCCCCATGGGCGCGCCCGGGTGTCCGGAATTAGCTTGTTGGACGGCGTCAATCGCCAGGGTTCGAATGGTGTTGATACAAAGAGTGTCCAGTTGCTGCCCGGTCGCTAGGACCTGTTCACTGGCTACCATGAGACTCCGCTCCTTGCGGGTTAGGTGAACGGCCCGAGTTCCTCGACGCCGCCATATCTAGTTAGAGTCCCCAAGAACAGAAAGGGTGCTTTACTCAAAAAGTGTATCAATTTCCGGGCAGTGATGGATTGCAGCGCGGTGGAAAAACCTAACAAGGATTGTTGCAGGATTATTTCAACAGCTGCAGATAGCTGTTCTCGCTCTGGGAAGCGCGCGTGGTGTCTTGTACAAATTTGAGGAACTGTTTCAGGCTATCTCGCTCCGCAGGAGCCAGGGTGTCAAACTTCACCCGAACCCCGGTCGAACGTCCGCTCCGGGTGACGATCCCATTCAAAGCGAAGCCCTTTACCCAGATTTTACCGTTAGCCAGCCAGAGTCCAACTTCTACTTTCGCTCCCGGACGAACGGCGCTCGCCGTTTCCACCAGGCACCCGCCAACGCTGGTATTGGCCAGGTTGCCCCACAAAGGAGTCGGTGAATCGTCCACTCGGATCTCGACCGCCACAAAGCATTTGATACGCGGATGGGTCCGCCGGTCGCTGCCCCAGTTCCGGCTGAAAAGATCTGGTTCAAATGGAGGAGTCTCCGAACTAGGTGTTGGCACGGCTTCCGGAGTCGGGTTCGCCTGGAATTCCCTGTCGCTGCCGGCCATGGCCTCGGCTTTTACCTCGCGCATGGCTTTCAGCAACGCTTCTTCCCGCTTTTCGGGCGAAGCTTCGCGGTAAGCCTGCAGCAATCGTCCCACCTGCCTTACTAGATCAGGGTCAGATAGGATTCGCGTCCAGTCGGTTCCAGTGGCCGTGCTCATGAAGGCAAGTCTTCTTTAATGTCTCTCGTCTAGCTTGGACCGCGCAGTCACCCGCTTCAAGATGACCTAAGTCACTTTCTCCGGCGCAGCGTCCTTCCCTCGCAGCAAGACGTCCGCATCCCGGTCCGCCCGCTCCAGTCCGGGCAAATAGCTCAGCAATGTTTGGGTCTGTTGGTCCGACAGAGAGAGAAATTCAAATCCGTACTGATACCCACGCCGATGCCGCAGCACGGCTCTTACATCCCAAGGTTCCGCGGTTCCCGGCAGGTTAAAAGTCAGCGCCGCCACGTCGCCAATGGCCAGTTCTGCCGCGATCAGCACTCCAATGCCGGCCTCCGAGAGGTCCCGGCAATGCGCATCCAGTCGATGCCTCTCTTGTCCCGAAAACAGCATAATCGTGACCGGAAATTCCACTCGATATCGCGGATACCGGCGCTGTCGCCGCTCACGTTGTGGTTTGAAGGCTTTGGCTGGTTTTGCGGGCATGCGGTTTTTGCGCTTCAGCGCTCGTTATTGAGCTACAAACGTCAGCGCAATAATTTCAGTGCTCTCGTTGGGGGCAGCCTCAAACTTCCACTTGCTCACGGCGTCGCTGGCCGCTAACGCCAGTACCGGATTTCCGCCCATCACCCGAGTGCTTTTCACGGTTCCATTCGGCCGCACCACGGCTTCTAATTTGACAACGCCCTGTAGATGCATCTTTCGTGCGATTTCCGGACAGGTTGGCGTCACCCGGGTGACCACCTTACGCTCAACCGTAGTGGCGGCTTGTGCCCACGTCAGGCTGGTAAGCAAAGTGACAGCTGAAACAGCGAAAATGGACCCTTTCCTCATCCCAGCTTCTTCCTCGGTCACAGATTACTCACCCCAAAGATATGCAGCAACGCACCGAAGGTATTGTCCCTCGGATTTGACCTCCCAGTCCCCGCCTGCTCCCGAGTGGCGTGGCGGCGTATTTGCTTCACTTGCAAATGCGGAACGATACCCCTCCGCCTGCCTCCAACTCAGTTCATGAATCGCAAGAAAAATCCAACCTGCCCTCAGGCGACACCCTCAATTCTGGTCTCCGATACCGAGGGATTGTATTTGGCCTGCACGTATTGGATCGTAGCCGCGATGCGCTTTCTTTAGCGTCAGGTCCCCGCATTGAAAAAGACCCGAATCGCACTGACCCTCACCACTTTCCGATACAATCGTTTTGCATCGCTGTTTGCTTGGAACGAATCCAATGATGCCAGCTATGCTATAGATCAGAAAGGACGTCCACGCACGCTCGTACGATCCCGTGCGGGTGTTTCACGATCCGACATGCAGGGTTCTTGGAAATTTACTCGAACGGCATTCTCGTGTGTAGCGGTTGTACTCCTGTCGCCCCATCTTTCCGCCCAGTCGACGGGCAATCCGGCTCCCACCATTTCTCTTCCTGGCAGCCAAAGTCCGTTTCAGGGAAGCGCTCCCCAAGGAAATGCCACGAACCAGGTCTTGCAGATCGATTTCAAAGAAGCAATCGATCGCGGCCTGCGCAATAACCTTGGCCTGCTCCTCGCCTCCGACCAGACGCAAACCGCCCGGGGCGAGCGCTGGCGGCAATTGGCCGAGCTTCTGCCCGATCTTGAAGGCCATGTTATCGAAAACGTTCAAACCGAGAGTCTAGCCGCACTCGGCTTCAACAAACTGGCGCCTTTCTTTGCACCGCCCGGATCAAAGCCAGCCACGTTCCCCCGCGTTATCCCTGCTTTCAACTACTTCGACGCTCGCGCCTCGCTCTCCCAGTCTCTTTTCAATTTTCGGAATCTGGAACGCGAGCGGGCCTCGCTTGAAAGCATCAAGGTCGCCGAATTCAACTACAAAGATGCTCGCGAGTTGGTGGTGCTCGCGGTGGGCAATGTCTATCTCGAAGCCATTGCTTACGCCGCCCGGGTGGAAACGTCTGAAGCTCAAGTCCGCACCGCTCGCGCCCTCTACACCAAAGCCCTCGATCAGCAGAGAGCCGGCGTCAGCCCTTCGATCGACACTCTTCGAGCACAGGTGGAATACCAGACTCGTCAGCAGCAACTCATCGCTTCCCGCAATGATCTTGCCAAGCAGCGCCTGACGGTTGCCCGGGTCATCGGCCTCCCCCCGGGCCAGGATTTTGTTCTCACTGAGAAGGCTCCCTATCAGGTGCTCACTCCCCTTCCGGTCGACGTATACCTGCAACGTGCATACACTTCGCGCGCCGATTATCAGGCGGCTCAGGCTCAGGTGCGCGCCGCAGAACTATCCCGGAAAGCCGCCGCAGCCGGACGCTACCCTACGCTCGATGTCAGCGCCAACCTTGGAGATATCGGCGTGACTCCCAGCCAATCCAACGGAACTTGGCAGGTGACCGGGGGGCTGACGATCCCGATTTTTGCCGGGAACCGCGTGCATAGCGATGTTCTCGAAGCCGACGCGCAGCTGAAACAGGCTCACCAGCAACTCGACGATCTCCGCGGCCGCATTGATTATGAAGTCCGCGCCGCCGTCCTCGATCTCAATTCCGCGGCGGAGCAGGTGGAAGTCGCGAAAAGCTCCGTCGACCTCGCCGAGCAGGCACTGGTGCAGTCGCAGGATCGCTTCACTGCCGGCGTCACCGACAACCTCGAAGTTGTCGAGGCGCAGGAAGCCGTGGCGGCCGCCCACGAGAGCTATATCGAAAGCCTCTACGCTCACAATTTAGCCAAAGTAGAACTCGCCCGTTCCATCGGCGATGCAGAAGAGGGTGTCAAACGATATCTGAAAGGCAATCCATAAACGTATGCCCGAGACTACGCAAACCCCTCCACCAGAAACCCATCAGCCGGAGTCCGGTTCCCGGCCGCTGACTGCCAGCGAGCAGGACTTTCGACGCCCTTCGCGCACCAGCAGCAAGGGCTTCCGCATCGGTCTGGCGATCGGCATCCTGCTTCTGCTGGTGATCGGTTTCTTTGTCTACCGCTACATGACGAGTTACGAGTCCACCGATGACGCTCAAGTCGACGGCCACATCAACTCCGTCAGCGCGCGCATTTCCGGCCATGTCCTGAGACTCGATGTGGAGGATTATCAATATGTGCAGGCAGGGCAGGTTCTGGTGGAAATCGATCCTGCTGATTACCAGGTAGCTTACGATCGCGCTAAGGCAGATTTCGAAGACGCGCAAGCCGCGGCGATTGCCGCGGGAGTTACGGTCCCCATCACGGGCGTTAATACCTCCAGTCAACTCTCGACCAGCCAGGCCGATGTGAATAGCGCCCGAGCCGGCATTCAGGCCGCGAAGCAGCAATACCAAGCCGCCAAAGCGCAACTGGCGCAGGCTGAAGCCAACAACGTAAAAGCCCAGAACGATCTCGGCCGCTACAAACAGCTCGTGGAGAAGCAGGAAATTTCCCAGCAGCAATACGATCAGGCCGTCGCCTCCGCAAAGGCCAGCGAGGCGGCCGTGGCAGCGGCCCGCGCCAGTGCTGAGGCCGCGCAACAGGAGGTCACACAAGCCGAAGGAAAACTGGCACAGGCGGAAGCCGGCTATCGTTACGCCAACACGGCGCCTCGCCAGATGCAGGTCACCCGCGCACGCGCGCGAGAGGCTCTGGCTCAGGCGCAACAGAAGAAAGCTGCCCTCGATCAGGCTCAACTGAATCTGGAATATACGAAAGTGGTTGCCCCTGTGAATGGCATCGTCAGCAATCGTACCGTCGAGGTTGGACAGAACGTTTCTCCCGGCCAACAGATGCTCGACGTCATTAACCTCGATGACGTGTGGGTTACAGCCAACTTCAAAGAAACACAGCTTCGCGAGATGCGCATCGGACAGCCCGTCGACATCAGCGTCGATGCCAACGGCCGCACCTATCATGGCAAGGTCAACAGCATTGCCGGAGCCAGCGGCGCTCGTTTCAGCCTGCTCCCTCCGGAAAATGCTACGGGGAACTACGTGAAGGTCGTGCAGCGCATCCCGGTCAAGATTCTTTTCGATCCCGGCTCTAACAAAGATCACCAACTGCGTCCGGGGATGTCGGTCGAGCCCAAGGTGTGGATTCGTAGATGAGTTCGGCGGTTGCGACCCTGGATCATGATGCCTGGCGCCCTGCGGTTAATCCGTGGGTCATCGCGCTGGCAGTTACCCTCGCAACCTTCATGGAAGTGCTTGACACCTCCATCGCGAACGTCGCGCTTCCGCATATTGCCGGAGGCCTCTCAGCAGGGCAGGATGAGAGCACCTGGATCCTGACTTCTTATCTTGTTTCCAACGCCATTGTGCTTCCGCTCAGTGGCTGGCTCTCCTCGATCATTGGCCGCAAAAACTTTTATATGGGCTGCGTCGCGCTATTCACGATCAGCTCCTTTATGTGCGGGCTCGCACCGAATCTGGCGACTTTAATTATCTGCCGTGTCCTGCAAGGCGCAGGCGGCGGAGGATTGCAACCCAGCGAGCAGGCCATCCTCGCCGATACTTTTCCTCCCGCCAAGCGCGGCATGGCTTTTGCGGTCTACGGCGTCGCGGTTGTGACCGCGCCGGCAATTGGTCCCACCCTCGGTGGATGGATCACCGACAACTTCACCTGGCGCTGGATCTTCTTCATCAATATCCCGGTCGGTATCCTTTCTATTCTGCTCACTTCGCGCCTGATCCAGGATCCACCGTATCTCCGGCGCCGCAAGCTCAAGGAAACCCGAATCGACTACATCGGCCTCAGCTTCGTCGCGCTCGGCCTCGGCACTCTGCAGGTCGTGCTCGATAAAGGACAGCGCGATGACTGGTTCTCCTCCCATTTCATCACCAGTTTCTCCCTGATCGCCGCCGCCTCGTTGATCTTCGTCATCTACTGGGAGTGGAAACAAAAAGATCCCATTATCGATCTGCATCTTTTCCGCGATCGCACCTTCGGCATTTCCAACCTGCTGATGTTCATGCTCGGCTTCGCGCTCCTGGGCAGCACGTTATTGCTGCCCCTGATGATGCAGACTCTGCTCGGCTACACGGCTGAAACATCGGGCCTGGCTTTGATGCCCGGCGGCTTTCTGATCATGCTCCTGCTGCCACTGGTCGGATTCTTGCTCTCGCGCTACTCCCCGCGCTGGCTGCTGATGTTTGGTCTGATCGTGCTGTCCTTCTCGCTGTTTCACATGACCAGCTTCGATCTGCAGATCGATCTTCATACGGTCGTGACAGCACGCATGATTCAAGCTGCCGGCATGGCATTCCTGTTCGTGCCAATTAACACCGCCGCGTACGCGTTTCTTCCGCGAGAGAAGAACAACGCGGCCTCGGGCCTGATGAATCTTGCCCGAAACGTCGGCGGGAGCGTGGGCATTTCCGTGGTCACCACCTTGCTCGATCGCCGCTCGCAGGTTCACCAGAATTTCCTGGTTGCGCACCTGACCGGAACCAATCCTTTGCTCCAGCAGCGTCTTAACGCTCTCGGTGCGATGGTGCAATCGCGAGGCGGAGGTCCGGCAGGCACCTCTCCGGTTCCATGGGCTATCATTCAGGCTACGGTCACGCGCCAGGCCACTATGCTGGCCTATACGGATTGCTTTTTCCTGCTGGGAGTGGCTATCCTCGCGATGCTTCCCATGGTCTTCCTCATCAAAAAGTCGAAGCCCGGTGGCGGAATGGCGGTACACTAGGTTCAGCAGGGTTCAGCAGGTATGGGGATTTCCAGATGCATCCGATGAGGCTTTCCGTGAGCATCGTTGGGCTCTGGTTTTCGGCAGCAATCGACACGGTTCTGAACACAAGCTATGTTTCGCGTCGTCACCATTGAACGCGAGTACGGATGCGGCGCCGGCAGCATCGCCGCAAAACTGGCCGACCGCCTCGGTTGGAAGCTCTGGGATCATCTCCTCACCGAAGAAGTTGCCCGCATCGCCAATGTCACGCCCGCCGCGGTGAAGCGCTGCGATGAGCGCATCGACAGTCCACTCCATCGTTTCGCCAAAGCGTTCTGGCGCGGCAGTTACGAGCGGAGTTCCATGCTGGGCAGCCAGATCTTCGATACCGACCGCATGATGACGATGATGCAGGAAATCACCAATCGCATCGCCCGGGAAGGGAACGCGGTCATCGTTGGCCGGGGCGCACCATTCTTCCTGCGAGAAAATCAGGAGGTGTTCCACGTCTTCTTGTATGCGCCGCGGGCGGAGAAGATCCGACGCACCGTTGCCGAAGGCCATACGACGGAAGAAGCTGATGAGTTGGTGGATTCAGTCGACCGCGAGCGCATCGCTTATATCAAACACTACTTCAATGCCATCTGGCCGACGCGTTCGTTGTATCACGAAATGCTGAACACCGCGATGGGCGATGATGCAGTGATCGAGACCATCCTCAATACCATGCATTTGGTGCAAGGGCACCCGAAAGCCACAGCCTGGGATCCCACGAAAATTCCGGCCAGCTCACGTTAGGCTTCGACAACGCACTCAGCAACGAAGCTTCGCGTCAAGTTCAGCTCAAGCGCTGGCACGAGTGGCCTTCCCAGATCACTTAGTCTGCGGCAGTTTTGGAGCAGGGCAGCAGTTCTCCTGGCACACATCTTCTCGCGGACCGAGTGCTCCCCATGCGCGGCGCGGAGTTGCGGGATCGATCCTCTCCAGAATTAACTCGCGGATCATTGCAATGAATTTCGGATGCACGCCGACTGTCTTCGCGCGCGCCATCGGTAGCGAGAGTGAATCACAAAGCTGGCGCGCCTCGATGTCGAGATCATAGAGCACTTCCATATGATCGGAGATGAAGCTGATCGGGGCAATCACAACAGCGCTCGCAAGACTTCGTTCCTTCACTTCGCGCAAGTAATTGAGAACGTCAGGCTCGAGCCAGGGCTGTCCAGGAGCACCGCTGCGGCTCTGATAAACCAACGCGTCATTCGTAATTCCCACTCGCTCGGAAACCAGCTTTCGTACTTCTTCCAACTGCTTCACGTAATCGCTGGTATTGGCCATCGACGTGGGAATGCTGTGGGCCGTGTAGATGACCTGGACATTCTGTCCCGCATTTGCGGGAAGCTGTTCCAAGGCCTCGCGTAAGCGCGCTTCGGTGGCTTCGATGAATTCCGGATGATTGAAGAACGCGCGTAGCTTGTCGATCTGCGGTGCCCCTTCGCCAACTTCCGCTTGCGCTCGAGCGATATCTTCGCGGTACTGCCTGCATCCGGAGTACGAACTGTATGCAGACGTCACGAAGGCGAGCGCGCGGTGCACTCCGTTCTGCTTCATCTCGCGCAGCGTGTCGGCAAGCATCGGATGCCAGTTGCGATTTCCCCAGTAGATCGGCAGGCGCGGCCCGTGGTGATTGAGTTCGCGCTGGATCGCTGCAATCAGTTCGCGCGTCTGCTGATTGATGGGGCTCTTGCCGTCGAAATGGTAGTAATGCTCGGCGACGGCGAACATACGTTCCCGCGGAACATTTCTTCCGCGAAGCACATTTTCCAGAAAGGGGATAACGTCGTTGTGACCTTCCGGACCGCCGAATGAGACCACCAGAAGCGCGTCGTAGTTCATGCCGAGAGGGGAACGGCTGGTTGTGGAAATCGGGCAGAAAAAAATTTGTTCAGGCAGCCTTCAGACGCAGTTCCTGGCATGTGGCAAATCGGCAAAATTCCGAGATCGAGAGGATACCCCCCTCGCCCCTTAGCTGGGGAAGTCTTGACTGGTGCGGGCTTCGCAAAAATGGCGCGCAAAATCTTGAGCCTCAAAGGTTTGTAGGTCAAAATCTTCGAAACAAAGAAGTTAAAAGGATTTGTCCGAACCTGCAGCACACCGCCTCCGCCTTGACCATCTTCCACGGAATTCGTTCCGCAGGCAAGGTCAGCCGCCACATGGAGCCTGTGGATAAATTTGTCGCTCACGACATTTTGTGTCGCTTGGAAGCGCAGATTCCAACCCCAACTCGGATTGGCGCATCCCTATCTGGCCGTCCGGCAATTCACCGCCACTCGCGCACCTCCCCGGTGTGTGGGGGGACAAATTCATTATGGAGGAACTTGAGATGAAGCTATCGATAGCGTTCCTGTTCGTCAGCGTTCTGGCTGTTGGCTTCGTGGCAGCGCAGAGCGAACATGCCAGTAAGGTTCCGCAAAATTCAGCTTTGTCCACGGAGCATCCTGACATCAGTAATGGGCCCGTAGCCGAATATATTTCCGATTCAAACTGCACGATCGGATGGTCGACGACCGCGCCGGGGACCATGATTCTGCGCTACGGCACAGATCGCACAAAGATGACGCAAAAAGCAGAGGCGGTGGACAGCAAAGACGGACGCAATCATCATGTGCGCCTCGATGGCCTCTCGCCCAACACACGCTACTACTTTTCGGTGCTCGCTTCCACCGGCGAACCGATTGGCGGCGTGGGAACCTTTCAGACGCTAGACCGGGGCGAGGCGCCGGTCCGGAGCAAGGCCGTTATCCCACAGTAAGAATGGCGGGCGAACGGGAACCATTAGCACGTTGCTCGTGCCCGACCGCAGAACTGAGGTGTTCCCGTCTGTCCTGTGGCTCGCTCACTCCCCTTTTTTGCGGGACAGTGCCGGCCGACTAAGCCGCTCTAGGTACCCCGACCTTCAGGGGTTTTCTGTATTGCAAGTCAGGTCTATCGCGTATGTTCGATATCGAACGGTTTCTTTACATTCCATCTGCCGGGTGCGGATCACAACTTCGAGAACATGGCCAGACGCGTACTGATCGCAGATGATAACGAGATCATTCGGAAATTGGTGCAGTCTCATATCGAGGAACTCGCCGGCGTTGAGGTCTGCGCCGCCGTCGGGAACGGAACTGAGGCGGTGGAAGCGGCAATCGCTCTGCGCCCCCATGTGCTCATTCTTGATCTTGCCATGCCGCAGCTAGGCGGAATTCAGGTAGCGGGCGCCCTCAAGAAGAAATTGCCGCGCGCAAAAATCATCTTATTCACAATCCTGTCCGATGCTATAAGTCCGCAGATGGTGACTGCTCTTGGGGCGAAGCTGGTTTCCAAGACCGACGGTCTTCGCGCCCTCCGACGAGCCGTGCAGGAGGTCCTGGAGACCCGGGCGGGGGAGCTGGCCGAGGCGCTTGCCCGCGCCGTACGCGAGCGGGCGATCGATCGTACCCATCTGGACTTGCTCACCCGGCAGTTCTCCTCGCCCCTGACTCGTTGTGGGCGAGATCTCAAGTATTTATGGGTCAACGACTGTTACGCGAAGTTTCTGAAGCGTCCGGTCGAAAAGATTGTAGGCCGCTCCATTCTGGATGTTGTCGGGAAAAATGCGTTCGATCTTTTGCAACAGCACTTCGATCAGGTGCTCCGTGGAGAAAATGTTTCTTACGAAGCCGAAGTGGACTATGAATCTGCAGGCTATCGACGCATTACAGCAGCCTATAAGCCGACCTCGGACAGTAGTGGATCTCCCGATGGTTGGTTGGCGTACGTCGAGGATATGACTGCCCGCACGCGTCAGCCGGGTGATCCCTCCTCTTCCCCGTCCCTCCCTTCAAGTAATTGCGTGGAACCGCAGTCGCAGGGAACGCCGCCAGAACTCTCGTAGGGGCGATCTCTTTGCGTGCCGAAGAGCGGGTATCCGTTACGATCGTCAGTTAGGCATTGCCCCCAATTCACCTCTCCTGGGAACTGAGTGGAACCGAATTTTCTCCCCACTCCACCGCTGACCATATACTGGCCGGTTATGGATCGATCCAAAGGAGCGACGAGCAGGATGTTTCGCCGTGCATCGTGGCCTTTTTCTCGTAAACTAGTCCGACAGCACAGGGAGGAATTCTGATGCGAAACAGAATCGGACAGATAGTAGTCGCCCTCGGCGTAACAATGGGTATTTGCACAATGTTTCCTCAAGCGCAAACGGCGAAGCCTAAGCCATCCCCAGGCAAGCCTGCTACTGCGACACAACAGACCGCAACTGCGAACCAACAGAATGTACCCGCGGAATACCAGGAAGGCATTGCGCAACTCCGAACCGCCAAGGGTTACCTCGAGAAGGCGGGAGACAAGTGGGGCGGATATCGCGTGAAGGGGATCGCGTCCATTGACCAGGCCTTCAAGGCGCTAGGCGTAAGTCCGGAGTCAACTCCGCAAGAAATGGAATCGGGCAATGTGGATCAGCCCGGCATGATGAACAGCGGCATCTCCAGCTTGCAATCCGCCAAGGACAGCTTCGCAAAAGCCGGGAATAATTGGGGCGGTCGCAAGGCAAGAGCAGTCGGCCTCATCGAGCAGGCGCTCCAGGATCTTCAAAGCGGAATCAATTGGGCCAAAGAGCACAATACCTACTGAATAGCCTCTGCCGGATTTAATGGTGTGGTATCCGTTTCATGCCATAAGCATTTTGGGTCACGTCGATATTGACGTGACCCAATGTTGTCCTGCGACATCTCCCAGGCCGCACGTTTCAGATTTCGAGCCAGAGTGGCGGACTGACAACGAACTGAGTCCGGCCCGAAACGGCTGAGCGGCTGTTTCTCCCGCTTTTCATACTTATCCGCGGGAGGTTACGAAATTCGAGACGTCCAGCCGCAAACACTGACCAATTCCGGTTGACTTTCGATTTTGTCACATACATACTAGTCGGTATGTCCGTCGGTCACGATAAGCCGCGAAGGATCCGCGATCCTGAGCGTACGCGGGAACGCTTGCTGCAGGCGGCTTTTCGCGAGGTCTACCGATATGGATTCCAGAGCGCGGGGATCGACGCCATTCTCGCCGCCACCAATGTCACCAAGGGAGCGCTCTACCACCATTTCGAGAGCAAGGAAGCTTTAGGATGCGCGATCATCGAAGAGGTCATCGCAACATTTCCCCGCGATCGGTGGTTGCTTCCCCTGCAACGGAGCCAGGACAAGGACCCTATCGACGCTTTGATCTCCGTTGTACGGGGGATTCCGGCTCGGCCAAGCGACATAAGGGGCGGTTGTCCCCTGGTCAATCTGGCGCAGGAGATGTCCCAGCTCGACGAGCAATTCCGCAAGCGGCTGGCGAAAATCTTCGGCGGATGGCAAGAAGGCGTAGCCCAGACTTTACGGAGGGGGCAGTATCAGGGATCAGTCCGCCGTGACCTGGTTGCGGAAGAGACTGCGAGCTTTCTGATCGCCATGGTCGAAGGCTACGAAGTTTTGGCTAAGAATGCTCAAGATCCGAAGGTGTGGCATCTGGGAATCAGAAATATCGTGGGCTGGCTGAACTCTCTGCGAGCGCCTCGTCGATCGCGTAGACGTGGACCCGGGTTGATGTCGAAGGGGCGTGCAGTTCAGCAACGGCGGCGATTCCGACGCAGGAGGAACTGATGAAGCACAGAAAATTGGCAGTGACTGCTTCCCTATGTTTCGCTCTGATGCCCGGACTGAGTGGAGTGAAGCAAGGCCAGGCACAGGCACCCACGACGACTTATCCGAGCATGGCCCGGCTCGATCAATACCTCATGACAGACCGAGACGCCGAAATTGCGCTGGCTCGAAGCGCTGCGCCGGAAGCGATCTCGCAGGATGCGAAGATTCTGGTGCTCGGGCGCCACGGCTACGAAACTGCCGTCGAAGGAAAGAACGGTTTTGTATGTCTTGTGGAGCGCGGGTGGATGTCCCCCTCCGATGCTCCCGAGTTTTGGAATCCCAAGATTCGGGGCCCCATCTGTTTCAATCCGCCGGCCGCGCGATCCGTTTTGCCGACCACATACAGGAGAACAGAAATGGTATTAGCAGGTCGAACGAAGGCGGAGATCATCGAGGGCAACAGGTCAGCATTCGAGAAAGGTGAATTGCCACCGCTCGAACCGGGCGCGATGAGTTACATGATGTCGAAAGACGCATATCTGACTGACCGCGACGACCACAACTTGGCCCACCTGATGTTTTATGCGCCTCCGCTGGACGGCAAGAGCTGGGGCGCCGATCTCCCCAAATCACCGGTCATGCTGATTCCGCAATTCAAAGGCGCTCAGCCCATCGACGTATTTATCGTTCCTGTGGGCAGATGGTCAGACGGAACCAGCGCTCCGATGATGTAGGACATTTGGTTTACCAGCATCGCGATCCTCGATCCGGCTGCGCCAGTTAGTAGATCGAGACGAGAGAGATAGGCAAGGGGAGAGGTACCAGGATGAGCGCACGCCACACCCAGGATCAGAAGGGCGTTGAAGGTGAAACGTTTGTTCCCCAGCTTGCGCACACAGATGAAGGCGTTTCGCTTAATACACGGCAAGCGGATGCAATTGTTTCCGGAAACGGTATACGGGATCACTCGTTTGAATCCACGGCCAGAAAAAACTTTTACGTAGATACTCTCTCGTCTCTGGTAAGCCGAGTTGACGCTGCAACCCTCATCCGACTCCTGCGGCGGTTCGACATTATTGCAAAACAACACGAGCCACGAATCGCTTTCAAGGCAAAGGGCAGAATCCTTTTCGTAAGTTTAGGCGAAATTGTGGCAGTGCAAGCCGAAGGGAATTACGTCTCATTGCGACATCGAAACACTCCGTATTTGCTGCGCGAGTCAATTTCGTCCATGGCAGAGAAGCTCAAACCCTATGGTTTTATCCGCATCCATAGATCGGTCGTAGTGAATATATCGGCGGTGGAGGAGATCCAGCCATTGCCCACGGGAGAGTACAGGCTGCGTGTAAGAGGTGGTATGGAGTTTCTGGTGACCCGTACCTACAAAGGTAATCTCAGAGATTTGGCCCAGCTGTGGGTAGGCTCAGAACATATTTGCAGCGAATAGATGGTCACATCCGTCACCCTGTCGCCGCTTTGAATTTGCCCGACAGTATTTCCGCTGATGCTGAAGTTCCCGAAAATCTTCCTCACAAAAGAACCGGGCCGCCTTTGCGCGGCCCGTACAACTGAGAACCAAGAACTAGAGAACTGCTCTCAGTCTCCCGCCACTGGTTCCGCGATCTCTGGCTTCTGCGCGCCACCGGCGTTTGGTTTGGCCAACGCGCCGAGCGGGATGAATCCATCCTGCGACTGCACTGGCTTTTCCTTCAGCACGACCTCACGATACAGCGACGCCATGCGAGCGTTATAAGCCTCGTCGTTCTTCTCGGGCCCACGCGGCTGCATCTTCGCATCCCGGGCCCGCTTCTTTTCCTCGCGCGCGTTCTTCGCGATGCCCAGCTTGTCGAGATCCTTCTGCAGTTCGGTGGTGACGATCTCTTCGCGCAGCTTGAGATAGTCCACGTGCTGCTCTTCCATCTTCACTTTCTTGCCACCGGCGAAGATCTCATGCCGCCCGTGCTCCTCGTACCACTTGGTGAGCGTCGCAGTCATATGCATCTTCTCGATGATGTTCCGCCATCCCACGCCCGTGTTGTAGGCGCAGAACGAGATCTCGCCTTCCTGCGTTGCGTACGGAATGATGCACTGCTCGGTCCGCCGGAAGTCGTAGTTGAACAGATCCTGAAACCACATGCCGGCGATAAACAGGAAGTTCCAGCGGTCGGCGGTGCGGCGCTTCATCACGTCGTCAATTGTCCGGTCCGGCCCGACTTTCCCGTAATTGCGCCCTGTCACATTGTAGTTTTTATCAAACTTCTTCAGCAGATCCATCAGCTTGAAATGCGTGGGCGATTGGAACGGATCGTAATTCTTCATCAAGCACAAAGCCATGCCGAGACCAGTCAGAAATTTTCCGCGCGAAGCATCGTTCACCCTGGCAATGTCTTTAGCGAGTTGATCCCCATGCAAGAAAGCCGTAACCGGAACCGCCTCTTTGGTTTCCTTGTCGATCATCACAGCCATGCCCGTCCCGCAGTTTGGGTGACAGCCGCAGCTGAGTTGGCCCCAGTTGTTGTTGGGATCGTTAGCGTGCATCAGGTCGGCCCAGTCGCTGAAAGTTCCCATGAAGCTGATCGGGAACCAGTCCCGTGAGGGCTCGCCTAAGCCGGTCTGTGTTTTCACGTCGTGCGCCAGGTGGCTCAACGTGTAGCGCTGGGCTTGGCGACGTTCGTCGGTGATGGCTTCGTCGCGCCCGGTGAAGCTTACCGGCTGGAAGCTGAGAAAGCTGATCGTTTTAGGATTGTCGAGTGCGAACTTGATGACGCGTCCGACTTGCTCGTTGTTGATGCCGTTCACGATTGTGATGACGGGGACGATTTCGCATCCCGCCTTGTGCAGGTTCTCGATCGCCTTCAGCTTCACGTCGAACAGGTTGCCGACCATGCGGTGCGCATTGGCGGCGTTGCCGATTCCATCGAATTGCAGATAGGCGTAACGCAAGCCAGCTTCGACCGCCTGCTGCGCGAATTCCAGGCTCTTTGCGAACTCGATTCCGTTGGTCGCGGCCTGTACCGAGTTGTATCCCACTTGGCGGGCGTAACGAACTGCGTCCAGAAAATACGGAGACAACGTAGGCTCGCCACCCGAGAACTGCACGCTCATCTGCCGGCGCGGCTTGATGGTGATGGCGTTGTCGAGCATCGTCTTGATCTCTTCCCACGAAAGCTCGTGCACGAAGCCGACCTGGTTCGCGTCCATGAAGCATGGATCGCACATCATGTTGCAGCGGTTGGTCAGATCGATCGTGAGCACCGAGCCGCGGCCATATTTCACCGTGGACGATCCATGATGGTGCAACTTTTCATCGTTGTGGGCGCGAATGTCGCGGCCGGGGAAGACGTCTTCCAGGTGCTTCGAGAACTCGGGATCGATCGACATCACGTCTTCGAAGTGGCCGTGCTTGGGGCAATCCTTCACCATCAGGATCTTGCCGTCGCGCTCAACAATCTGCGCCTTGATCTCGCCGACTTTTTCATTGAGCAGAATTTCGTGCGGTAGTTCGCCGTCAAGAATCTGCTGGCGGATTTCCGGGACACACTTGGGGCAGAGCGAATCGGTGGTGCGCGGCCAGCCCAGTGGGGGCTTGGACTTCTCGTAAGACTTCAGCAGCGGCTTGTCGGACCACTTCGGCTTGGGCGACGGATTCGGCTTGATGCCATTCAACCGGCTAAAAACCGCCCACACACCCTGGGCTCCGATCACGGCTGCTTTCTCAACATATTTAATCGGCTTATGCATGTTCGCTGTAGCTCCTCACTCTGCTTTCTAGCTCCGACCACTGAGCGGAATGCACTCTGAGCTAGCGCTAACTAAAACGCCTCTGCCTGCCCTCAATCACTTGGATTAAGACCGTGACACTTAACTCAAATATCCATGCCCGGCTGTGCCGAGCCGGGGTCCAAAAACGGTGTTACCGGGAAGCGAACCTGTTGGAGACGGTTCCCGACTGCGTCTATACCTTTTCCTGACTATCCTGCAGTTATGTTATTGGCAGGACGGAAAATAAGGCATCCAGAACCCAACGAACGGTGAAAATCCGGGGTTTAGCGGTGCATTGTGGGATTGGACGGAGCTAAGTAATTGAAAGTAAAGGTGCTCGCCTCACGGGAGAGGCTCTGCGCCCGCGACACAAGCGGTTTCGGGACGGTTGAGGAAATGTCCTCAGGTTCAGGTTCCGGGATTGCCGGGGAATTTGGAATTGTTAAGTTGGCAAGGGTGGGCTTGAACGCCAGCATGAAAAAGGTTGGAAGATCAAAACACACAAAGCTCATGAGGGTCACATTCGGAAATGTCACGCTTGCAAAAAACGCAAGGGGGGGCCACCCAGCGAGTCAATTTGGCCGGATCTGTCGTCCACAACGAGATGCGAGGGTTGACATTCATCCACTCATCGGCGGAATTCCTGGACCAGCCTCAAGCCAAGACGCAGCCGGGCTCCGCACGAGAATTCACGGAAATTTTATCTCCGCTACAGGAAGGTGGAGCTAAGCTTCTCGACATTACCTTTCGCAAGGCTTGTTTCCACTCCGATGATCGAGATGGAAGGCGACTTTTCGTGACTGGAAGAGGAGCGCAGAAAATGGCCAGCCGGTTTTTCGCAGCCTCGTTTTTTATAATTTGGACGTTCTTTGTTGTTACTTCCGCCTCCGTGGCCCAGCAGGCAGCACCGCCTTATCAGCTATCGGTATTCGCTAAGGCGCCCGCCGGACTCAGCGCCCCCGATTCCGTTGCGGTGCTCGGCGACCGGGTTTTCGTCGGGTACGGGGACAATCATCTACCGGACGGGTCCGATGGGCTAAACAGCCAGGTTGTGGAATACAAGATGGACGGCAGCATTGTTCACGTCTATACCGTGCACGGGCACAATGACGGCGTCAAGATCGATCCGGCCACTCACAAGGTCTGGGCGTTGCAGAACGAGGATGCCAACCCAAACCTGGTGATCATCGACCCCAAATCGCAGCAGCAGAAAATGTTCACGTTCGGTCCGACTCCGCACGGCGGCGGGTATGACGATCTCGTTTTTCGAGGCTGCGACGTTTTTATCAGCGCGTCCAATCCAGCCCACAATCCGAACACCGGGCCGGCAATTGTAAAGGTCCGCGTCCAGGGGGACATGGCGGAGGTTTCGCCGGTGCTCGCTGGGACTGCGAATGCGATTGATGTTACAAGCGACAAGGGCGTTAAGTTAAACCTTCAGGATCCGGATTCGATGACGCTTGATCCCTATGGCGACATCGTTCTCGACAGCCAAGCGGATCAGCAATTAATCATTGTTACAGATCCGGCAACGGCAGAGCAGCAGGCGATCAGAGTTCCATTAAGTTTCGAGACCGGTGGTGGACTTCAAGCCGTGGAGACCGATGACACGAACTTCGCGACATCGAGCCATGGATTCATCCTCTTCGCCGACAAAGTGTTGAACACGGTTTTTGTCCTGCAGAAAAAAGTGTTTGCCCCGGGCGAAGCTTATACGGCGGCGGATGGGGGTCCTTTCGTTGGGACGGTTGATCTCTCCACCGGAATCATTACGCCGGTGGTCACCGGTCTTGGAGATCCGGGCGGCCTGGTTTTTGTAGACACGTCCGGCCATAGTGTCGACAATGGCGGGGCGGTGGTCGAATCGTATCCGCGTGACCATGGCGCGTGCCGTGATATGGATTCGCGGTAAACGGCCTCATCATCAATCGCGTCGCTCCACAAGCAGGTCACCTTGCATAAGGTTTTCTCGACTTGAATGCTCGCCTATTTGTCCGGCGCGCACGGTTGCCCTCACTTTGCCCAGTCTTCGCAATTAAGCCCTTCACCTGCGAGAATTCGGTGACGTTTGCTATGACTAAGGCGAGGTCATGCCGCACGGTCTGGATGTCGGAGGAGTGCACCCGAAAATGGGAAAGGGTTGTTATCGAAGGTTCAAGTCGGCGTAGTGTGCGAAGTTGGTGACCGACAATTGATCGTTGCCTGGAAGATAAAATCCAAACTTCCCAAGACCAGCGCCGGGTTGGGTCCAGCGATCGAGGACAATCCAACTCTCACCGTGCTTGATCTGATGAACGATCTCGGTGGGGCTCACGCGGATTTGCAGCGTGCGAAAACTTTTTTTGTCGGCTTTGTGGGGAACGATAATCTCATCCGTTTTCAGCCCGTTGTGAACGAGGCTGCGGTAAAAGTTGGTGTCGTCCATTTGAAAGAGGACGTAGTTATTCGCGTCCGTGTAGTTGAGTACCCATTGCAGGACGCGCCCCTTAGTCAGCATCGCGGAAAAAGTAAAGGTACCCGCGGAAGGGGCGACGTTGTAGAGAACAAAATCCCCGCCTTTGCGGGTGAAAAGATTTCCTTCTTGTTTCCAAGCTACGGGGTCATCCCACTTGGACATGCCGGTTGGAGCCAGAGACAGATCCAGAATCTTGGATTGTCCCGCGATGATTTCGAGCGTCGACGAGCGCGTGAACCGTTCGGCGGTGCGGGCGGTCAGCGTGTAAGTGCCGGCGGGAAGCGTAAGAGGGACGCCGCTGCTGACCATCTTCAGAAGATCACCTTTCACAAGGGCAACGGTGGCGTCGGGCGGCGAGAAGGTGATTTTCAATTCGGCGGGAGCAGCTTCCAGCGCGGTGTCTGCGGCGGCAAGAGAAATGGCCTGGCCGGCGATGAAGTGTTTCTTGAACTGGCGAGGCTTGAATCGGTCTTTGCGCAACTCGACGGTATGGTCTCCGGGATTGACGGTGGAGACGGAGAGCGTGCCATCGGCCGAAATCGTGCCGACGGGAGTTTGATCGACCAGGACTGTGATTCCGGGAGCGCCGCCCTGAATGGTCAGAGAGGCGAGTCGCGGTTGCGGTTGAAGATTGAAAATGAGCCGGGCTTGTTCGTCCTTGCGAATGTGGATTTTCTGCGGAGGAGGATCCTGAAAGCCGCTCTTTGAAACTTGTACGACGTAGTCCTTGAGTTCGAGATTCGACAGGTGCAACTGGCCGGATTGGGTGAGTTGCGGTTGCAGTTTTCCGTTGAGAGAAATTTGTGCGCCGTCTTGACCGGCAACGATTAGAAGCGAGCCCACGTTGCGGGAGGATTCGTCGGGTGATTGAGGTTTGGGCGGAAGTGTTGCCGCGGATTGAGTTTGCACAGCAGGCGCAGGCCGTTCGGCGGCGGTTGGGGCGGGCGCAGAAATGGCTGGGCCGGACGGTGCTGGAGCGGGAACTGCGGGCTGAGACACGGGCGTTGGGGCCCGCGGCGCAGTGACCATGGAGGTCGCTTCGGGAGTTTTCGCTACGGGCGCGGCGTAATGTCTTCGCGTGAAGAAGAAAGTTGCGGCGACCAGAATAATCGCGGCGGCCGAGGCGAGGACGAGGGTTGTGGAGTTCGATCTCGCCGGCAGTTTTGGCTGAAGGCGTGCAGATGTGACTTTGGCGGCCGTTGGCTGCGGCTCGGCAGCGGCAACCGAGGCAACTCCTGACGGGGCGAGTTGCGGCTTTGGCGGAATCTTCGTGGTTTTCGGTCGCGCTAAAAGGCTCGATCCAACTTCGCTGAGAGAAGCAGTGCCGGTCGGAGTTTTCTTGGGCGGCCGGACATTTTCAGATGATGGTTTTGCGGTCTGCGGGATCGGCTTGGGTGAAACCTTACTCGGCAGAACTGGAACAGGCAAAACTGGGCTTTTCGAAACTGGACTCGGAGAAACTGGGATCGGCAAAGTTGCGTTCGTCACAACCGTGCTGATCGCAACGGCGCTCGGCGAGATCGTACCTGGCGAAACCGCGCTCGCTGCGGCCGCGCTCGCCACAGGCCGTATGACATCGGCGCGAGCTTGC